>Ga0114931_10003445_pt1 | contig 20035 bp, 15 predicted proteins | sample 2SBtaG_FD_89579 | JGI IMG/M metagenome (GOLD analysis project Ga0114931, IMG submission 89579) | Deep subsurface microbial communities from Kolumbo volcano to uncover new lineages of life (NeLLi) - 2SBTROV14_V59a metaG | ecosystem: Environmental > Aquatic > Marine > Volcanic | place: Kolumbo...
ACCTTGATCGCGTTGTAGATGTCCGGGAGGCGATCCTCCGGGAACTGGGCGTCGAAGGTGGAGCCGATGACCTGGACGATGGTACCGCTGGACATGATGTGCTTTTTCTGTTGAAAACCGGTGCGTTCGGCCCATACTTGGGGCCGAAATGGGCTCAAGGATAGCCCCGCGTGCTGGGGGACTCAAGGCAACGGCGCCGACGTGCGATCCGATGTGCCCGACGCCCGAGAATCGGCGTTGAGCCCGATCGGGCAGACCCCACAATGACGACCATTGGGGTCAACGGCTGTCGGGAAAGCGGGTGAACGGATTCGAACCGTCGACATTCACGTTGGCAACGTGACGCTCTACCACTGAGCTACACCCGCCAGGCCACCCGGTGCAATCGGCTCCGCGGGCGACTGTGGTTGAACGTAGACGCGGGAATCTCCGCTGTCAATCCACCCGGGCCCCATCGTGCAACCGATCGCCGCCCTGAGCGATCGGTGCGTGCGTAGACGTGGGCACCGACCGCGCCGAGCCGCGGCTGATGGCACGGGCACCCGGCGTCAGTCCCCCACCGCCGCGGTTCGCGGGCCGCGGGCGCGTTCGATCCACGTGGCGACCTGCCCCGGGGTATAGGCGTTGGACTTGATGGGTTGATCCACGCCCGGGCCGAAGATCGCCAGCAGCGGGATCCCGGACTCGCCCAGATCGTGGAGTTTGGCCCATCCGGGGGCCTTACGACTGGTCAGATCGACCTCCATGGACACCACGTCCTCGGCGCTGATCGCCTCCTGAACGGTGTCCGTATTGAGCACGGTGGCCCACAGGGTCTTGCAGTTGAGGCACCACTCGGCGGTGAAATCGAGCACGACGACGCGACCGGCTCGGCGCTCCGCCTCGAATCGCTCGTCGCTGTACCGCCCCCATGGCTCGTCCGATGCCTCACCGGCATCAGCCGACGCCGGTCGATAGGCCGATCGCTCGATCGAGGTGAACGCCTGGGCGATCATGATCCCGAGGCCCGCGATCGCCACGGCGAAGACCGTGAAGACGACCCGGGGGACCGGTCGCTTTGTGATCTGGAATGTTCGCAATGCCAGCCACAGACCGGCGAGGCTCAGCAGCCCCGCCACCGCCCACCAGTGGAGCGTCTTGGCAAGGTACGGTCGTTCCTGGACCAGGGCGATCGTCCCGGCGCCGACGAAGAACGCCGAGGCAGCCAGCAGGATCAGGCCCATTACCTGCTTGACCAGTTCGCTGGCAGGGCCCGTGCGAGGCACGCGATCCACCCACTTGGGATTGGCCGAGAGGATCAGATACGGCAGGGCCATTCCCACGCCGATCGAGGCGAAGACCGCAACGACAAAGCCCGGGCTCAGGCGTGTGGCAAATGCTGTCACGCCGCCCATGACCGGGGCGAAGCAGGGCATGCCCAGCACCGCGGTCATCATCCCGAAGAGGAACGAGCCGTGGACCGTGTGGATCTTGGGGTTGACCTTGTAGATCACCTTAGGCAGGCTGATCGTGAACAGGCCCATGAGGCCCAGGCCCATCGCGGCAATGAACAGCCCCATCAGGAAGGTGAACCACCAGAAACTGAACAACTGGCTCGGCGCCTGGAAGGTCTTGACGAACGCCACCGGAATCCCGATCGCCAGCCAGAACGCGACGACGCCCAGCGACATCACGGCCCCGAGGAAGAGGGTCTTGCGTCGATCCCCGGCCGCCTGGCTCAGGCCCATGATCTTGATCGGGATAACGGGCAGCACGCAGGGCGTGAGGTTCAGCAGCAGCCCGCCGGTCGCCCCGATCAGCAGCACGAGCGCGAGCCCCGCCGGACCCCTCGGGAGCCCGACCTTGAGCCCGAACGCGCCCAGATCCAGTTCCGTTGGAAACTCCGCGTCGGCGCCCTCCGACGCGGAGTCGGTCGAATCGCCCGCCGGGGGGGTGGCGCCGTCGTCGCCACCCAGGGCAAAGACGCTGGCATCGAACCCGGCGAACAGATCGGGATCGACCGGCTCGGATGGGGGCGAGCCGACCGGGACAATCCGGAACGATGCTTCTGCCCGGATCTGCTCGGGCATGAAGCACTGCGTCTCGTCGCAGGCCTGGTAGTTCACGACCACCGCAAGGCTCACCGGGCCCGGCGGGGCGTCCTGGGCGATCACGATGGGCACGTAGGCCACTGCGCGACCCTGGTAGACCGGCGCCATGATCGGATCGGGGCCGAAGTTGACCACGTCCGGGATCGGCCCGGGGCGGGGCTCGGGCCATTGGATCGGGCCGACGCCGACCGCCCAGTCGGGCTGGTCCACGGTCATCGACGTTCGAATGGCGTCCTTGGCGACCTTGGGCGGGAGGACGTCCTGGTCGGCCGAGGGCCAGGTATGCATGCCCTTGTCGTGGTCGAGCACGACGGCGACGACGAACCGCTCGCCCGGCTGGGCTTCCTCGCGGATCGCCCGGGCCCAGACCTTGACAGGGGGCTCTTTCGGTCCGAACTGGGCCGAGGCGGGCGGCGTAAGCCAGAGCGGCATCGCGGCAACCCAGAGGATCCCCCCCCACCGCACGAGTTTCGAGCACGTCTGCTTCATCACCACTCTAATGCTATTTTCCGCCTGGATTGTTCCCGCGGTGTCGGCCCGAATCCCGTATCGGTTCGGCGTGGGAGGATCAAGCAGTCCGGCCGGGCGAGCCGATAACGGATCGGACGTTGGGCCCGACCGGCCCCCAATCGCCCTGTCCCCGGGCAGGTTCGGAAGCGGAGACGCATTTGGATGGCCGACATTCTCGATCAGTCCGAGATCGACGCCCTTCTGGCGGCTGTGGAGTCCGGGGAGGTCGAGGAGGAAGCCTCGACGAGCCAGATCTTCAGCCGAGCGCGGCGGGACATGGATGCGGTTGAGATCCGCCCGTACGACTTCAAGCGGCCCGAGCGTGTTTCCAAGGATCAGATGCGGGCGCTGCAAACATTGCACGAGTCGTTTGCGAGGAACTTCGGCGCCTCGCTGTCGGGATTCCTGCGGACGATCGTGGAGGTCAAGGTCGCCTCGTGCGAGCAGATGACCTACTCGGAGTTCATCTCCAGTCTGCCCAACCCGACTTCGTTCAATCTGATCCAGGCCGAGGGGCTCGATGGGCAGATGTGCCTTGAGATCAGCCCGCTGATCATCTACCCGATCATCGATCGCCTTCTGGGCGGGACGAGCCAGGACCTGTTCATCCCGCAGCGGCCCATGACGCTCATCGAGACCCGGCTGATCAGCAACGTGACCACCCGGGGGCTTGAGGCGCTCTCGGAGGCGTGGGCGGGGGTGCAGGACTTGCGGTTCGACATCTCGGCCAGCGAGAGCAACCCGCAACTGGTGCAGATCGTCCCGCCCAACGAGGTGGTGGTTGTCGTCGGGTTCGAGTTGAAGATGTCCAACCGGGCCGGCACGATGAACCTGTGCATCCCCTACAACGTGATCGAGCCGGTGATGGAGGAGTTGTCGGCCCAGAGTTGGTTCGCCCTCGCCCGGCACCAGCGGTCCGTCGAGACCGAGCAGCAGATCGGCACGTCGCTCGGGGGGGCGGCCCTGACCATCACGGGCCTGCTGGCCGAGACGACGATCACACTTCGCGAACTGGCCACGCTCAGCCCCGGCGACCTGATCACCACGGGCAAGCCGGCCAGGTCGGAGGTTATGCTGTGCGTTGAGAACGAAAAGAAGTTCCTGGCCCGGATCGGGCAGCACAAGGGGGCCAGGGCGGTCAAGGTGGTCCGCCCGGTCACGCCCGGCGACCGGGTCTAGCGAATCAGGGGGGAGCGGGTCCGCGTCGGTTGACCGGCGCCCGCCACGACGGGTACAGTAGTGCGCCTGCGCGCGGGCTCCGAGGGTCGGAGTTCGCGTCGGTGACATATTGGATCCTGGCAGCATGAGGACCTTGCTATGTCAAACCGGGTGACGCTGTGAGCGGGATGTTCTGCGCCCTGGCGTGGTCATCCCGATCCGAGGAGGCTCCAATGGGCTGACTCGTGTCGATGAGCACAGCGGTCCGGACGGATCGAGCATCCGTCGGGACGACTGCCCGGGTCACGGATGCGCTGCCGGTCGTGGCCCTTTTTCATTGGCGGGACCGGCTGGCCACGGTCGGCGGGCCTCGGTCGGCCCGGGTCCGGTGCGGCCGAGCGACACCCCGCCCGCCCCAGAGTGAAACCGGGGCGGGACGGCGACTGGAGAATCGAGTTGAACGGACCTGAGATGATGCGAATCCTCGACTCGATCGCACGAGATCGGGCCATTGACAAGGCCCTGTTAATCTCCGATCTCGAGCAGGCCATGGTCTCGGCGGCGAGGAAGCACTTCAGCACGCTGGACACCGAGGAGTTCGCCTGCGTTCTGGATCAACTCAGCGGCCAGATGATCCTCACGCGTCACGGGGAGCCGCTGGAAATGGACCCGGAGGCGTTCGGGCGGATCGCGGCGCAGACGTTCAAGCAAGTGATGATCCAGCGATTCCGCGACGACGAACGCAGCAGTATCCTCGAGGAGTTCTCCAAGCGCATCGGCGAGATCGCCACGGGGACAGCCCAGCGATACGAGGGCGGCTCGCTGGTCGTGACGGTCGATCGCGCCGAGGCCTTCATGCCCCGCAGCGAGCAGATCCCCGGAGAGCAGTTCAACCCGGGCGAGCGGGTCCGCTGCCTGATCCTGGACGTTCGAGACGCCGGCAGCCAGGTCAAGATCGTCATCAGCCGGGCCCACCAGGACTTCATCCGCCGTCTCTTCGAGGTCGAGGTGCCGGAAGTGGCCGAGCGGATCATTGAACTCAAGGCGATGGCCCGCGAGCCGGGGTACCGGACGAAGATCGCGGTCTCCTCCATCGACTCGCGTGTGGACGCGGTGGGCGCGTGCGTGGGGGTGCGTGGCTCGCGGATCAAGAACATCGTCGATGAACTCAACGGCGAAAAGATCGACATCGTTCGCTGGAACGAGTCCAGCCAGATCCTGATCCAGAACTCGCTCAAGCCCGCGGAGGTCGCCGAGATCAGCCTCTGCTTCGAACTGGGACGGGCGACGGTCGTCGTCCGCGACGACCAACTGAGCCTGGCGATCGGCAAGCGCGGGCAGAACGTCCGCCTGGCGGCCCGCCTGACGGGCTGGGACATCGACATCCTCACCCCCGAGGAGTTCAACAAGGGTCTGGAGGTCATGTCCGCGACGCTCGGACAGGTCGAGGGGGTCACCGAGGAAATGCTCGACCGCCTGGCGACGCTCGGGATGATCAGCGTCTTCGATATCGAGGAAATCGGGACCGAGATGCTCGTAACCGAACTGGAGGTCTCCGAGGAGACCGCCGCCCTGATGGTCGAACTGGCCGGCGTCAAGGCCAAGGAGGTCCACGAGCAGCAGGTGCGCGAGAAGGCCGAAGCCGACGCACGGCGCAAGCAGGAGGAGGAGATGACCCGCCGTATGTTGGCGGGCGAGGCCGCCCCGGAGCAGATCGACTCGGACATGGCCGCGGCATTCATCCTGGGCGGTGGATCGGCCTCCCAGCCGACAGGCGAGCAGGACTCGGCCCAGCCCGAGGCCGAATCGGCGTCGAAGACGAGCGAGCCGGCCGCCCAAGAGGCGCCGCAGAGCCCGGGAGACTCGACACCCCACGATGAAGAATCAGCATCACCTCAGCAGGATCAGACTCAGGAGACGCCGGGTTGAGCCGACCCCGGAGAATGTGGCAGACGGATCGGCGTGGATTGAGTTCCGGAACGATTGATTGGATGGGTCCAAGGGCGGGGTAGGATCGGCGGCGAGGGAATCGGCCTCGGGAGGCGAACTTGGCAACGAGAATCTTCGAGCTGGCGAAGGAACTGGGCGTGAAGTCCAAGGCCATCATCGCCAAGTGCCGGGCCGAAGGGATTCCGGAGACGTCCGTCAAGAACCACATGGCCAGCGTCAGCGCCGGGCTGGAGGCGACGATCCGCGAGTGGTTCACGCAGACCGATGCTCAACACAGCGACGGGACCGCGGTCGAGACCGCCGAAAAGGTCGATATCGAGAAGGTCAAGGTGCCCGTTCGGCGTCATGCCAAGGCCAAGAAGGCGAGCAAGACCGTCCAGCCCGCCGCCGAAGCCCAATCCCCTGCCCAGACTGAAGCCGCAGACGCCCAAGGCCCCGGGCAGGTGTCCGTTGCCGAGGCTCTTTCCGCGGGGCCGACCGCCGAAGCCCCGGCTGGCGACGCGGTGCCCCTCGTCCAGGCCGCAGAACGAACCGAACCCGCAACAGAGGCCACTGGACCCGAATCGGCCCGATTCGGGGAATCGGAATCGCACGGCGAGATCGACGAGCCACCCAGTCAGGCCGAGCCCGCGCCGATGAACGTTCCGTCCAGGCCGAAGGTCGTCACGCCGGCCGGGCCAAGACTGGAGCAGCGGGCGCCGGTGCGCCTGTCCGGGCCGAAGGTCGTCCGCGTCGAGGCGCCGGACGTGATCGACCTGCCGCGTCGTCGGCGGGCCGAGCCGGCAACGACGGGAATTCCGATGAACCGCGGCCCGCGTGGCGGGGGCGGGGTTCCGGTCGCGGCACCGGCCGGGGACGAAGATCGCGGGCGCAGCCCTCGCCGGGGAAGCAACCGGCGCCGGGCCGGTGATGTCGCCACCACCACGCGACGCCGGGGCGGCGGTCGGACGGATCGCGGCGCGTCGCGTGGGGGAACATGGCGAGAGCAGGACCTGATCGAGCGTGAGGCGAGGCTCCAACGCTCGGGCGGATATTTCAAGAAGCGGCGTCAGGAGATCCGCCAGCGCGCCGGGGCCGCCGACCGCCCCGCCATGCCGGTTGAGACCGGCGGCGCGGTCACGATCCAGGCGCCGTTCACGATCAAGGATCTCTCGGCGGCGACGGGCGTCAAGGCCGGCGAGATCGTCAAGAAGTTGTTCATGCAGAGCGTGATGGCCACCATCAACTCCGGGATCGACACCGAGCGGGCCCAGGACATCATGATGGAGTACGACATCGATCTCCAGGTGATCGAGGCCAAGAGCGCCGAGCAGCGCGTCACCGAGGCGTTCGAGGAGCGACAGGCCGTGGACGAGCAGCCCCGCGGCCCGGTCGTGACGATCCTCGGGCACGTGGACCACGGGAAGACGTCGCTGCTGGATCGGATCCGCAACACCAATGTCGCAGAGGGCGAGGCGGGCGGGATCACCCAGGCGACCAGCGCCTTCCGCGTGTCGATCACCGTCGGGAATGAACAGCGGCAGGTCGTGTTCCTTGACACGCCCGGGCACGAGGCGTTCACCGCGATGCGCGCCCGCGGGGCAAACATGACCGATCTGATCGTGCTCGTGGTCGCCGCCGACGATGGTGTGATGCCCCAGACGATCGAGTCGATCAACCACGCCAAGGCGGCCGGCGTTCCGATCATCGTGGCGCTGAACAAGATCGACAAGCCCGAGGCGACGGACGCGAACATCCAGAAGATCCTGGGGCAGTTGGCCGAGCATGAACTCAACCCCGTCGAGTGGGGCGGGCATACCGAGGTGATCCGGACCAGCGCGATCACGGGCGAGGGCATCGGCGATCTGCTCGAAACGCTGGACCTCCAGGCCCAACTGCTGGAACTCAAGGCGGACTTCGGTGGCAGCGCACGTGGCAGTGTGATCGAGTCCCGCCACATGGAGGGTCGCGGTGCGGTCGCCAACGTGCTGATCCAGGACGGGCTGCTCAGCGTCGGGGACTTCGTGGTCGCGGGCCCTGCCTACGGCCGCGTGCGGGACATCACCGACGACCGTGGCGAACGGCTCAAGTCGGCCAGCCCGCCGACGCCCGTGCAGATCTCGGGGCTGGATCTGCTCCCCGACGCCGGGGACCATTTCTACGCGGTGGACTCACTCAAGAAGGCCCAGGAGGCGGCCGAACAGCGCCGCCAGCGCGACCGGGAGGTGCACCTGGCCCAGCCGAAGGTGACGCTGGACTCGTTGTTCGGGCAGATGGCCGAGAACCAGGTCAAGGAGATCCTGATCGTCCTCAAGGCCGACGTGCAGGGCTCGATCGAGGTGCTCCGAAGCGAGATCGAGAAGGTCAAGCACGAAGAGGTCAAGGTTCGGGTGCTCCACGCGGCGGTGGGCGGGATCACCGAATCGGACGTCCTGCTCGCCGACGCGAGCCGGGCGATCATCGTCGGCTTCAATGTGATCCCGTCGGCCAAGGCGCGACAGCTTGCCGAAACCAAGGGCGTCGAGATCCGGATGTACCAGGTGATCTACAACGTCGTGGACGACGTGATCAAGGCGGCCGAGGGGCTGCTCACGCCGGAACTTCGCCAGGAGATCATCGGGCATGCGGAGGTCCGCAAGGTCTTTAAGGTCTCGAAGGTGGGCGCCATCGCGGGCTGCTACGTCACGGACGGCGTGGTCGAGCGCGACGCGCTGATCCGCATGACCCGGGCCGACGTGGTGATCGAGAACGACCGGGTGCTCGAACAACTCAAGCGGTTCAAGGACGACGCGAAGGACGTCCGCGCGAACATGGAGTGCGGGATGAAGATCGCCGGGTACGACGACATCAAGGAAGGCGACATCCTCGAGTGCTACAAGCAGATCGAGGTCAGGCGGACCCTGTAACGCGCGATCACACGGGCGCAGAGCCCGATGGCCGAGAACGTGTCAGAAATGTACGTGGGCGTCTTGCAGTTCGATCTGCTCATTCGCGACAGCCGGTCGCTCAAGGACAAGCGCCGCGTCGTGCGTTCGATCAAGGATCGGCTCCACCGGCGGCAACTCGTGGGCGTGGCCGAGGTGGGAGATCCGGATATTCTCAACCTGGCCCGCATCGCGATCACCTGCGCCGGGCGTGACGGAACGGGCGTCGGGAATCGCCTGGACCGGATCTCGGCGGCGCTGCGCCTGATGGTCCTGGATGCAGAACTCGGCCGGGTCCGGCGCCTCGTGATGCCGTTGAGCGGGTGGGAGGTACACAACCGCGCGGATGAACCGGACCCGGCTCTGGAGCGGGAACTGACACGTCGCGGGATCGACGCCCTGGCCGACCTCCGGGAGTCGGACCCGTGAGCCGGCGCAGTCTCCAGGTCGGTTCGGCGGTCCAGCGAGCGGTGCAGGACGTGCTCGCCCGCGGTCTGGAGGATCCCCGAATCACCGGGCTGGTCACGGTCGTCGGGGTTGACTTGACCGACGACCTGCGCCGGGCCACGGTGCGGGTCTCGGTCATGCCTGAGCAGGCGGCGAGCCTCACGCTGCACGGGCTGCGCAGCGCCGAGGCCCACGTTCGCCGTCAGGTCGCCCGGCGCGTCTGCCTGCGCAATGTCCCCGAGATCGTGTTCACGCTCGACCGCGGCATGATGAACCAGGCCTCCGTCCTCCGAGCCCTGAACGACGCGGGTATCGTGCATGAGGTTCAAGCCGACGACAGCGGGGCCGTCGACCCGGCGCCGGAGGGCGTGGACCCGTGAGCGAGCCGTCCGACCAGATCAAACGCCTCGGAGCGCTGCTGGAACGGATCGATCGCGCCGATCCGCGGAACGTGGTGGCCCCCGCCCAGACGCTCGACGGCGCCGACGCCCTGGTCCACGAGGTCGTGTTCTCGATGCTCGCCTGGGAGGCGACTCGGGCCAAGGCGATCTCGGCGCTCAAGCATCTGTCGTCGGCGCTGGTTGACTACAACGAGCTGCGCGTCTGCCTCCCCGACGAGGTCGCCTCCGCGCTCGGGCCGAGGTATCCGCTGGTAGAGGAGCGATCGGAGCGCATACTGGCGGTCCTCGGGGACATCTATCGACACCAGCACGCCATGTCGCTGGCGCATCTCCAGACGATCAACAAGCGTGAGGCACGGGTGTACCTGGATTCGCTCGACGGGATCACGCCGTATGTAGCCAACCGCGTCGCCCTGCTGGCGCTGGGGGCCCACGCGATGCCGGTGGACGGGCGGATCCGGGGCGTGCTGATCCGGGAGCGCGTCGTCGATGAATCGCTGGGCGTGGAGGCGGTGTGCGGCTGGATCGAACGCCAGTTCCGCGCCGGCGAGATCCTGGGTGTGTACCTTGCGTTGGAGGCCGCCGCACACAGTCCCCACACCCGCCACGAAGCAGACGAGGCGGGCGATTCACGGGCCGAGCCCCAGTCCCCAACGGATGGGGAAGACAGTGGCGTGGATGATCCGGATTCCGCTGGATCTGCCCCCCGGCCGGAGCATGAGACGACCACGGGCACGTGATTCCCGCGAGCCCCCGGAGTTCGAGCCGATTCGTGCGCCAGACCATTTGAGGGAAGGGCGTGATGTTGAGCCTGGGTGCGGGCACGAGCCGATCAAGGTGCCGACGGATGCGATACACGCGAAGATGTTGGGCGGTCGAGTTGGCCTGCGTCCTGGCGGTCGCCCGGATGGGCGGGTGCCGTGGGGTCGATCGTGCTGATCCGCCCGAGCCGAGCCAGGTCGCTCCGGCATCGATCCCAGGCCCCGATCCCCAGCCGATCTCCGGCGGCCGATCCGCACTGGCCGCCATGAGTGCCGAGGAAGCCGAGGGACCGGGCACGTCCGCAGCCGGCCCCGCTCCGACCGATCCCCCGCCCGGGGTTGCGCAGGGTACAGTCTGGCGCGGCTCGTCGGCCATGGCAGGCGATGCAAGGGCGATGCTGGGCCTGGACGACGCCATCGATTCGCTCACCGAGCCCGGGCCGGATGCACTGGGCGGAATGGTGCCGGGCACGACGCCGGATGACGCGGATGTCCAGGCCGCGGTCAAGGCCTACGCCGCGGGGAGGCTGATGCTCCTGGCCGGCGACGCACGAGGGGCGATCGAGCGGTTCGATCATGTGATCGAGATCGACCCGACGGCCGCCGACGCGTGGCGGGGTCGCGGCGAGGCGGCGCTGGCACTGGGACAGGTCGCCGACGCGATGCGGTCATACCGAAACGCCGTCCGGCGCGGTGATCGCCGGGCCGGCACCCTCGCCATGCTCGGACGATGGGATGCCGATCGCCTGGACCATGAATCGGCAGCCAGATTACTCGCGCTGGCCCTACGCGCCGACGATGCCGAGGCGTCGGACCCGGCCCTGCCGATCCTGATCCGCGTCGACCTGGGCGTGCAACTGCTGGAAACGGGGTTCATCTCGGCCGGGATCGATGCGCTGCAATCGGGCCTTGATCTTCCGGAGCGCTGGGCTGCCAGGACGCGCTACCAGGCGCAGGTCGGACGGGTGTACCAACAAGCCTCGGCCCGATGGGAAGACGTGGGCGACGCCCAGTGCCTGCTCGGGCGGTTCCAGGCCGGGCTCGACGCGTACCGACGCGCCGCTCGCCTGCCCCTGAGTGATCCGGCGTCCAACGTGCCCCGCCGAACATTCGCCCTGCTGAGTCTTTCGCGCCCGGCCCGGGCGGGACTGGACCTGATCGACGGGTTGATCGCCCGCGGCGGCCTGGCCGACGACGCGACGATCCGCCAGATCGCCCGAGTTGCCCAGCGGGACCAGCGCGTCGCCGAGGCGATGGCCCGAGCGATCCGCGATCTGGGCTCATCCATGCCGGCCCCACCGTCACCGAGCGTCGAGGAGGCGCTGGCACGGGCGCTGGCCGCCACGATGAGCCCCGACCAGCGCCGGGCTGAACTGATCCGGCGAGCCGGCGATCTGCCCCAATGGGCGGGCCTGATCGGGGACCTGATCGACCCCCTGGCCGATGCCCCCGACCGGCTCAGCGCGGCCTGGGAGTTGGTCGCCTCCCACCCGCTCGATGCTCAGCGCGTGGTCGATCGGCTCGTAGCCGCCAACTCGAACACCGACGCCATGCTCGAATCGCTGGCCCAGCGCCCCGAGGGCTCGACACGCCGGATCATCCGGGCGTGGCTCCTGGCCCGTGCCGATCGGATCGATGAGGCGCTGGCTTTGCTCGACGGGCCCGAGGAGAGGCTCGCGGAGGGCGAACTGCTCGCCCGGGCGCGCATCGCCGGCGCCGAGGGGCGATGGGACCGGATCGAGTCGGCCATTGCTGCCCTGCGCCCGCGGACGAGCGTCGCGGGACAGGTCGCCCTGTCGCGATCGCTCGAGTCCGCGCAGCGATACCGCGAGGCCTTGAACATCCTGAACCGTCTCGTCGGCACGATCGCCAACGAGGCCGATCGACGGCGCGTGGACCTGCTTGTCGAGGCGGCGAATCTGGCCATGCAGGTGGGCGATCCGAGCGGGGCCGAACAGTTCCTCCTGCGCCTGTTCAGGGTCGATCCGGGCAACGAGAACGCCGCGGGCGGCCTGCTGGCCCTGTACGACTCGTCGGGCCCGCTGGCCAACGCCTCTCGCTTCCAGCAACTGGTCGGTGAACTTCGCCGGATCAATCCCGCCGGGCGATCGCTGCGCCTGCTTCAGGCGCGCGAACTCGTCCGCCGGGGGCAGATGCTCCAGGCCGAACGCTTCCTGACCACGCAGACAGCATCCAATCCGCTGGATCAACAGGCGATCGAATCGCTGACGGGCCTTTGGGTTGCGGCGGCGTCGGCGACAGAGAAGCGGTCGGTCACACGGGGGCTGGCCTGGCTGGACTCGACGCCCGAGTCACTACGCCTCGCCACGCCGATGGTGCTGGCGCGGGCCCGACTCCTGACCGCCAATGGCGCCCCCCGGGACGCCGAACGCCTGCTTGTCGAGCGTTCGCGGGTGGACCCGAGCGTTGAACTGCGCGTGCTCCGGGAGCAGATCGTGCGGGAGGCGCTGAGCGAGCCCGATCGCGCCGACGACCTGGCCATCGCCCGCCTGGACAGGCCCCACCGAAGCATCGACCAGACGCTGGACCTGGCCCAGATCCTGATCGGGCGAAACCGATCCGACGACGCACTGCACGCGATCGAGGACGGTGTGCCGGAGTCGGCGACACTGAGCAGCCGGCAAAGCCGCGGCGTCGACATCCTCTCGGCCGCCCTCCTCAACAGAGCCCGGGCCGACGGATCGGGCCCGGCGCTGAATCTGATCTCCTGGGCGATCGGTCGCGGGGTGGTACTGCCTGTCCAGATCCACATGGGGCGAATCCAGTTGCTCGCAGGCGAACCGGGCGCCAGCATCGAGGATCTGCTGGCCGCGTCACGCGCCATGCTCGATCAGCACGCCGACCTGGGCGATCAGGCGTTCGTCCCGGCGGCCCGCGCCCTGGCTGGGTCGAATCAGGCAAAGCGTGCGCTGGAGTACCTCGCCCGGGCCGCGGATCTCGCGCCCGCGCCCGCGACGAACGTATTTCGGACGTGGTTCGACCTGATCGGCCTTGCGGGCGGGATCGCCGACGCCCAGAAACTGCTCGAGCGTGCCGAGGCGCTCGATGCGCTGGACGCCCTGCTGGCCGCACTCCCGGGTCAGCAGGATCCGGCGCCGACCTCACCGATCGGCGCCAAGGCGGAGGTGCTCTACCGCCTGGGGAACCTGGCCTCGGTGGTGGGCCGCAAGGACGTGATGGAGGCGTTGTATCGGCGGTGCCTGTCGATCCAACCCGATCACCCCTGGGCCGCGAACAACCTGGGCTACGAACTTGTCGAGGCCGGTCGCTCGCTCCGGGAGGCCGAACGGCTGATCCTCATCGCGTATCGCCATCTCCCGGATGAGTCGAGCGTGGTGGATTCGCTCGGGTGGGTGCGGTACAAGGCGGGTCGAATCGCCGACGAGCCGGCCCAGGACGGGCAGGAGGGCAGTCCCGGCGCCGTGACGCTGCTCGAGCGTGCGGCGACGCTCGGGCAGGATCCGGGCAGCGCCACGATCCTGGACCACCTGGGCGACGCGCTGTGGCGTGCCGATCGCCATGATGAGGCCGTCGCCCACTGGCAGGCCGCGCGCGACCTGTTGCAGAAGGACCTGGAGCAACTGGCCCAGCGCAAGGCGCCCGAGTCGGCGATCTCGCCGGTTCGCGCTCAGGCGCAGCGTGCCCAGACCAAGATCGAGGCCGCCCGACAGGGTCGGGATCCGCCCATCGCCCCGCTGGCCGAGCCGGCACATCTTGAGACGCATCCGGAGACGGATCCAGAAACGGACCCGCCCGACGAGCGCTAGTCTTCATGGCGTGGTGCGGTCGCCCCGGACGATGCGGGCGGGCGCGCGTTCTCAGAGCGGAGGCAATCGTGGCCGGACACAGCAAGTGGGCGAATATCAAGCACCGCAAGGCCGCCGTTGACAAAAAGCGGGGTAAGCTGTGGTCCAAGGTGTCGCGTGCGATCATCGCGGCGGCCCGCCAGGGAGGGGGCGACCCGGCGACAAACCTCACCCTCCGCTACGCGATCGACGAGGCCCGCTACGCCAACATGCCCAAGGACACGATCGAACGCGCGATCAAGAAGGGCGCCGGCGCGGGCACGGGCGAGAACTTCGAGTCGGCCCGCTACGAGGGATACGGGCCCGGCGGCGTGGCCGTTCTCGTTGATACACTCACCGACAACCGAACCAGGACGGTCAACGACGTGCGGACCATCTTCAACCGCAACGGCGGCAACCTGGGCAGCGCCGGGTGCGTCGGATTCCTCTTCGAAGCGCATGGGCAGATCCTCGTCGAAGCGGGGCAGGTCGATGAGGACGCGTTGATGGAGGCCGCCATCGAGACGGGCGCCGACGACGTGCAAGCCCCCGACGATGCCGACGGATTCTGGACGATCCTTACCGGGCCAACCGAGTTCCAGCGGGTCAAGGAAGGGCTCGAATCGGCGAAGATCGCGATCGCCGAGGCCGAGGTGGCCATGATCGCGACGAATGCAGTTACCGTCCGGGGCGAGGACGCCCGCAAACTCCTCCAGCTCGTGGATGCGCTCGAAGACAACGACGACGTCCAGAAGGTCTACACCAACGTCCAGATCCCCGACGACGAGCTGACCAGCCTGGAGGGCTGATCGATCCAGAACCACGGGGTCGACAGGTCGGCCGTCTTCGATGACACGGGTCGCTACCGGTACCTGCTCGGGCGGCGATGGCCCGTCGGGCGCGGGCGGGGCGTGTTCATCATGCTCAACCCCAGCACCGCCGACGCCACGGCGGACGACCCGACGATCCGACGTTGCATGGGATTCACGCGTCGCTGGGGCCTGGGCGAACTGGCGGTCGTGAACCTGTTCGCGTACCGGGCGACGTGCCGGGCGGACCTGATGCGGGCCCGCGAGCCGATCGGTCCCGAGAACAATTCATGGATCGCACGCGCTGTCGCCTCGGCCGATCGCGTCGTGCTCGCCTGGGGCGCCTCGGGCAGTTGGCGGCGCAGAGACGAGCGCGTCCTGGCGATCCTCGATGCCATGGGCGCCCGCCCGCGCTGCCTGGGACTGACGCGCGACGGCTCGCCCCGCCACCCGCTCTACCTCCGCTCCGATTCTCGCCCCCGTCGCTACCCCGGCGCCAGGCGAGCCCATGCCTCGTGCGCAGCCGGCGCCGCCAAGCCCGGGTCCGTTGCGACCCCACGCAGATCCAGCACCACCGGGCGGCGATAGGCGGCCCCAGACAGCGCCGCGACGAAGCCCAACCCATCCAATCGCCCCGATGCAGAGAGCGGCGTCACACGGGCGACCGAATCGGCATCGCTCAGACGCACGCTACCCAGGCTCGGTCCAAGGCGCGCCACCAGCGCCGCCGGATCCGAGCCGCCCAGCAGGATCCGCGCCGGATCAACCCCGTGGGTGATCGAGTCATCGTCGTCGTGGACACGCTGGATCGGCCAGGCGTGATCGGCGATTCGCACGCCGGCCTCCCCCCCCCGCTCGCGCAGGGCCGCTTCCACCGCTGGCGACGGGTTCTCGGGCAACGTCAGCGAAAGGACCGGCCCGCCCGCGCTCTGCCCGCCTGACCCCGGCCCCGGCTCCGCCAGGCGGGCCAGGTCCGCCAGCAGATCGATCGCCGCCAGCGAGGCGGCCAGCGCGCGATCGCACGTCGCCGGGTCATTGAAATGCTCCGGGGGGATCCACAGATCCAGCCCCGACAACGACAATCCGCATCGCCGGAGCAGTGCTGCCACGTCGCGCCGAGCCGACCGGTCCAGGTCCCTGGGGCGCAGCCCCCGGCCGCCGGCGTCCGGTTGAACCCACGCAAACCCCACCCGAACCGCCCAGCGGATCGCCTCGCGCGGACCCGAGGACCACGCCCCGCCGGGTTGGGCCGACAAACCGGCCAGCGAGAGGCTCAATGCGGGCGGCTCGAACATGGCCCTGTTGTAGCCGCCCGGAGTCCCGGACGCGAGCGTCGGCTACGATCGCCGCGTGGCCGCCCTGCGACGCGTACTGGAAACCCTGCACACCGTGGCGCTGGGGGTGTGGCTCGGGGCGCTGGTCATGGGCGGCGTCGTGGCCGCCGTCGTCTTCCCATTGATGCGGGGCACGCTCCATCCGACCCTGCCCGGGTTCGCCGGATACGAGGGATCGCACGCGGACCTGGCCGCGGGGATGATCGCCGCCCGCGTCTTCCTGGTGGTGGACGTGATCCAGTTCGCCTGCGCGATCATCGTCGGGGGAACGCTGCTGGCGATGGTGGCGACGCGCACATTCCGCGTTTCTCGCGTTGGCGGGGCGGTTCGGGTCGCCGCGGTGGTCCTGCTGTTCGTCGTGATCGGCTCCCAGTTCTTCCTGCTCGGCCCGAGGATGAACCACCACCTCCGGGCGTACTGGGATGCCGCGGCGGCGGGCGACACGCCGACGGCCGAACAGCACCGTGAGGCGTTTGCCAAGGACCACCCCACCGCGACCCGCCTCATGGGACTGAGCGTTCTGCTCGTGGGCTCCGCCCTGGTCGCCGGCGTGTGGTCGATCGCTGGCGACGGCGCGCAGGATCAGCCGGGGCGGCAGACGCCGACTCAACCGCGGCATGACGCCGAGTTGGAAGAACCCCGGCTGGTCAGAGGTCGGCGCTGATGGGCGACGCCCACGGCATCCGATCCCGCACCCGGCCCGCGCGGGCGCCGGCCAATCCCCCGGGCCTGCGCGACCTGCCCTTTTCCCTGCCGAGGGTCACCGCGGCCCAGAAACGACGCGCCCGCACGATCCTGTCCATGCTCGACCAGGCCTACCCCGATGCCCACTGCCAGTTGGACTACGCCAGCCCGCACGAACTGCTCGTGGCGACGATCCTCTCGGCCCAGGCCACCGATGTGGGCGTGAACAAGGCAACCCCCGCCCTGTTCAAGCGCTTCCCCACGCCCGCCCACTACGCCCGCGCCACACCCGAGCAGATCGAGCCGACGATCCGCTCCATCGGCCTGTATCGCAACAAGGCCAAGGCGATCCAGTCGGCGATGAAGGACATCGTCGAGCGCTTCGGGGGCGACGTGCCGACCACGATGGATGACCTGCTCACGCTTCGCGGCGTGGCCCGCAAGACTGCAAACGTCGTGCTGGGTAACGCCTTCGGGATCAACGACGGGATCGTCGTGGATACCCACGTCCAACGCGTGGCGACGCGGCTGGGACTCGTCGAGGAGGGCCAGACGACAACCATGATCGAACGTCGCCTGATGGCCCTGTTCCCCCGCGACCGCTGGTGCGACCTCTCGCACCTGCTGATCTTCCACGGCAGGCGCGTCTGCAAGGCCCGGGGAGGCACCTGTGCCAGCGACCCCATCTGCCGGCGCTTCGGCTCCTGTGCCCGGGGCAAGACGGTCCAACCGGCGGGCAAGATCCACACCGGACAAGCCGGCAAGGGCCGGGCCTGAGCGAGACACGGGCGGGCCGCCCGTGCCACCAGGATCTCGCGCCGGACGCGCCGCCAGGGGGCGGACCTGAAGAACCCCGGTCACCCGCCGCCGGACTCGCCCGGCGCGTTCTCATTGGTTTCGACCAGCGAGGCCGGCCGCTCGAAACTGGGAACGTCGTCCACGTTCACCTCGATCGTGTCAAAGGCCACCCGTTCCTCGGTGATTTGATCCTTCGTGACGAGCGTGCGCCGGATCGTCGTCATCGGATACAGCACGCCTCCGACCCGCTTGAAGTCGCGGACCTCGGCCTGGAGCAGGCGCCGACGATTGCCCTCGCCGACCGTCGTTTCTACGCCGCGCAGGATCCCGGTGTCCGCGTCGAAGAAGACCATGTAGGCCTTGTCGTTCACGGACTTGACCCGGACGGCGTAGACCGGCGTGCCCCCGAAATCGGGGATCTTCTGGACCGTCTTGAGGCTCGTGTATCGCTGCTTGTAGTTGGCCTCACCCAGGAAATCCGCCCCCTCCTTGAGCCTGACCAGGTCGTCGCCCGTGATGGGGATGTAGTCGTTCCCGAACCGGCGCCACCCGATCTGCCCGTCGTAGACAATCTCGGTGATCGGCTCGCCCGGCCGCTCGATGCGGGCAAAGAGCTTGTTCGGGTTCACGAACCAGACGGTGAAGAAGGACTTGGTCCTCACCGGCTGCGTCGTCATGATGCCTTCCTGCTTGCGGTTCTTGAGCTTCCGCATGGCCTCCAGCCCCCCCGCCTCCTGGACGTAACGCTCGAAGAGGCTCTCGGCCGAGGGCAGGTTCGCGGCCTGCTCGACGGTCGGCTCCACCGCGACGGGATTCTCCGGCTGGGCGGGCTGGTCCCCCTGGGCCATCGCCCGACCCGCCCACGGGCCGATCGTCGCGAGGATCGTCACGAGAAACAGAACATGTCGTGTGCGTGCCATCGGTATCGCCTCTCTGTACCGCCCGAATCGACGGGCGGGTCGCTCAATCGTACTCGACCCGGACGCCGGCGGTGCGGGAGATGCCCAGATCGGGCCGCGAACCGGGGCGGCCCGGGAGCGATCACGACGTGCCTGTCCCTTGGGGCACTTGCTCGTGCCGGGGGCTCTCCTTGCCGGCAACCGCATCGCGGCCGCCCTCGTGTCTGGGCGGGACAGTCACCGTCGGCGCCTCAATCTCTTGATCGCCTCGGAGCGGTTTGGTGACGCCGGCGCGCAGTTCAACGAGTTGCGCAGTGAATCTGCTGAATCGACGCAGGATCGCAAGTTGGTCCTCATCGATACCATCCGGATCAAAGTGCATCACATCGTTACGGATCTCGCGCACGTCGTCAAGAATCTTCGCAAAGACCTTCCGGTCCAATTGCAGGGCCAGTTTCGTCCAGTTGTCGGGATTCTGAATCAGGCGAAGGTACCCACCGAACGTGAGGTCGCCGACGGATTTGATCCGTCGATTGTCATCGGCCGGCTCGCATGCCGCGCGCAACTCCTCGACGGTGAACCATCCGTTGATCAACAGCCGCAGGGAGGTCTCGATGTCTCCAAGTAGGAGAAACGGCTCGGCAAGTGTGCGGAACTGCTCGCTGATGTCGGCGGCCGTGACGATGCCCACGATCTGGTGTTGTTCGTTGCGGACAAGAACAGCGTCGTGACAGGCGAGCTCTCGGATGACATCGAACATCGACGCCGTCGATGGAACCTCTCGGTGTGGGTCCATGCAATCCCGCACGAAGGAACACTCAATCTTCATGGTCTTACGCCGACCGATCGACTTCCAGCTGATCATGCCCTTGACCTCGGTAGGCGTGGTCATCACCGGCAACTGCGAGTAGTCGTTGGACAGCATGAACGTGACCGCCCTTTCGATTCCGTCGTCGGGCCCGACCCGGACAGGCTCGGTGTTGGCGGCCTTGAGGCGGCTGATCCGGTGTGCCGGGGCGGCGGCCTCGTCCGGCGCGCGAACCTCGGGCGTCGCTGCTGCGTCATCCGGTTCCCCAGGCGGCCTCCGGGCATCCGGCGCTGCTGCCGCGGCTCGCCGCGGCATCAAGTAGATCGGGGCGTCGATGTAGACGCTCTCGAAGTCGGGGTCCGTCTCAAGGTTCAGTTCCTTGAGATGCTCGCGGATGAGCGCCACAATCGAGGAACCACGACGCGAACGGCCATACCAAGACAGCAGCTGGCGCACGGTCAGCTTTTGTGGCTTCTTTTGCTCGACGCTCTGCGCTGCATCAGCGAGTTCAGTCGGGATTTCTATATGAAATGGGATGATAAGTCGGACCCGGTTAGCCGCATCGTCGAGTTCGGGCGGGGTTTTCATGGTCATGCCTCCGATGGAGCATCGTTCAGTTTGATCACGAATGCGTAGGGCCATGCGCCGTGGCCCTCGATCGCATCGGCGAAGTCGCC
>Ga0114931_10003446_pt1 | contig 20034 bp, 17 predicted proteins | sample 2SBtaG_FD_89579 | JGI IMG/M metagenome (GOLD analysis project Ga0114931, IMG submission 89579) | Deep subsurface microbial communities from Kolumbo volcano to uncover new lineages of life (NeLLi) - 2SBTROV14_V59a metaG | ecosystem: Environmental > Aquatic > Marine > Volcanic | place: Kolumbo...
AAGTACTGTTGAATGATTGCTGGTTTTTCAGGCTTAATCCTGAAAGGATTTAACACGAATAACCCCGCACAATGCGGGGAAAATAGAACAAACAGGTTTAAGAACCCTGCAAGGGTTCAATAAATAAAAGAGATTTGATTGAATATGTTAAAAATCAAAAAGAACACCATAAAAAAGTAAATTTCAGGGATGAATATGTTGCCTTATTAAAGGAACATGGGATTGAATTTGATGAAAAATTCTTGTTGTGATATATTGAACCCTTATAGGGTTCTAATGAATTTCTTTGGATAATTTCCCCGCATTGCGCGGGGTTATTCACATTAATCCACCTCCGGTGGATTTTCATTGCAAATGAGTGTGTAGGTGAAACATATTATTACCGAATACGCTTTTTGGCACATCAAAATAAAATTTAGCCAAAAAATTTCAATCTATATTGGAATTTGCAAAAAATATTTACATTTGCACTCCGCAATTTTTGCGGGAATAGCTCAGTTGGTAGAGCACGACCTTGCCAAGGTCGGGGTCGCGGGTTCGAGTCCCGTTTCCCGCTCAAAAAACCCGGTCCGGGTTGAAACCGGGTCGGGTTTTTTCATTGACATGATGCCCGAGTGGTGGAATTGGTAGACACGTTGGACTTAAAATCCAATGAGCATTGCGCTCGTGCGGGTTCAAGTCCCGCCTCGGGTACAACAAACCCCTGTTAACAGTTTGGTTTTCAGGGGTTTTTATTTTTAAGCAACATAAGAATAATGGAAAATTCTAACTTACTCTTCCCCGTTCCCCGCACCTTCATAAATTCCCCCCGCGTCATCCTCCCAGCATCTTTTTAATTTCATGCAGTTTCATCAGCGCTTCCACAGGGGTCAGCGTGTCAATATTTGTGTTTAAAATGTCTTCTTTTATCTGATGTAGTAACGGATCGTCCAGTTGGATGAAACTCAACTGAAATTCATCGGAAGCAATCTTTTCTTTCACCACCTTGTTCAACTCTTTGCCCGAATGGCTTTCTTCCAGTATTTTTAACATCTTTTTGGCACGTTCCAGAACTCTTTTGGGCATGCCTGCCATTTCGGCCACATGGATGCCAAAGCTATGTTCGCTTCCCCCTTTTTTAAGTTTCCGCATAAAGATCACTTTGTTCCCGACTTCTTTTATGGAAATATGGAAGTTCCTTATCCTCGGTTTGGTCGCGGCCATTTCGTTGAGTTCATGATAATGTGTGGCAAAAAGGACTTTCGCCCTGTAGGCCGGATGGTCGTGCAGATATTCGGTAATGGACCAGGCGATGGAGATGCCGTCGTAGGTACTGGTTCCACGGCCTATCTCATCCAGCAGGATCAGGCTGCGGTTGGAAATATTATTCAAAATACTGGCTGTTTCATTCATTTCAACCATAAAAGTTGATTCGCCGGATGCCAGGTTGTCGGACGCACCCACCCGTGTAAAAATTTTATCAACCAGCCCGATATTTGCCGATTCCGCCGGTACGAAACAGCCAATTTGTGCAAGCAGCACAATCAATGCCGTTTGCCGTAGCAGGGCCGATTTACCTGACATGTTTGGCCCGGTAAGGATAATGATCTGTTGTTTTTCATTGTCCAGATAAACGTCATTGGCAATGTACACTTCACCTTGCGGCAGGTTTTTCTCGATAACAGGGTGCCGGCCATTTTTGATTTCGATGGCGTATTCGTTGTTGACCACTGGTTTTACATAACTGTTTTCGGCGGAAACACGGGCAAAAGATATCAGGCAATCAAGTTGTGCCATTATGACTGCGTCCAACTGAACGGGCTTGACAAATTGCGCCGCATGATACACCAGTTCGGTAAAAAGTTTTTGTTCCAGTGCAAGGATTTTTTCTTCGGCACCCAGAATTTTTTGCTCATAATCCTTGAGCTCTTCGGTGATGTACCGTTCTGATCCGGTTAAAGTTTGTTTGCGGTGCCATTCGGGAGGGACCTTATCTTTGTGTGTGTTGGTAACTTCGAGGTAATAACCAAACACATTGTTAAATCCGATTTTCAGGGAGGGGATACCGGTTTTTTCCGACTCCCGTTGCTGGATGGAAACCAGGTAATCTTTACCTGAATAGGCAATGCTCCGCAGATCATCCAACTGCTGTGAAACGCCATCGGCAATCACTTTGCCTTTGTTGATATTCAACGGGGCTTCAGGATTTAATTCTTTTTGCAGTTTTTCTGACAGGGCAGGACATGGATTGAGCTGTTCTGCAAGACTTTTCAGCTCATCCTGTTGTGATGAGGCACAGATGGATTTGACCTTTCCAACGGCAATCAGGGCTTTTCCCAACTGGATAAGTTCCCTGGGGTTGACCCTGTAAGCGACAATTTTTGAAATCAGGCGTTCCAGATCGCCCAGGCTTTTCAAAATGTCGTGCAAGCTGGTTTCGGTTTCAGTATTTTTAATCAGATGACCCACAACCTCCAGCCGTTTGTCAATGGCCAATTTTTCAACCAAAGGCAGGGTTATCCATTTTTTCATCAGGCGGGCGCCCATGGGTGAATCCGTTTTGTCAATTACATCAACCAGTGTTTGACCGCCGGGGCTGATGGATGATAAGAGTTCAAGGTTTTGTATGGTAAACCGATCGAGCCAAACGTATTTGCCTTCATCAATGCGGCTAAGCCTGGAAATATGATCCAGTTTTTCATGATGGGTTTCATAAAGGTAATGCATGGCAGCACCGGCAGCGACTATCCCTTTTTCCATCCCTTCCACACCAAAACCTTTTAACGAGGATGTCCTGAAATGTTTCAGAAGTATCTCATGGGCAAAATCATTGGAAAACACCCAATCATCAAATACCGAGATGTAAAAATTGTCACCAAAATGTTCGATAAATTTTCCACGAAACTGCCGTTGTATAACAACCTCGCTGGGCATGAAGGTTTGCAGTATTTTGTCGAGGTATTCTTCATTGCCTTCAGCCAGATAAAATTCACCTGTTGATATATCAAGCAGTGAGATACCACTGATCCCTGAAGTGAGGTGGACGGAAGCAAGAAAATTGTTTTCTTTTTGTTCCAGCACGTTGTCATTCAGTGAAACCCCCGGTGTAACCAATTCGGTTACCCCCCGTTTCACTATTTTTTTGGCCAGTTTTGGATCTTCCAGCTGGTCACAAATCGCAACACGGTGACCTGCCCTGACCAGTTTCGGGAGATAGGTATCAAGCGAATGATGTGGAAAGCCTGCCAATTCAACATAGGAAGCGGCACCATTGCGGCGTTTTGTAAGTACAATGCCAAGAATGCCGGCGGCTTTTATGGCATCTTCGCCAAAAGTTTCATAAAAATCGCCAACCCTGAACAGCAGTAAAGCATCGGGATACCTGGCTTTAATGCTGTTGTATTGTTTCATTAAAGGCGTTTCAGCATATTTGTTTTGTCCGGCCAATTCTATTATTTTCATGCAAAAGTAACAAATGGATTGTTAGTTTTTGCCATCTTTTTACCTTTGTATCCAATGAAAATAAAATGCGGAAATTAAAAAACAGCGAATTAAACCGTATCAGTGTTGAGGAATTTAAAAAAGCTGACAAGAACCCTATTGTGGTTGTCCTTGATAATATACGTAGCCTCAACAATATCGGTTCCGTATTTCGTACGGCTGATGCTTTTAGGCTGGAAGGACTCTATTTGTGTGGCATAACGGCCTGCCCCCCTCACCGCGATATACAAAAAACGGCGCTTGGCGCTACTGAGTCGGTTGACTGGACCTATCGGGAAAAAGTGTCCGATGCCATTGATGAACTGAAAAAAAATAAATATAAAATCCTGGCACTTGAACAAACTGACAACAGCATAAAACTGAACAATTTTCAATCGGTAAACAGCAATAAAGTTGCTGTTGTCATTGGAAACGAAATAAAAGGCGTAAGCGATGAAATAATCCGATCAGCAGATTTTTGCCTTGAAATTCCTCAATTTGGCACAAAGCAATCGTTTAACGTTGCCGTAAGTTGTGGTATTTTATTATGGGATTTACTGTTGAAAATGAGAATGTTATAAAATTATTAGCATGAAAGATATGCCCTGAATATTATTTACGGGCAAAGGTTGAAATGATAAATAATTCTGTTTATGTTTGCACTGTTAACAAACGATTAACAGTCTATTGCATATTTTGATAAAAAAAGATGTTTGTTTTTATCAGATTTTTAATACATTTGTTTGAATAAAAGTTGTTTTATAAAACTAAAAACCATGAAAAAAGTTTACTCAATTCTCACACGGGGCCTTATTGCCGGCCTCGTGATGGCTTTGCCGCTCAGTTTCATTGCTCAAGGTGAAACTGAAGTAAAAGTTAAAAAAGAAGTTGTTCCTTTCTCCCCATTTTGGTTCATCCAGGGAGAACTCGGGCCAACCTGGTCGCATGCCGACGTATCCAGATACAATATGGCACCTGACTTTAACCACACCAATATCAACGGGATTCTTGGAGGTGGCCGCCAATGGACAAAAGTCTGGAGCACTTACATCAATCTCGAACGGGGATTCTTTGACGGAGAGGTAAAAAACCTTTACCCTAAGAATTTGGGAGGAGGGCCCCTCAACCTCAAGTTTACTAACGATTATTACGGGGGTAATATCAATGTTGGCGTGAACCTCTCCAACTGGTGGGGTGGTTACAAAGACCGATTGGTAACCTTTGGTATTCATGCCGGAGTCGGGAATGTGATGTGGAAAGAACAAACACGTGATTTGAATACGGATAAATACGTAACAAGTTTGGGTTATAAAAATGATCCTGATAATCGTAAAGGTGGCGGAATCAACGGAAGAAAAGTGGCTTTGACTGTTCCCGTTGGTGCCAATATCAATTTTAATGTAAGTGACCGTATTGATATTTACGGTGATTATGTTTACAACTGGATGGATACCGATGTAGCCGATGGCGCAGTTCACGGGGCCATGCAGGTTTACAATGATGTGTATTCCCATTTTAATGTGGGGGTCCGTGTTAAATTCGGTTCCGATAAAATCAAGAAAATGGCCGAAAACTTCCAGGACGTTCAAATGACAGTTACACCTGATCCATTGGCCGAAAAGGGAGATTCTGTTGAGGTGACCATTAAAGGGACATTCCCGCCAAAATATTTTGATAAAAACGCCATTATGTGCTTCACCCCGGTTTTAAAATATGACGGTGGGGAAACCGCATTTGAAACCATGAATTTTAAAGGCGAAGCTGTTGAAGGCGAAGGCGTGATGATCAGCCAGGATAATGGCGGTTCATTCACTTACACTTCAAAAGTACCTTACAATCCGACAATGGATGTTTCCGAGCTGCATGTTGAACCGGTATTTTATAAAAATACAGGAACAGTTTACGAAACCTGTGCCGAAGCGGCTGCTGCAAAATCTTATACTGCCGATTCAAGGAAACTGGTTGACGGGGTCGTTCATACGGCAAAATATATACGTCATGACGAAGTGCTTGCTTTTGCTCCCGATTTTTACGAAAAGGAAACCATTTTTACCCAGAAAGCTAAAATTTTCTTCCAGGTAAATATGGCTAATCTCAATATGCATTTGCCATTAAATAAGGAAAGTGGCAATGTAGCTACTCGTGATAGTGTACTGAAAGACGTTGCCAAAGGATGGCAGGTAAAAGATATTACGATCAATGGTTGGGCATCACCTGAAGGTGAAGAAACCTTTAACGAAAACCTATCCATGAAAAGAGCAAAAACAGCTTCCAAATACATGGAAAGAAAAATCAAGAGAGAAGCTAAAAGAAATGACAATGTGCCCAATGATATCTGGGATAACATTGATGTTAATGAAACAGCCAATGGCCCTGACTGGAACGGTTTCATGAAAGCAGTAGAATCTTCCGAAATTAAGGATAAAGGGGCTATAATCAATGTGGTAAATGCTGCCAATACACCGGCAAATAAAGAAGAAGAAATCAGGAATATGATCCTGATCTATCCTGAATTGGAACGTTCAATTCTTCCTCCCTTACGTCGTGCCACCATTGACGTAAACACTTATGAACCCAAGAGGAGCGATGAAGAAATTGCCGATTTGGCTACTTCCGACCCGTCAAAACTTAGCCTTGAGGAATTGTTCTATGCTGCTACTTTAACAAACGATAATGGTACCAAGAGGGTTATTTATGGAAGTATTTCCAAAATGTATCCAAAATGTTACCGGGCTTATACCAATTCTGCTGCCGTTGAGCTGGCAGATGGTAATTTACAAGTCGCAAAAGATCTTCTTGACAAAGCCAAGGAGCGTAAAGAAGATGCTTATCAGGTTTGGAACAACTATGGCGTTTATTATGCTTTAACAGACGATTTTGCCAACGCCAAAAAAAGCTTCATAAAAGCCAAAGATTTGGGTGGTGATGAAAATTACAACCTGGGCCTCATGGATATTTATTACGGTGACTATGCTAGTGCTGTGGCAAATCTGAGTGCCAATAACTGCGACTTTAACCTCGGACTGGCCCAATTGCTGAACAGTGATTACAATGGTGCCGTCAGCACATTTAAATGTGTTGATCCACAGGATGCAGAAACCAATTACATGCTGGCCATAGCAGAAGCCCGCTTGCAGGATAAAGCCCAGATGCTTAAATATTTGGGCAACGCCATTAAACTTGATCCCACTATGAAGAAAAAGGCAACTTACGACAGGGAATTCATTAAATATTACAATGATCCTGATTATAAAGCCCTGGTGGGTATTACAGAATAAATACAACTTTTTTCATGGAAAATCCCGTCCGGTTTACCGGACGGGATTTTTTTTAGGGGGGTTCTAAAAATTACTTCGCATCAAGATTTTCAGCGTTTTTTATAGGCGATGAAAATATTTGAAGCATTATCTCTTATATTTGTTTCTTGAAAGAAAGGAATTTTTAGAACCCCCCTTTAGAAAGTAATGCGATGAACCCCTACCGTATATTCTTTTTTTAGGGCATCAACAATCCGGATGTAATCAGACTCGTTCTTTACAAAATCCATCTTGTTGGTATCCATTATCAGTATCCTCAGGTTTTCCTGTTGTTTAATAAATTCAAAATAACCTTCCTGGATTTTGTTCAGGTAATCATCTTTGATTTTCTGTTCATAAGGCCTTCCCCGTTTGCGGATATTATACTGAAGGTTTGACGTTGACACATAGAGATAAACCAAAAGGTCGGGTTTGGGCAACTGATTGTAGATGATGTTAAAAAAGCGGGTATAAAGTTTATACTCATCTTCCGCCAGCGTTTTCCTGGAGAATATCAGAGATTTGATTATAAAATAATCGGCAATGGTAAATGACTTGAAAATATCGCGTGAACTCAGTTTATCTTTTAACTGCTGAAAGCGGGAAGCCAGAAACGACATTTCGAGGGGAAAGGCATATTTATCCGGCTCTTTGTAAAATTTCGGAAGAAAGGAATTGTCTTCGAACTGTTCCAATATCAGTTTGGCTTTAAATTCATGTGCAATCCGGGTAGCCAGGCTTGTTTTTCCTGCACCAATATTTCCTTCTATAGCAATAAAATTATATTTCAACATTTTCTTTATGTTTCCAAACCCCTGAATTGTCAGTTAATCCGTTCAGCAGTTCCCGATTGGTTTTCTTAAGTCCGGGATGTTCATAATCAGGTGCAATTTCAACAAGCGGCATCATTGTAAATTTCCGTAAATTCAAACGGGGATGGGGAACTTGTAAATCCTTCTCTTTGATCAGTTCATGGCCAAAATATAAAATATCAATGTCAATTGTTCGTGATAAATATCCGGTATCTTCCCTTGTCCGGCCCAGTTTCAGTTCAATATTGAGTATCAGTTTCAGGACTTCCCCGGCCGAACGAAATGTTTCAATTTCCATCACCTGATTCAGAAAATTAGTCTCCGACCGGAATCCCCAGGGTTGCGACTCATAAATGGCTGATTTCCGCAAAATAGTGCCAATATTTTGACCGATTTCCTTTTCTGCATCCTGTAAAAAAGTAATCCTGGGCTCTATATTGCTACCGGTTATCAAGAATACTCTGGTTGGAAAATGCATACTTTGGATTTGTCTTTTGCAAAATTAACGAAAAGAGTTTATGGTATTCATTCCTTTTTTCAGATTTATTTATTACTATTGTAATCATATTCATCCTCAAAAACCAATTCTTATGAAACAGTTTATCAAATTTATGTTTGCCTCGTTCCTGGGCACTTTGCTGACGATCATTGTGTTAATGGTCATTATGTTCGGCATGGTTGCCGGCATCGCTTCAATGACGGAAAAAGAAGAAGTGAAAATTAAATCCAATTCTGTTCTGGACATCAATTGGAAAACGCCTATCAGAGACAGGGCGTCAGAGAACCCTTTTGAAGGATTTGACTTTACCAATTTTCAACCCAACAAACCGCTTGGTTTGAACATTATTCTGAAAAATTTAGAAAAAGCCGCCAACGATCCCAATGTTGATGGTATTTTTCTTGATATGGAAACCGTACCGGCAGGAACCAGCACACTCGAAGAAATACGCTCAAAACTGGAAGATTTTAAAAAATCCGGTAAGTTTATTGTCAGTTATGCCAATGGTTATGACCAAAGTGCCTATTATCTGGCCAGCCTGTCCGATGAAATTTACATGAACCCCAAAGGCCTCATATTGTTCAAAGGCCTGAATGCCCAGCTTGTTTTCCTGAAAAATCTGCTCAACAAACTGGATATTGATATTCAGGTAGTACGCGGGCCCGACAACAAATATAAAAGTGCCGTGGAACCCCTGATTTATGACAAAATGAGTGAGGCCAACCGTGAACAGATGGAAGCCCTTCTCAATTCCATCTGGGGACAACTCATCCTGAATATTTCAAAAAGCCGTGGAATAAGCCTCGAAGACCTGAATACAATCGCGGACAATCTGGATCTCGTTTCTGCAGATAAGGCGCTTGAACTGCATTTTGTTGACGGTCTGGCATACAGGGATGAGATCGTTAAAAAACTCAAAGAAAAAACCGGAATTGAAAAAGATGACAATTTAAAGGTTGTAAGCTTTGGCAAATATACCAACACAGAAAGTCATAAAAAGAAAAGTACTTCCCGGAACAGGATAGCCATTGTTTACGCGCAGGGTGATATTGTCCAGGGCAAGGGCGACCCCAAAACCATTGGTTCGGAAACCATGGCCAAAGCCTTGCGCAAGGCCAGGGAAAACGATAGGGTAAAGGCCATTGTGTTCAGGGTGAATTCTCCCGGTGGTGACGCACTGGCATCGGATGTTATACGCCGTGAGGTGGAACTCACACTGAAAGAAAAACCGGTGATTGTTTCCATGGGCGATGTGGCTGCCTCCGGTGGATACTGGATATCTACCAATGCGGATTATATATTTGCCGAGCCAACAACCATAACAGGCTCAATAGGTGTATTTGGTATCATTCCCAATTTCAAAGGCCTGTTCAACAACAAACTCGGTATTACCTTTGATAATGTAATGACCAACAAGAATGCTGATTTTATTGATGTCATGAAACCGTTGAGCGATTATCAGTATCAGAAAATAAATATCGAAATAAAGAGGACTTACAACAATTTTGTCAATCTGGTGGCTAAAACGCGTAAGCTGGACCCGGAGTTTGTGGATGGTATCGCGCGTGGCCGTGTCTGGTCGGGGCAAGATGCATTGAAACTGGGCCTTGTTGATGAACTGGGAGGCCTGGAACAAGCCATTGCTTATGCTGCAAAAAAAGCAGAACTCGGAGAAAATTACAGGATTCGCGAGTATCCTGCCAGGAAACCGTTGTATAAACAATTTCTCGAAGAATTTACCGGTGATGCCAAAGCCCGCATTATCGGAAATGAACTGGGAGAATACAAAACATATTACGACCAGATACACTCTGTTAAACGAATGGAAGGAATCCAGGCACGGCTACCTTTTATGTATAGTATAAAATAGTCTCGTTTTTAAATCTCAGGCATAATCATTGTCCCAATTTTAATTGTCCTCTTTTTGTACCTTTCTTCTTTTTATTTAGACAGGTGAAAAATAATTACATTGGCCAGGAGATTTTTTATAAAACCGGTATTCTGTTCCGGAAACTCCGATGGTGATTTGGCTATGATGCAATGGACAGCCACAAATACTTAGTACCATTGTGCACATGAAAAACGACTGGAAAACTGTATTAACCAAGTTTCTGCATAACAATTAATTGATTAATAATGAATCTGATAAAAAGAGAGATTAAATACCTTCCTTTGTTAAATACTAATCTGTGAGAATATTCATTCTCAATCAGAGTGGATCAGAGAGAAGCCACAAAGAAACACAGAGAGGAGTAAAATATATAATACAATGTTTTTCTGATAATTATATATTGCTCAGTTGAGTGCAAAAACTTCGTAGATTATATTATTTAACACTTTAAAAAGAAGACAAAAATGAAAAATGTAATTCTTTTCTAACCATGTTTCTTGTCATCCCGTTTATGATGATGGCGCAAAACAACGAAAAGCCCAAAATCCTCATTATATGGGGAGATGACATTGGACAATCGAATATCAGCGCTTATACCTTTGGAATGATGGTGTATAAAACGGTTTGGCGGTATGAAACGTTTGGTTTTTTCGGAGCATCGAGGTACAATAAACTTTGATGCGAGAACCGAATCTCGAATAACCACTTCGCACCCAATGTTTTATGACTGTATGTTACCGCCATGTGCATTATTCTTTATTTTCTCTTATTTTATCGAGCAAGCTATTTAATTGTTTAACCTCATCTGAAGATAAATTTTGTAATAATGTATCGGCTTTTTGTTCACAACTGTACATCTTGTCTAATAATTCCAAGCCCTTTTTTGTAATTTCGATTGATTTTTGCCGCCTGTCGTCCGGATTTTCCTTCCGGCTAACCAATCCTTTTTCTAAAAGCCGGTCAACAATACGACTCACATCCGAATCTTTGTCGAGCATTCGCTGTTTTATAAAACCAATAGAAAGTGGTGCTTCGGAACGAAAACCGCGAAGTATCCTTAAAACGTTGTACTGCTGTTCGGCAAGTCCATGTGTTTTAAGGGATTTATGAAACTCATAACTTAACTGTTTTACAGTATATGTCAAATTGATGAGTCCCTTGTGGTATTCATTCCGAAACCTTCCTTTTATTTCATCTTCAATAGACATTTTTATTTAATTATTTATTACATATTATTTTTGGCCAATTAACCGGATTACTGATGCTTTTCCCGAATGATGAATTCCTTCGTAGAGTTCAATATCTTCTTCCCAAGTTTTAATATCCTGGCAAGCTGTAAAATCAGAATGCAACTCTTCTTCTGAAAATAGCATATCAATATTTCTCGGGCCCCCGCTTGAATTGTTGATTTGTTTCTTACTAAAACCTTCTAAAATAATTGTTCCGTTGGGTTTTAAGAACTGCAACATTTTTTTATGATTGGCACTTCTTGTGGTGGAATGTGCATAAATAAATGCAATGGCATCAAAGAAATCATTAGGATATTTCGCTTCTTCGTAGGTGCTCAATTGATAATTGATTTGTACATTGTTATATTTTGCCCATTTTTCAGCTTTCTTCTTTGCTTCAATACTGCTGTCGAAAGCATAAACTATCCAACCCGTTTTTGCAGCCCAAACAGCATTTCTGCCTTCACCTTCAGCGGGGAGAAGTATTTTGCCGGGAGTGAGCTTTAAAAGTTGTTGTTTAAAAAACTCGTTTGGTTCTGTACCATACACAAAATCAGTTTGTGCGTATCTTTTATTCCAAAATTTCTTCATGATTATTCAAATTTATTTCCTGAAATATTTACACTCATTAACTTTTCGGAAAAATCCTGTTTACCAATATCTTTACCTGCTGCTCCGGCGATTACAAAAAGCGGTAGTAAATGTTCGCTACGGGGATGACTTTCTAAAGCTCCCGGTGCATCTGTCCAATCCATTAATAATTTATTTCTTTTTTCAGCATCTGCTATCGATATTGTAGTAGTAAGCCAGTCATCAAATTGTTTTGAAATTTCCGATGCCTTTCCACTTCCCGGCATAAATCCGTGCATATTATGATAGCTCATGCCCGAACCGATAATCAGTACATCCTGTTTGCGTAATGGTTCGAGTGCTTTACCTATTGCCAAATGGGTTGCAGGATCAAGCGAGCGAACCAAAGACAGTTGTACAACAGGGATTCCGGCTTCCGGAAAAGCTATCATTAAAGGCACAAAAGTTCCATGGTCATAACCACGTTTGTATTCCCGTTTTGTTATAAATCCGGCATGATTTAAAAGAGCTTCCACTTTTTCTGCTAACTGCGGTTGACCCGGAGCATTCCATTGCAATTGGTAGGTAAACGCCGGAAAACCATAATAGTCATATAACATGGGGGGATTTTGCCCAAAATGTATGGTGGGCACCTTTTCTTCCCAGTGCGCCGAAATAACCAGTATGGCTTTAATTTTAGGACTATATTTCTGACCAAATTCCGAAAGATACTTTCTTAACCTTCCGTATCCCACGGGATCGCCCAAAGCATCATCCATTACATGCCACGGGCCACCACCATGAGGAATATAAAAAGTTGCTAACTTTTGATTTTGAACCATTATAATTTTTGATGCGTACCATCACAAAAGGCACCGTTTGAGGAATGTTTACAACCACAAAGGGCTACTTTTTTTGTTTCGGTAATTTCAACTTTTGTTGGAACAAAAGAACTTCCCTTGTGTGAACCATTACAAAATGGTTGATTACTACTCTTGCCACAGGCACACCAATAATAAGTACCGGGTTCTAAATCTAATACATAAGGTGCTTTTTGAGCAATTTTTGGTTTTTCCATAAATCTAAAATTTATGTTGACAAGATTGTCAACGGGTTAATAATTATTGAATACCCAATTTCATTGTCCGAACCATTCCCGTGGGTGAATTGGCATAGCTTTTTTTCAATTGAAACTTGTCACCATAGTGGGGCAGAACTTCGCCCAACATTCTTTTTTAATATCTTACGATTTGGGCAAGTGAGCGTATAAAACAACTCTACTGTAACAGTACTTTTATCATTCATAAACAAGTAATTTATAATTCCGTGCAAATATATGTATAAACATTATATGGTGCAACATATAATTAAAAAATTTTGTTAAAAAATTGAAATCATACTGAAGTAGCCTAAAATCAATAAATAATCTTAACTTAATATGCAGTTGTGATGTTGTTTTCAGCCAGCATTGGCGGGAACGGTTTGGCCATCCTGCATTCAATCTCTCCTCACTTCACTATCACCTCATCGGCAAATATCCAGCAGGTATCGCCGGCACCGGGATGCCACCCGGGGCAGGTTCCCCTGTTCTTTCCGCGTACTCTGACATATTGCCCGGAAACATTGTTGAATTTCGCAGTAAAGGGTTCGATAACAACCCCCTTTGTTTTGGGGCCGGTTTTTGGCAGAACGGTTTGTGATGCCACCACGTTATGGTTGTCGTCAAGCACTTCAAACACAACCTCAACCGGCAGGAATATCCATGAACCCTGCCGTTGGTAAAAGTTTACATTAACCTCATGAATGGATGTTTCTTTTTCAAGATCAACAGTAACATCCAGGTCATTCCCGTCGAACCCCAGCCAGTAACCGTCATTGTACCGACTGGAACCGGTCATGCCGTCAACAAGCGTGAGAGCACTTTTGCCACTGTATTTTTTGGCTGGTATATTTTTTAATTCAGCCGGTTTACCAAATGCTTTGTGAAAGATGAAAGATTTTTCTGCGTATTTTTCTTTCAGCCCACCTTGATCAAAAATTCCGGCTTTCAACGTAAGTGTGTGATCAACCAGGATGGGGCCTGTGTAAAGGATTGAACCGGTGTCAGGATCGGAACCGTCCAGCGTGTAATAGACCGGATAGCCCGGTTGTTCAGTTTCCAGAAATAGGGTGTATTGTTTGCCGTCTTTCGACATTTCAGGCAGGATATCCACTTTCCAGGAACCTTCGGAATAGTTCACACCCATATAGTCGAACCTTTTGAACTGGAAGTTCAGCCGTTCCCTGAAATCCGTCCAGTTGCGTTGGGATGCAGGGCTCCACGCCACTTCCGCCAGGGCTGTCATGCGGGGGAGGGCCATGTATTCGGCATGTCCGGGCGTGGGGATAAACTCGGTCCATACGTTGCCCTGCGTTCCCAGGATGTGTTTGGCTTCGGTGGGCCTGAGCTCTTCAGGGACAGGCTCATACGAATATACCTTTTTTAGCGTAGTAAACCCGCCGATGGCTTTTGGTTCGAAATCAGGGTCGGCCTGATAATGGTCAAAATAACAATAGCTTCCCGGGCACATGACGGCATCATGCCCCTGCCTAGCCGATTCGATACCCCCTTCCATGCCACGCCATGACATGACAGTGGCTTCAGGTGCCAGTCCACCTTGCAGGATCTCATCCCAGCCAATCAAATGCTTACCGTGGGCCACAAGGTATTTTTCAACCCGTTTGACAAACCAGCTTTGCAGTTCGTCTTCATTTTTCAGGTGTTCGTCTTTTATACGTTGCTGACATTTGGGGCAGGTTTTCCAGTTGGTTTTGTCAGCTTCATCCCCGCCGATGTGGATATAAGGTCCGGGAAACAAATCCATCACTTCATCCAACACATCTTCGAGAAAAATGAACACGCTGTCGTTTCCGGCACAGAATATATCGCTGTTCGGCCAATAGCTTCCGGGTTTGACAAAGGTTTTTTCTCCTTTGCATGACAACGACGGGTAAGCGGCAAACACTTCGCTGGAATGGCCGGGCATTTCTATCTCGGGAATTATCATCACCTGCCGTTCTTGGGCATATTTCACAATTTCACGGATGTCATCCTGGGTATAATAACTGCCGTAAGTGGCTTTTTCACCGGGTTTTGGTGGCGTCCGTTCTCGCCAGGGCTGATCCTCACGATCCACCCGCCAGGCACTGATATCCGTCAGTTTCGGATATTTTTTAATTTCGATACGCCAGCCGTTGTCATCGGTCAGGTGCCAGTGAAACACGTTCATCTTGTGCATGGCGATCAGGTCAATATAGGTTTTGATAAATTCTTTTGGGAAGAAATGACGCGAAACATCCAGGTGCATACCACGCCAGGGAAAACGGGGCTTGTCAAATACTGAGACTGCCGGTATCACCCATTTTGTTCCCTCAATCTTTTCAGGACTGTAAATTTCGGGTGGCAACAACTGGAAAATGGTCTGTACACCATAAAACAATCCCGATGAACCATTGGCAGAAACGATTACCTTTTCGGGGCTTACATCCAGCAGGTATCCTTCATCGTCCAACGTATCGGTTTTAACAAGCTGAAAAACAATCACGTTGGATTCCGCTTTTTTTCCGCTTTTTTTCAAATCAAATCCGGTAGGGTTGGCAATCCATGTTTTAAAATATTCCGCCACCTGGCGTGCTTCTTCCCTGTTGGGATACACCATCTTTGTTTCTTCGTTCAGGATAAATTCCCCCTGTTTCATTTTCATCTCAACAGGGATGGGTATAACCGCAAGTTTTGCATTTTGTCCCTTTAAAATGTTAAAAGCCGGGAATAATAATACGGCAATAGAAAATAGTGCGATGATTCGGTACAATTTCATGTTAATATGGTTTTTTCTTTGCAAGATTAAGGGAAATTCTTTGGTTGATCAATAGTATGATTTACTATCAACCATCATATTCTCCCCATCCTGAAAAACAGCGTAATTAAAACCGGGCTGCAAACTGAAAGCACCTGTTTCTCCGTTTTTGTTCACGGCGATATAACCCACCTGCCGTTTTTTATTTTCGGGGTCTTTCTTCACAATGCGCATGACGGCTTCTTCACAGGCCTGCTGAGGGGTTTTTCCATTGCGCATTAATTCAACAACAAGGAACGTCCCCAACGTTTTCAGCACCAGTTCCCCCATACCTGTTGCCGTAGCACCCCCTACCTCATTGTCTACATACAGTCCGGCACCGATAATGGGCGAATCCCCTACCCTGCCGTGCATCTTGAAAGCCAGTCCGCTGGTAGTGCAGGCTCCGGACAGTTCCCCGTTTTTATCCACGGCCAGCAATCCAATGGTGTCGTGGTATTTGTTGGGCTCATTTTCCCAGTTGACCACCGGATCATAATTGTGTTTTTTTAGCCAGTTTTTCCAAATTTTTTCCGATTCGGGGGTCAGCAGGTTCTGCTTTTTGAAACCGCTTTCAACGGCAAACTGCAGGGCACCTTCCCCGGCAAGGATAACGTGGGGTGTTTTTTCCATCACCAGCCTTGCTACTGATACGGGATGAACTATATTTTCGAGGAAACAAACGGATCCTGCATTACCATCTGGTGACATAATGGACGCGTCGAGGGTAACATGGCCGTCCCTGTCAGGCAGGCCGCCGATGCCCACACTGTGGTTTTTCGGATCGGCTTCCACAACCCTGACCCCTTTTTCTACGGAATCCAGTACGCTGCCGCCCGACATCAACGTTTTCATAGCCTCTTCGTTGGCAGGAATACCATGTTTCCAGGTAGAAATTATTACCGGAACCCGGCTTTCTTCAGAATTATACATTGGCGTGGCATCCAGTTTCAGGCGGCTGCCAATCAGGCCGGCCAATCCTGCTGCCGAAGCTTTTTCAATAAATTTTCTTCTGTTCATATTCTTTTCTTAATTGCGATGAGCTCAAATAATTCGCAATGTTCGCGATGTTATAGATTATTGACTACTCTACGGATTCCCTGCGTCCATTACGGTTAAAAGGTTTGTATCCGTAAAGCCCATAAAAGGCAATGTAAATATAACTAAAAACCGGAACAATATATGACAAGTGAACGCCAAAGCTGTCGGCAACCATCCCCTGAAATACCGGCAGGATGGCACCACCGAGGATCATCATCACCAGTAGTGAGGAACCCTGGCTGGTATATTTTCCCAAACCTGCAATGGACAAGGTAAAGATATTGGACCACATAATGGAATTGAACAACCCAATGGCGATAACCGACCACATGGCCAACGTGCCGTGATTTGTCAGGGCGATAAACAATAAAATGATATTTACCAATGAAAAAATATACAAGGTGCGTTGTGGTAGTGATTTGCCAAAGAAAAAGGCAAGCAAATTAACCAACAGGAAAACACCATAAATTAAAGCTGTTCCGAACCCGTAAATCAAACCGATCACTACGAAAGCCACTATGGGTATTATTATCATACCCAATATTTTTAGGTCTTTATTTTTTGTTTTACTTAAAGAAACAGCACCCAGGAACCGTCCTATCATCTGCCCTCCCCAGTATATGGATACATATTTGCTGGCATCAATTTTTGACAGTCCGCCAATTTCATCCAGTCCGAGATAACTGATCATCATGCTTCCGATGCTTACTTCCCCACCTACATACATAAAAATAGCGATCATTCCGAAAACCAGCTGCCGGTATTTCAAAGCACCGAAGCCGGTTTTACTTTCTACGGGATTAGTGAAACGCGGCAGCCGGGTGGCCTGTATCAGCCCGGCCATCAGTAAAAATATCAGCGCAAAAAACAAATAGGGTATTTTGACGGCACCTGAGCCGGGCGCATCGGCAAAATACCTGAAGATCAAAAAGCCACCGATAACCGGTCCGATGGTTGTGCCCAGTGAGTTAAACCCCTGTGCGAGGTTCAGCCGTGAAGAGGCAGATTTTTCCGGCCCCAGAATGGCTACATACGGGTTGGCGGCAATTTGCAACAGGGTAAAACCCAACCCCATTACGAACAATGCCGAAAGAAAAAAACCATACAGGTGGTATTGCGCTGCAGGATAAAAAAGCAGGGCGCCGACAGCAGAAATCACCAGTCCGGACAAAATACCTTTTTTATAACCTATTCTGTTGATGGGGTCACCGGAAAGAACCGATATAGCAAAATAAATAACCGACCCCACAAAATAAGCCCCGAAAAAGGTAAACTGTATCAGCATGGATTTTGTGTAATTCAAATCGAAAACCTGCTTCATGTATGGGATCAGGATATCGTTGAGCACCGTCATGAACCCCCACATGAAAAACAGGAAAGTCAGGCTGATGAAAGCGGCAGTATATGATCTGGAATTGTTTTGACCGGGCATAAATCAGGAATTACAACTACAAATATCAAAACTATTTTGAACAAAAAAGGGCATTTTTCAAATTCATAAAAAAACTGTCAAAAAAAAACACAATATTAAATGCTTTTTTTGACAGCCTTTTTAGTATAAGGTACACAATGTTACCTGACAGTTACCTTCCTGACGACTGATTCGTTACCCACCCTGACCTGCATCAGGTAAACACCGGGTTGCAATGCAGAAGTATTGATTTGAAACTGTCTCGTTCCGGGTGCCGTGTCATCAAATTGATTTTTATAAACCATTTTACCGACCATATCGGAAATGCGAATTTTCACATCGTTGGTTTGCGACAGGAAAAGACTAACATTCAACTGATCCTGAGCCGGATTAGGAAAGATATTCACATCGGTAAACAATTTCTGTTCATCAATCCCCACAATATCATAGGAAAATTCATTCCTGTCAAGACTACCGAAATCACTTCCTTCAAAGGCTACCTGATTATTGCCGTACACCACAGCGTAATAATCCGTACCGTTGCCGCCGGCATCATAAATAACAAACTGATAACAGTCGCTATAGGACAGGTTAAGCGGTTCTATTAACTGCTCATTGGGGGTGTCGTAAGGGCCACCCTGCTGAACGATGTCACCATTGGAGTTATAAAGTTCCCATGTTGTTTCCTCCGGATGATCGTCAAGAATAAGTGCCAGGATAACATTTCCTGAAACCACAGGAGCCTGTGAAATATCGGTAATTGTTGTATTGTTGGCAGGATAATCATCATCAGTACCATTTGGACTTGTACAATCCACTTCCAGTTGATTGTTTTCTTCAACAGTAAAATCCATAGTGGGCAAGCTGATCACTGTAGTTTCGAGAAACCCCAGATCGCCGGTCCAATCATAGGTCAACTGATCACCTCCGTTTATTGAATAGGTAAGCGTAAAAGAAGTCAGGTCCGTACCGCCATTGTTGCGGATTGTAACAACAGGATCTATATGTCCACTGCAATTGGTTGAGGTTACATTACTTACCTCAAGCACTTCGGCATCAAGTGCATACACCGGTGTAACCGGATCGGTGCTGCTGATGGCTGCCTGAAAAACTTCTTTTGTGCTGGAATTTTGTACAAAACTAACGGCAGCCAGTTCATTGTTGTCGTACACATTGTCGAGTGCCCATGAATTTTGCAGGATGACATAGTCACCGTCATCCATTGAAGCCGGCAACTCTGCACCTCCCTGGGTGGGCAGCAGTTTTTTCATGACATTGTAAAAGTCCTTTTCCCCGTTAGTACCGGGAGGTGTGGCGAAATGGATGTGCTTCTCAATCACTACAACATGCCCCACCAAATTACCGCTTACCTGATCGGTAGCATGAATAAGTGTAGTCAGGTAGATAGTATCCTCATTGGGCGAAAGCTGGTGCTGCACCTGTATCTCAAACGGTGAAGAAACCGCAGACGCATTGTTGATAAGGTTTTGTGACACCTGTGAAGGCATGCCATCAAAATAAGTTCCATCAATCATGACATGAGGAACACTTTGTACACCATAATAATTGGTGCGGTTAGCATTATCGGCTTTATTGGCCAGATACATGGGATCATTACCCGGGGCCGGCCACCACACATGGTATTTTATAGCGGTTATAATATCCGAATTGGCTTGCAACAAAGCGTCAAAGGCCGGATTTTGCTGTCCGCAGGGCCCACAGGTTGAACTGGTACATTCTTCCGCAAGTACCATACGTTGTGACTGTGAAAACCCAATCGTTACAACTGTTAACGATACGAATAAAAATAATGTTTTTTTCATGATGTTTTTCTTTTTAATTATTCTGTTTTCTTTTGCGAAAGTATTAATAATCATTTAAAAAAATTTGTTAATACTTAAGGGGGATTCTAAAAATTCCTTTCTTTCAAGAAACAAATATAAGAGATAAT
>Ga0114931_10003447_pt1 | contig 20034 bp, 18 predicted proteins | sample 2SBtaG_FD_89579 | JGI IMG/M metagenome (GOLD analysis project Ga0114931, IMG submission 89579) | Deep subsurface microbial communities from Kolumbo volcano to uncover new lineages of life (NeLLi) - 2SBTROV14_V59a metaG | ecosystem: Environmental > Aquatic > Marine > Volcanic | place: Kolumbo...
CGCGATCGGCACCGACAGCGATCCCGTTCCCGTGGCCGCGTTGGCCTCGAACTTCTCGCCGATGCCGCGGATCGCGCCGCCGCCTTTGGGCACGGACAGCGCCGGCAGCAGGCTGCCCGGCGGTTCGGGTGTCGACGGCGGCCCGCCCCACGGTCCCTCGCCGCCGCGCCGCCCGGCGCCCCATCTTCCATGTCCGCCCTGCTGCACGGCGCCCTTGCGCGCCGACGGTACTCCTGCGCAGAGGCCGCGCGCAAGCCGGTGAGGCCGTGGCCGTGCGGAGATGACCGCGGGGGAATCCTCGATTGACACCGCTGTTAGACGACGCTACACGCACGCGATGATCGGTGACTCCCCCTGCACCTTTCACCCGGAGCTGCCGTCCGAGCGCTCGTGCGACCACTGCGACCGCCCGATCTGCGACGCCTGCACCAACACCATCCCCGACGGGGCGGTGGTCTGCGCCAGCTGCTTCTCCCAGTACATCGACCGGCGCTCGAGCCGAAAGACGCTGCTGTACATCGGCGCCGGTGCGGGGGTGATGCTGCTGCTCATCGCGCTGGTTCTTCTGCGCAGCAGCCACGCGTGGCATCCGCCGCACAACGAGCTCCTCGGCGACTTCGACTACGGCCCGTGGGAGAAGCGGCTGGACAACCTGGCGACCATCTTCCAGGACAACCCGTGCCAGACGCAGACGACGATCGAGCTGGCCGAAGGCCTCGGCCGCGCCGGCAACCTCCGCGGCACCATCGCCGTCGTCGACCAGGCGGTGAAGAGCTGCCCGCACAACTCGCGCCTCACCTGGCCGGCGATCCCCGCCCACGAGCAGCTGGGCGAGTGGGACCAGGCGCTAGAGCTGACCGACGCGCTGGTCAAGGAGAGCCCCGGCAATGACGACTACTGGTCGTGGCGCGGCGCCGACCACGCGGCGCTGAAACAGGTCGACGCGGCGCGCACCGACCTTCGCCAGGCGCTGGCCGGACGCGCCAGCAGGAAGGACACCGCAAGGCTGATCGATCTGGCCCCGTGCGAGGGAGCGCTGGCAGCCCTGTACTACGCCCAGCAGTCCACGAATGGCGACTGGGCCACCGAGCAGGGCAAGAAGCTAATGCACGAGCACGACTGCGGCAACCTGCTGGGCAAGGGGTCTGCCAAGATCGCTAGCGATGCGGCGACGCCGCTGGTCCACGCATCCATCGGCGGCAAGCCGGTGGCGATGCACGTCGATGCCGACGCCGGCACCACGGTGCTCACCGCGACCGCCGCCCAGCGCCTGGGGCTGACCGCCGGCAACGGCACCCTCGAGGTGAAGGTGGACGAGCAGCTGGTCACCGGGCATCCGGTGTCGCTGCCGGTGGTCTCCATCGGCGAGGCGACCGCGGCCAAGATCGACGCTGTGATCGTCGACGCCCTGCCTGGCAACGGTGGCGACGCCGAGCCGATCGACGGCGTGATCGGCTTCGACTTCCTGTGGCGTTTTGCCTTCGTCGTGGACAGCGACGGCGTGGTGATGTACGAGCTGCCCGGCTAGGGCTAGGAGCTAGGAGGCTGGTGTCAAACGGGACCGAGCGGCGGTTTCGCGGCGCGCCGCCAGCAAGGCACGGGGAGGAAGCGCGCTGTAGCCCACGCCTGACGAGTAACGCGGCTGGCGGTGATGCATCGGAAGCGCGGCGACGGGACGTTTGACGCCAGCCTCCTAGGACTGGCACCGCCGGCCAGGTCGCGTTATGACCTTCGGGTGCGCTTGACGATCGCTCTTGCCGTCGCCCTTGCGGCTACCTCGCTCCTCGGGTCCGGTGGCTGCGGCTGCCGCGGCGGCGGCGTGAAACGCCCCTACCCGCCTCCCGCCGACGCCGAGGCGGTGCTGGCCAAGGTACGCGAGCACAACGACGCCGCGCAGTCGTTCCGCGCCAAGAGCACCATGGACTACTGGGTGGGCAAGGACCGGGTCAAAGGCACGGTGCTGGTCCAGGGCAAGCGGCCGGCGTTCATGCGCTTCAACGCGCTCAACCCCGGCAGCGGCAACGTCGCCGTCGACCTGGCCTGCCAGAACGTCGACTTCAAATACTTGAACTACAACGACAACTGCAAGCTGGTCGGGCCGTGCAACGCCGACTCGATCGCCCAGCTGCTGCGCGTGCGCCTGGCACCGGAGGATTTCCTGCTGCTGGCGGTCGGCTCGTCGCCGATCCTGCCCGGCACGGCGACCAACCTGTCGTGGGACTCCAACGGCGGCTACGAGGTGGTCGACATCGTCGCCCCGGACGGACGCACCCAGACGCTGAAGGTCGACCTCGAGAACGGCCGCATCGCCGTGGTGCAGAGCCGCGTGACCGGCGCCGACGGCAAGGTCGAGTGGACCCTGACCAACAAGGATTTCCACGACGGCACCAGCTCGGACGGCAAGCCGTGGACGCTGCCCGGCAAGACCCGCTTCCAGCAGCCGGCCGACAAATCCGACCTGATCGTCGACTGGCAGGAGGTGTCGGTGAACCTGCCGCTCGAAGACAACCTGTTCGACTTCGACCTCAACATGGGCATCCACGACTGTGGTTCCCAGTAATCTCATCGGGTTCCACTAGTTCCGGCCGCTCCGGCCGGCATGCTATGGTGCCCCGATCATGGGGGATACGCTCCTCGAAATTCGCGATCTGGTCACCGAGTTCCGCACCGAGCACGGGGTCATACGCGCGGTCGACAAGGTCTCGTTCGAGATCCCCAAGGGCAAAACCTGGGGGTGGTCGGTGAATCTGGTTGCGGCAAGTCGGTCACCGCGCTCAGTGTGATGAGGCTGATCCCCAACCCGCCGGGGCGGATCGCGGGCGGCAGCATCCGCTACGACGGCAAGGATCTGCTGGGGCTCAGCGACGAGCAGATGCGCGGCATTCGCGGCAACGAGATCTCGATGATCTTCCAGGAGCCGATGACCTCGCTCAACCCGGTCTTCACCGTCGGCAACCAGGTGGCCGAGGCGGTGCGCCTGCACCAGGGCAAGAGCCGCAAGGAAGCCCGTCAGGTCGCGGTGGAGATGTTCAAGCTGGTCGGCATCCCGTCGCCGGCCGACCGCTGCAGCAACTATCCGCACCAGATGTCGGGCGGAATGCGCCAGCGGGTGATGATCGCCATGGCGCTGGCGTGCAAGACGGACCTGCTCATCGCCGACGAGCCAACCACGGCGCTCGACGTGACCATCCAGGCGCAAATCCTCGACCTTCTGCGCTCGCTGCAGGACGAGATGGGGATGAGCATCATGATGATCACCCACGACCTGGGCGTGGTCGCCGAGACCTGCGACGAGGTGGTGGTCATGTACGCCGGCCGCGTGGTCGAGCGCGCCGAGACCCGCGACCTGTTCGAGCGCCCGCGCCACCACTACACGCTGGGCCTGCTGCGCAGCGTGCCCCACTACGAGGGCGACGGCGACGGCCACCCCTACCGCGACGGCAGCAAGAAGCGCGGCCGCCTGCAGGAGATCGAGGGGATGGTGCCCAGCCTGTACGAGCTGCCGGTGGGCTGCAAGTTCCAGGACCGCTGCCCCGCCGTGCAGGACCAGTGCCGGAGCGAAGAGCCGGAGCTGGTGCAGCTGGGCGCCAGCCAGGTTCGCTGCCACTTCCCCGCCGAGGTGAAGGAATGACCGCCGCCGCCAAAACCAGCGCCACGCCCACCGTCGACACCGACGAGGCGACGCCGCTCCTGCGGATTCGCGGGGTCAAGAAGTACTTCCACACCAAGAAGGCGTGGCCCAAGGGCGACGGCGCCGGCCCCCACATGCGGGTGTGGCGCTCGCTGACGCGCATGAACGCGACGGTCAAGGCGGTTGACGACGTCAGCCTGGAGATCCTGCCCGGCGAAACCCTGGGCCTGGTCGGCGAGTCCGGCTGCGGCAAGTCGACGCTGGGGCGCACGGTGTTGCGGCTGCTCGATCCGACGGCCGGTCAGATCTTCTTCGACGGTCACGACATCACCACGATGTCGCAGGGCACCCTGCGCCCGGTGCGGCGCGAGATGCAGATGATCTTCCAGGACCCGTACGCGTCGCTCAACCCGCGTATGTCGGTCGGGTCGATCGTCTCCGAGCCGATCGAAATCCACGGTCTGGCCAAGAACGCGGCCGAGCGCCGCGAGCGCGTGGCCGCGCTGCTGGAGAAGGTCGGGCTGCGCCCCGAGGCCGCCGCCCGCTACCCGCACGAATTCTCCGGTGGCCAGCGCCAGCGCGTCGGCATCGCCCGGGCGCTGGCCGTCGAGCCGCGCTTCATCGTCTGCGACGAGCCGATCAGCGCGCTCGACGTGTCGATCCAGGCGCAGATCGTCAACCTGCTGCAGGACCTGCAAGCGGCGGAGAACCTGACCTACCTGTTCATCGCCCACGACCTGCACATCGTCCGCCACCTCTGCGATCGGGTGGCGGTGATGTATCTGGGCCGCGTGGTCGAGCTGGGCGAAGCGCGCAAGCTGTACGCCACGCCCAAGCACCCGTACACCCAGGCGCTGCTGTCGGCGGTGCCGGTGCCCGACCCGGCGGCCAAGAAGAAGCGGATCATCCTCGAGGGCGACGTGCCCAGCCCGATCGACCCGCCCGCCGGCTGTCCGTTCCATCCCCGCTGTCCGGTCAAGGACAAGCCGAAAGAGTGTTTCACCATCAGGCCCGAGCTGCGCGAGCTCCCCAGCGGAGCTCGAGCGGCCTGCCACATCGCCGAATAGCGGCACATGCCCACCATCCTCATCGTCGACGACGACACCTTCACGCGCAGCGTCCTGCAGACGATCTTCGCCCAGGAACCGGCGTTCACCGAGCTGGGCGTCGAGGTGGTCGCGGCTGCCGACGGCGCCGAGGGGCTGGAGCTGTACAAGCAGCACAAGCCGGCCGCGGTGGTCATCGATCTACTCATGCCCAAGCTCGACGGCTTCGGCCTGTGTAAGGCGATCCGCGCCACCCCCGGCGGCGACGCGCCGGTGCTGGCGGTGACCAGCGGCGTCTACCGCGACAACGCCATCGCCCAGCGCCTGCGCATCGAGTACGACGCTGGCTTCTTCGCCAAGCCGTATCAGCTCAAGGAGATGACCCGCCACGTGGCCCAGGCGCTGGCCTCGGGCCGGGCGCGGCCGGCGTCGGCGCCGGTCATCGCCACCGGCGAAGACGCCGCGGAGGAAGAGGACCAGGACGCGCTGCGCCCGAACGAGCCGGCAATCGGCGAGCTGGGCGATCGGCCGCTGCCGGCGGTGCTCCTCGATCTCCTCGACGTCGAGGCCAACGGGCGGATCCTGGTCCGCCGCGGCCGGGTATCCAAGACCATCGAGCTGGTGCTCGGCCACCCGGTCAGCATTCAGTCGTCGCTGCGCGACGAGACCCTGGGCCAGCTGCTGCTGTCGGCCGGCGTCATCTCCGATGCCCAGCACCGGCAGGCGCTCGAGCGCGCGGCGCGCGAGCAAATCCGCATCGGTGAATCACTGATCGGCCTGGGCGCGCTGAGCCCCGAGCAGCTGGCCGGTCACCTGACGGCCCAGCTGCGGCACAAGCTGGTCAGCACCCTGCGCTGGCCGATCGGCGCCTGGCGCTACGAACCGCAGCCGGCCAGCGGACCGGTGGCGCGGGGCAGCGCCATCGACGGCCTGATGACCATCATCACCGGCCTGCGCGATAGCGTCGACCTGGCCAACCCGCAGGGCCACCTGGCCGCCCTAGAGGGGCGGGCGCTGGTGCTCAGTCCCCGCGGCCGGCGGCTGCTCGAGCCGCTGCAGCGCCACGTCGCCCCGCGCATCGCCGAGCTCTGGCGCGACGGCGCCACGCCTCTGGACCTGGTCGAGGCCGGCCTCGAGCGCGCCGAGCTGCTCGCCGCCCTCGACATCCTCGCGCTCACCGGCGGCCTGGAGCCGATCCACACCGACGAGCCGATCCGCCTCTCCGAGGGCACCGATCTGTCGGTGCGCGATCTGTCCGAGCACTCGCAGCTGTCGCGACTGCCGCGACCGCCCCACCAAGAGCAGCACCAGGACGAGCTGTACGAGACGCTGTTCGACGAGGCCACCGGCCCGCTGCCGATCGGCGCCGATCCGGTCGAGCTGGCCAACCACGGCGGCAGCGTCATGGCCGTGATCGACGACAACGACAGCGCCGTCATCGACGTCAGCAGCATCGGCGCGAAGCCGTCCGAAACCAAAGCCGAGCTCGAGGATCGCCAGACCCGGCGCGCGCGGCGGATGCTGCTCGAGGAGTACTTGCGCATCCAGGGTCTCGATCACTACGACGTGCTGCGCGTCCCGCGCGACGCCGACGAAGCGGCGATCTCGGCCGCCGCCGTCGAGCGCCGCTCGAAATACTCGCTCGACTGGTTCGCGCGCTTCGATCTGGGACGCGACTACGCCAAGCTCGAGCAGCTGCACGCCGCCTACGGCGACGCCACCCGGGTGCTGCTGGATCCGCAGACCCGCGCCACCTACGACCGCGGCGAGGCCGAGGAGTCCGAGCAGGCCGCCAAGGCGCCGTCGCTCGAGGCCGAGCTCGCCTTCAGCGTCGGCGAAGATCTGTTGGCCGCGGGCAACACCGGAGCGGCGCTGGCCAAGCTGCAGGCTGCGGTCGAGCTGGCCCCCGAGGACGCCACCTACCTGGCGACCCTTGGCTGGGCCCACTACCTGCACGGCGGGCGCGCGGCGGCCGCTGCCGACGAGGCTCGCCGCTACCTCAACGACGCGCTGGCGCGCAACCTCGACTCGGCGGTGGGGCACGCCTACAAGGGCATCATCGGCGCCGAGCTGGGCGACGACGATACCGAGGCGCGCTTCCACCTCGAGCGCGCGCTCGACGGCGAGCCAACGCGGGGCGATGCGCTGGCGGCGATGGAGGCGCTGTGGGAACGCAGCGGCGAGCTGCGCCCGCTCGAGCGGTTGTACCGGCGACTGATCTATCGCACGGCCGGGCGCGACGCGACCACCGAGCTGCTGTTGTGGCGCAAGCTGGCCGAGCTCTACCGCACGCAGCTCGACGATCCGGACTCGGCGCGCATCGCCTACGAGTCGGCGGCCCGCCTGGCGCCCGACGACACGGCGCTGCAAGCGGCACTGTCGGACATGGCCTCGGGAGCGCCCGGCCGTTTCTACGAGCGCAGCGAGGTGCTGCGCTCCCACTGGCGGCGCGATACGTCGTCGCCCGGCCCGGGCCTGGAGCTGATGCGCGCCGCCGAGCAGGCCGCCCGCCCCGACGCGCTGTACATGGCCGCCTCCGCGCTGGTCGCGCGCGGGCTGGCGTCCGAGCAGGCCGATGAGGTCTACCAGCGCTACCGCCCGCGCTTCCTGTGGCGCGCGCAAGGGCAGCTCGACACCCAGGTGTGGAGCCGCTTGCGACACCCGGACGACGCGCCGGCGCTGGGCGCGCTGTTCGCACTGATCGCCGACGCGGTGGCGGCGGAGATGCCGCTGTCCCTGGACGACCTCGAGTGCGACGAGACGATGCTCGTCGAGGGCGACGCCTTGCCCGCCGGCTTCGTCAAGGTGCGCAGCTACGTCGCCCACATGCTCGGCGTGCCCGAACCGGTGGTCTACGTGCGCACCGACTTCGGCCGGCAGATTCACGTCGGCGCCGTCGACCCGCCGGTGCTGCTGTGTGGTGACCAGGCGCTGGCGGCGCCCGAGCGCAGCGAGCTGGGCTACCGTCTGGGCCGGGCGATGACCTACCTGTTGCCCGGGCGCGCCCTGGGCGGCTCGCGGCCGTCGCGCTTCCTCAAGACCGCGGTGCTGGCGGCGTGGCAGCTGGCCACCCCGACGGCGCCGATGAACGACGATCCGGAGCTGGCCCAGCTGCACGCCCGGCTGACCACCCTCCCGCCCGACCGGCAGGAAGGCGTGCGGCGGATCATCGCCGGCATCACCGGGCGCACCCGGACGCTCAACCTGTCCCGCTGGGCCCGCGGCCTGGCACGCACCGCCGACCGGACCGGCCTACTCCTGTGCGGCGACCTCCCGGCCGCCGTCCGCTTCGCCGCCGACACCTCCGGCTCGACCGAGGGCGAGGCGCTGATCGACTTCGCCATCTCCAGCGCCCACATGGCCCTGCGCGAGCAGCTGGGCCTGGCGATCGACGTCTAGATTCTAGGGCGCCGACCGGTTTGCGAACGCTCGCACCGCAAACCTAGCGCGGCAGGGGCCGCGCGCTATAGTTCCGGCAATGACGCTCGAGCGCGAGGCGCGGGCGCCCGGGGCCAGCGCCTGGATCCGCAAGCACGCCGCAGGTCTGTCCGCCGCCGGCCTGGGCATCGCCGCCGTGGCGTTGACCGCGATCGTCTATTTCTCGGCCGGCGACATCAGCCGCATCCCCGACCCGCGCATGACCACCCCGTTCCTGGTCGCGACGCTGATCGCCGGGGTGGTGTCGCTGGTCCGCCGCGAGGGCCGCTATACCCTGGCCGCGGTCGGGGTCGGGTTGGCCGGCGTGGCCATGGTGCTGGGCTGGGCCATCGTGGTCGGCGCGGTGGTGCTGGCGACGCTGGTGGCCATCCTGATCCTGCACCAGGTCATGTAACCAGCGTTGTCAGCGGCCTCGTTGACGCGCCACGTCATGAAGACGCCGTGGTAGAAACCGGGCATGTCCGATGAGGCCGAAGTCCGCGAAGACGAGCTGATCTACGACTGGAACTCGCTCGAGAAGGTGACCTCCATCTCGCCCAAGCGGCGATTCATCTTCTTCTGCGAGACCCTGCGCGACGGCATCCAGTCGCCGTCGGTGATCGATCCGGCGATCGACGACAAGATCCGCCTGGTCGAGATCGCCAGCGACCTGGGCATTCAGCACATCGACATCGGCCTGCCCGGCGCCGGGGCGCGCGCGGTCGAGGATTGCACGATCCTGGCCCAGCACATTCGCGACAGCAAGCTGCCGATCAAGGCGGCGTGCGCGGCCCGCACCCACGTCAACGACATCCGCCCGATGGTCGACATCTCGCAGAAGCTGGGGATGCCGATCGAGGTGATGGCGTTCATCGGCAGCTCGCCCATCCGCCAGTACGCCGAGAACTGGGACCTCGACCTGATGCTCAAACGCTCAGCCGAGGCGATCGATCTGGCGGTCGAGAACGACCTGCCGATCACCTACGTCACCGAGGACACCACCCGGTCGCGCCCCGAAGTGCTCGACCGGCTGTTCCGCAACGCGGTCGAGCACGGCGCCCACCGCCTGTGCCTGTGCGACACGGTCGGTCACGTCACCCCGGACGGGATCAAGGACCTGATTCGCTTCACCCGCAACCTGCTCGACGGCATGGGCCGTCCCGAGATCGGCATCGACTGGCACGGCCACAACGATCGCGGTCTCGGCGTGGTCAACACCATCTTCGCCCTCGAATACGGCGCCGACCGCCTGCACGGCACCTGCCTGGGCATCGGCGAGCGGGTCGGCAACGCGGCCCTGGATCAGGTGCTGCTCAACCTCAAGCTGCTGGGCGAGCTACCGGACCAGGACCTGTCCGAGCTGCTGCTCTGGTGCAAGGTCACCGCCAAGGCGTGCCGCGTGGACATTCCGGCGCAGTACCCGCTGGCCGGCTCCGACGCCTTCCGCACGGCCACCGGCGTTCACGCCGCCGCCATCATCAAGGCCGAGAAGAAGGGCCACGCCTGGCTCGCCGACCGCATCTACTCGGGGGTCCCGGCGGGCATGTTCGGCCGCGAGCAGGAGATCGAGATCGGCCACTACTCCGGCGAGTCCAACGTGGTCTACTGGCTGCGCAAGCGCGGCTACGAGCCGACGCCGGACCTGGTCCAGGCGGTATTTGCGGCGGCCAAGCGCGGGAACCGGGTCCTGACCGACGACGAGATAAAACAGGTTATCAAGGAACATCAGGCAGCATCTTGACTTTCGCCTCCCGGCGAGCCATCACGAGGCATGATGCCTTCGTCGCAATCCGGTAGTGGGGTCGGCCGCGCGATCCTTGCTGCCGACCTCCGGTTCAACGGGGTCAAGGTGTTCTCGGCCACCATGGTCGCCGTACGCGAGCACCTCGGTGAGAAGGTCACCGACTGGATGCGCGACCATCCTCGTTGCGAAGTGCGCGACGCCTACGTCACGCAGTCCAGCGACGAGGCGTTCCACTGCATCGCCATCACCCTGTTCTACTGGGAAGACCTAGGGTAGCGCGCGTACCGCGGCCACCACCTCGGCCGCGTGCTTCGGGCCCGGGGTGACCTGTGGCCAGACCCGGGCGACGACGCCGTAGCGATCGATCAGGAAGGTCACGCGCTGGGCGAAGCCGCCCCGCGTCTTGACGCCGAACTTCTTGCACAGCGCGCCGTCGGTGTCGGCCAGCAGCGGGAAGTTCAGGTCGTGGGCCTTGGCGAACGTGCGGTGCGAGGCGAGGTCGTCGAGGGAGACGCCGACAACGGTGGCTTTCAGCTTCTTCAGGTCCGCGCTCACGTCGCGGAAGGCTTCCGCCTCGGCCGTTCAACCAGGGGTCTCGTCCTTGGGATAGAAGTAGAGGACCAGCGGCCCGTCGATCGACGACGGCGACACCGTGGTGCCGTCGTGCGCCACCATCGAGAAGTCGGGCGCGTGGTCGCCGGCCGCCAGCAGCCGCTCGGTCAGCGCACTGGCGGCGGGCGGGGCCCCGGCCGGCGGTTTCGCCGGCGCAGGCGCGGTCTTGGCCACACCTTCCGTATCGGATTTGGCCGGGGGCGGCGCCTCCTCCGAGGACGACTTCTTCTTGCCGCACGCGGCGCAGAGCAGCAGCGCGCAGCAGATCGGGGCGAGTTTCTTCATCGTGGCCTCGGCATCTGCCCGGGCGCGTCGGGGTGAACCGCCGGCTTGCCGGGCTTCTTGTGATAGCGGAGAGAGCCGGTGTCGGACGAGCGCAGCACGGCGAAGGCGAGGACGCCGAGGATGAGCGCGATGACTGCCAGCAGCACGAACGGCACCCGGTCACCGAACCGCTTGGGACCGAAGAACCGACCGCCCGAGCGGCGACGGATCGTCTCGGTGACGCTCGCCTCGAAGCGATCGGGGGCCGCCATCTTGTGCAGCCCGGACAGCTCCTGCAGCGGGTTCTCGTCCTTGTCGGGACTGCCGGCGTCCGGTGTGCGCTCTGCGGGGGTCATCCTCGTACCTACCTCTTCATCATACGCTGCAGCTTGTCCTTGAGGGCAGCGCGCGCTCGGTGCAAGCGCGACTTGACCGTACCCTCGGGAAGTCCGGTGATTTCGCAGATCTCGTCGTACGACAGCTCCTGGATGTCGCGCAGGACCACCAGCAGGCGGTGGTCCTCGTCCAGACCCGCAATCGCCTGCTGCAGTTGCAGCTCGAGCTCCAATCCCTCGAGCGCGGTGTCCGGGCGCTGCGGGGTGCTGGGCGTGGCCACAGCGCCGGCGGCCTGACTGCGGTCGATCCGCTCGTCGTACTCGTCCTTGGACCGGTCGTGGCGCCGGGCCAGGTACTTGATCCGGTTCTTGCAGGTGTTGGCGGTGACCCGGTAGAGCCAGGTGGAGAACTTCGAGTCGCCGCGAAACGAGTCGATCGACTTGAAGACGGTGATGAACACCTCCTGGGCCACGTCCTCGGCCTCCTCGCGGTTGCCGAGCATGCGGTAGGTCATGTTGAACACCTGGTCGCCGTAGCGGCGCACGACCTCCCGAAACGCCCTCTCGTCGCGTTCGCGCAGCTTGCGGATCAGCAGGCGTTCGCGCAGCGACATCGAGTCGAGTCTTACACGAATCGCGCCCGTCCGCGCGGCAGCGGCCCGACTACTGGGCGGCGAACGGGCTCGTCGACTGCGCGGCCATGCGCGGTCCGAAGACGCGGATACTGGCGGTAATCATCAGCTCGCGGGTGCCGTCCATCTGCTCGCCGCTGAGCTGCTTGCGCATGGCGATGTCGAGGCCGACCTTGGCGGTCATGTAGCCGACGCCGGCGGTGATGTAGCCGGCGTGCTGATTGACGTCGTAGACCCCGCCCAGGCGCAGCGGATAGCCGCTTTGCATGTTCCGCCCCGACAGGAAGTACTCGGCGCCGCCGCCGTAACGGCCGGTCGACTCGCCCTTGGGCAGCTCTATGTTCCACACGCCGTCGGCGGCCAACGCCAGCGACGGCACCGGCCGCACCGCGAAGCCGGCTCCGATGGCGCGCGGGTACTGCGGCGTGTTCGCGTGCTCCAGGTTGTAGCCGACCACGCCCAGGTTGAGCACGTCGCTGGCGTGGAACGTGGCGCCGGCATCGAAGGCGAAGCCGCTGGCGTCGCTCTCGCCCATCAGATCGGAGTTGTAGTCGAAGTATTTGCTGTTGACGCCCAGGCTGAGGCTGGGGGCGATCGGGTAGGCCAGCACCATGCCGAACTCGTGCGAACGGTGGTTGAAGTCGGTGCCGCCGATGTCGGGTGCGGCGCGGAAGTAGCGGTAGTAGTAGCAACCGGGAATGCGCCCGGTGGAGTCGCACGCCGACACCGACGCGGCCGACGCGCCGTCGCCGGGGCGGTAGCCGTAGCTGCCCTCGAACACCAGTTCGTGGCTGAGTGTCAGGCCGGCGGGGTTGAGGGTGATCGCCAGCGAGCCGCGCGCGTCGGCGCGCAAGGCTTCGCCGATGGCGACCTCGCGGGGACCGAGGTTGTCGTTGAGCGAGCTGGCGTCGGCGAGCGCGCGGGACGAGCCCAGCGTGCCGACGAGCGCCAGGGCGAGCATCCCGAGAGGCTTCATGGTCATCGATTCTAGCGGCCGGCCGGGCGGCGGCAAGAAATCGGTTCAGGCGACCAGCTCGAACAGCGAGCGAAAGCCGTCGGCGCCGACCACCACGTGATCGAGGAGCGGAATGCCGATCAGCTCGCCAACCGCCCGCAGCCGCTCTGTAAGGAGGATGTCGTCGCGGCTGGGCGTCGGGTCGCCCGACGGATGATTGTGCGCCACCACACAGGTGGCGGCCCCCAGCCGGACCAGCGGGCGGAACACCTCGCGGGGGTGGACCTCGACCCCGGTCAGGCAGCCGCGGGCAACCTCGAGCTCGGCGACCACCTGGTTGCGGGTGTCGAGGGCGACAACGACGAACACCTCCTGGGTCAGGCCGACCATGCGCGGCCGCAGCCGCTCGTACACATCCTCGGCCTCGCGCAGGGCATCGCCGGCCCGCGACGACGCCAAGCCGCGGCGCCCCAGCTCGAAGGCGGCGACCACCCGCGCCGCTCGCGCCTGGCCGACTCCGGCGATGGCCAGAAGCTCCCGCGCCGGGGCCCGGGCCAGCCGCCCCACCCCGCCGACGTGGTCGAGCAGGCGCCGCGCCAGCGCCTCGGCCGGAACGTTGCGGGTGCCGGTGCCGAGCACCACCGCCAGCAGGTCGGCGGCCGAGGCGCCGTCGGCGCCGTAGACGAGGATCCGCTCGCGCGGGCGATCGTGGATGGGCGTCATGACCGACCCGGGAGCAGGGGCCGTGCCGACCGCATCACCGCGAAAGCACGTGCGACGCGTCCGGCCAGCCGGACGTGTCCCGGACGCGTCCGGGCACCGTCCGGCGCCGCCGGGCATCGGTGCTATCGTAACCGCTCCTATGTGGGTCTGCCCCGAGTGCGGGATGCGGTTGGCGGAGGGGGGCTTCTGCCCGGCCGACGGCAACCGGCTGGCGCCGCGCGGCGAAGACGTGCTCCTCGGGGAGCGCGTCGGTCAGTTCCGCATCGCCCGACTGCTGGGCGTCGGCGGCATGGGCCGGGTGTACATGGCGGTGCACCCCGACATCGGCAGCCGGGTGGCGGTCAAGGTGCTGTCGCGCGACTGCGCCGACAACCGCGACCTGGTCGAGCGCTTCTTCGCCGAGGCGCGGGCGGTCAACGTCATCCGCCACGAGAACATCGTCAACGTCATCGACCTGGCGACGCTGCCCGACGGCCGGCCGTACATCGTCATGGAGTACCTGGACGGCGCGCCGCTGACGACGATCTTCGAGCAGCGCGGCGCGATGCCGCTGGGCAGCCTGGCCCGGCTGTGCGGCGAGGTGCTCGACGCCCTGGGTGCCGCCCACGCCAAGGCGGTCGTCCACCGCGACCTCAAGCCGGACAACATCTTCGTCACCCCGGCGGGGCGGGCCAAGGTGCTCGACTTCGGCATCGCCAAGCTGATCCCGGAGATGGGCGGCAAGTCGGGGCCGACGCGCACGGGCTCGCTGCTGGGCACGCCGCACTACATGGCGCCCGAGCAGGCGATGGCCAAGCAGGTCGACGCGCGCACCGACATCTACGCGATGGGCGTGATCCTTTACGAGGGCGCCACCGGGCACAAACCGTTCGTCGCCGACTCGCTGTTCGATCTGCTGCGCAAGCACGTGGACGAGCCGCCGTCGCCGCCCCACTACCTGCGCCAGGATCTGCCGTCGATCTACGAAGGGTTGATCCTGCGCGCGCTGGAGAAGGATCCGGCTGCCCGCTTCCAGAGCGCCGCCGAGCTGTCCCACGCGCTGGCCGCGGCCACCCAGGCCCTGCCGCAGGAGGCGTGGACGCCGATCGGCGCGGGCGCGGGCAAAGCGGTGCGCATCGGCCCGCCGTCGCAGCCGACACCATCGGGCTCGGCCGGGCCGGTGCCGGATATGGGTCACTTGCCGACGGCGTCGGCGACGCCGATCCCGACGCCGTCGTCGGGGGAGATGGCGCCGCAAGCGCCGCAGACGCGGCGCGGCAGCCGGGCGCCGATCTGGATCGGCTCGACCATTGGGCTGGTCGCCATCGCCACGGCAGTGATCCTGGTGATGGTGTCGCGGTCGGACACGGGGACGACGGTGGCGGCGACGACGAGCCCGGCGGTGGCGCGTGATGGCGGGACCGGAACCGGGGTCGCGACCGCGACCGTGCCCGCGGCCGCGTCGGTGGCGCGTGATGGCGGGACCGGAACCGGGGTCGCGACCGCGACCGTGCCCGCGGCCGCGTCGGTGCCCGCGACCGTGCCCGCGACCGCGACCCCGACCGTGCCCGCGTCGGTGCCCGCGACCCCGACCGTGCCCGCGTCGGTGCCCGCGACCGCGACCGCGACCCCGACCGTGCCCGCGTCGGTGCCCGCGACCGCGCACGCGCACGCGCACGGGCACGTGCCCGCGACGCCGAAGCCGACGCCCACACCGGTCAAGCCGCCGGCGCCGCCCAAGCCGGGACGCTTCGACGCCTTCGACGTGTCTGGATACATCCCCGCCGCCACCAAGCTGGCCAGGGCCCACTTCCCCGACGCGGTGCTGGTGCGGATCGACGCCGAGGGCGTGCGTCCCAACGGCAAGGCCGAGCTCACCCTGTCCGACGACTTCGGCGTCCTCTACCGCTTCGTCTCGCCGTCCAAGGCCAAACGCCCCGACGACCTACCGATGGGCGTCGAGTTCAAGCCGACCTGCAAGTTCTACGTCAACGTCACCTGCGAGGGCGTCAACGCCTACCCGCTCAAGGGCTGGAAGTGTGACGAACCGCTCGTCGGCCGGCCCACGTGCAGCGCGCGCGCGGTGTGGAAGAAGGCGATCGCCCGGGGCGCTCCGTCGAAGAACGCCGTCGGCGAGCTCGGCTACTGGGCCGACTCCGACGGACACGGTCGCTGGGCGTTCGAGATCGGCGACAAGCACAGTATGTGGATCGAAGACGACTGTAGGCGCTAGAATCCCTTCCGAATGACGGAGGAGGACTGCTGGATGGACCGACGACGATTTTTGATCCGTGTGGGTGGCGCCTTGATCGCGGTGCCCGCCGTGCTGCAGCTGACCGCTTGTGGCGGTAATGGCGGCGGTGGCGGCGGCAATCCCGACGCCTCGACTGGCGCCAGCTCGTTCAACATAAGCAGCACCGGCAGCACCCACGTTCACATGATCACGGTGGTGTGCGTCGACCTGTCGTCCAACGGCGATGTGACCTACACGTCGACGGTGGCCAGCGGCCACACCCACGACGTCACCATCACCGTCGCCCAGCTGGGAATGATCGCCGGCGGGACGAGTGTGCAGATCGTCACGACCAGTGGCGGGCACATGCACACCTGGACCATCGCCAAGCCGTCCGGCGCCTGCGGCTAGCCGGGCCGGTTCATCACCACCAGGTGGCGAGATACGTCCGCAGCGAGGCTGGCCCCCTCGTTGCACAGATGGCGGCCATGCTCGCCCGCATCACTGCCCTCGCGCTCCTGGCCACGGCTGCCTGTGCCGCCGATCTACCTGAAACCACAGAAGGTTTCTCCCCGGAGACACCGTCTCAGGGGTGCGCGGGCAAGTGCGACGGTGGCCACGACATCGGCCACCTGGCGGCGTTGCCTCAGGCAACGCTGGCTACTCGGTTCGCCCCCTACGAGGACCCGCTCACCTTCGATCTGACGCTGATCGAGCAGGTGGTGGCCGCCCGCAGCGCCGACCCCGCCGACTACGCCGAGGGCGCCAACCCGTACTCGATCCGCTACGCGGTCTACAACCTGCGCAACCTCGACCTGACCAACGCGCTGGTCGACGCCGAGAACGCCGGCGTCGACGTGCAGGTGCTGATCGAGGCCGACCAGCTCGACCCGGCGCGCGACTGGAACGTCACCGACGAGCTCCTGGCCAGCCGTGGCTTCGAGGTGGTCGCCGACGACCACGACCTCGATGACCGCAGCCGCCGCACCGCCGATCTGATCGGCATCACCGGCAGCGGCCTGATGCACCTCAAGACCCGCCTGTACAGCTGGCGCGATCCCGAAACCGGCGCCGACCAGCAGCGGGTGGTCACCGGCTCGATGAACCCGGGCGATCTCGCGGTCGACAACGACGAGACCCTGCACCTGATCGACGACCCGCGCATCGCCTCTGCCTACGACGCCAAGTACGACGCGGTGCTGGCGCACAAGAAGCTGACCAACGACTTCATCCCCGGTGCGCCGCTCAACGTCCTGTTCAGCCCCGACGGCGGCGAGCAAGCGCGCGACCACATCGCCGACCTGATCGACCACGAGCAGGAGCTGATCCTCCTGGCCATCTACTCGCTGCGCGACGTCGAGCCGTCAGATGGCTCGAGCGGCATCATCGAGCGGCTGATCGCGGCCCACCAGCGCGGCGTCCCCGTCGTGGTCATCACCGACCAGAAGCAGTCCGACGGCATCGACAGCGACGGCAACCAGCTGTACTGGAACGACCCGTCCGAGGATCTCCTGCGCGACGCCGGCATCCCGGTCTACGAGGTGATCAACCACGCCTCGCAGTTCAACGCCATGCACGCCAAGTACGGCATCTTCGGCCTGACCCACCCGATCGTGGTCACCGACGCCGGCAACTGGACCCACGCCGGCCTGGGCAGTGGCACCCGCGCGCCCAAGAATCAGGAGAGCGTGCTGTTCATCGACACCATCTCGCTCGACGGCGGCCGCACCGCCGAACGCTACCTCGGCAACTTCGTCGACATCCTCGACCGCTACGGCGCCGGCGACCTGCTCGACCAGCTGGCCGGCCTGCCCGCCTGGCCGACCGTCGACGTGGTCGCCACCGCCCGCGCGCAGACCTTCTGGGGCCAGTCGCTGTGGCTGACCGGCTCGACCGACGAGCTCGGCGATTGGACCCGCAACGACGCCTTCGGCTGGCCGCTGTCGACCGACGTGTCGACCTACCCGTCCTGGGGCGGCGCCCCGCTGTCGCTGCCGCTGGGCAGCCGCGCCGACTACAAGCTGGTCAAGCGCACCGCCGACGGCGTCACCTGGGAGGCCGGCGGCAACCGCTGGCTGGTCGCCGACCCCACCGACGTCCGCATGATCGGTGACGCCGCCCCCGGCGACCGCGTCGACCTCGACCTCACCTGGCGCTAGGTGCTCTAGCCGGACGTTGCCAAACGCGACGCGTGGGGCAGCTTTGCAGGGTGGCGCCCGCGCACATGCGCGAGATCACGAGGGCCAGAGCTGGCAATCCGTTTGCACGCTACCGCGGCCATGATGCGAGAGATTCGCAAGAAGGAGATCCGTCGGATCGGTGTGCTGACCGGCGGTGGTGACGCGCCAGGCCTCAACCCGGCGATTCGCAGCGTGGTCTATCGTGCCGCCGAAAACGGCGCCGAGGGCGTCGGCCTGTGCGACGGCTGGGCCGGGCTGCTCAACGAGAACCTCGAGGACAAGATCAAGCTCGACGAGTTCACCGTGCGCACCTGGGATCGCGACGGCGGCACCCACCTGGGCTCGTCGCGGACCAATCCGTTCCACTACCACCACGACGGCAAGGTGGTCGACCGGTCGCGCGAGGTGCTCAAGAACATCGACGCGCTCGGCCTCGACGGCCTGGTCGCCATCGGCGGCGAGGATACCCTGGGCGTGGCCAAGGGGCTGGCCGAGATGGGCGCGCCCGTGGTCGGCATCCCCAAGACCATCGACAAGGATCTGTCGGGCACCGACTACACCCTCGGCTTCGACACCTCGGTGCGCACCGTCGCCGAGATCGTCGAGCGCTCGCGCACCCCGGCCGGCTCGCACCACTGGGTGCAGGTGGTCGAGGTGATGGGCCGTACCGCGGGGCACCTGGCCTACTGGGCCGGGCTGGCCGGTGGCGCGTTCATGGTCCTGGTGCCCGAGCATCCGTTCCGCATGGACCGGCTGTACAAGCGGCTCGACGAGCGGCTGGGCGGCGGCCCGCGCCGCGACCGGCGCCTGCCCCGCTACGCGGTCATCGTCGTCGCCGAGGGCGCCATCCCCGAGGGCGGCGCCGAGTTCACCGTCGACGGGGAAAAGGACGCCTTCGGACACGCCCGCCTGGGCGGCATCGGCAGCTGGCTGGCCGAGAAGATCCGCACCGAGACCGAGCACGACGCCCGCTCGGTGGCGCTGGGTCACCCGCAGCGCGGCGGCGCGCCGTCGGCGGTCGACCGCAACATGGGCTGGCTGTACGGCCAGGCCGCGGTCGAGGCGCTGATCGGCAACCAGTGGGGCAAGATGGTCTCGGCCAAGGGCGTGGTCCCGGCGTGCGAGATCTCGCTGGTGCCGCTGCGCGACGCGGTGCGCGAGCTGTCGCTGCTCGACATCGAACGCTACTACGACGTGACCCGCTACTCGCCCAAGCTCACCGTCGCATCAGCGACGTAGCCGGCGGCAGCGGCGGACGCGGCCCCAGCACGGTGATCGGCGCAAAGTCGAGGCCGGCCGGGGTCGCGTACGAGGTGAAGCTACCCAGGCCGTAGGCGATCAGGCCGAACGGGTCGGCCGCGCTCACCGTGTGGGTGCCGCCGTCGAGCGGCACCACCGCGATCTCGCGGTCGCCGATCTGCTGCCAGCTGGCGGTGAGCGGCGCGTTGTCGAGGATGATGTCGAGGCCGGTCGGGCGCACCAGCATGATGTGGTTCTGCCCGTTGGTCCCCGAGTTGTAGGAGCTGGGCAAGATGAAGGTGTAGTCGGCGCGATACTGTTCGGCCGGAACCAGGACGGTCATCGCCGGATCGCCGCGCGCCGCCGCCGGGTCGGTGGCGTACTGCCCGCGCAGGTACTGGGCGACCAGGATCGCGTTCGAGCCGTTGACCGTGAACGGGGTCGACGCGTCGAACTCGAGGTAGTCGCCCGGCGACAGGTTGCCGCCGCTGAAGCCGCCCTGCGGCGGGTCGACGGTGACGGTGGTGTTGTCGAACGCCGCCAGCACGCGGACGACGTTGACGCCGGTGGTGCTGCCGTCGCCCATCGGCGCGCTGACGTAGCTCTTGCCCCAGCTCTGGATCGGCGGCATCTGCACCTCGAGGTGGTAGCAGGCCTGGGCCGACGTAGGCACGTAGGCGCAGGTGTGGCCGCCGAAGACCGACACCGGGTGGTCGGCCTCGATGCGCGTGCCGGTCGGATCGAAGTCGGCCTCGGCGCAGGTGTCGAAGACGTCGCACTGCATGCCGATGATCGGAATGGTCTGGCAATCCTGCTGGTCGACGAAGCCTGGCCGGCTGCTGTCGCAGACCGGCGGGACCGCCGCGGTGATGTGCGCGACCTCGCCCCGCGAAAGCGTGAAGGTCAGCGTCCCGCCGGTCGGCGTGGCGCTCCAGCGGCCGCCCGAGTCGGCGGCCAGCTGCGCGGCGGCGGTGACCCGCACCGTGGTCGGCTCGGGCGAGATGCCGACGACGGCGACGTAGCCGGGGTAGCGGATCGGGCTCA
>Ga0114931_10003448_pt1 | contig 20033 bp, 10 predicted proteins | sample 2SBtaG_FD_89579 | JGI IMG/M metagenome (GOLD analysis project Ga0114931, IMG submission 89579) | Deep subsurface microbial communities from Kolumbo volcano to uncover new lineages of life (NeLLi) - 2SBTROV14_V59a metaG | ecosystem: Environmental > Aquatic > Marine > Volcanic | place: Kolumbo...
ATCGGGATCTGTCAAATGACTTTTATGCAAATTAAACCCACGACTTTTTTGGTCGGAAAAGAAAGTTTCAATATGAAATCGTTTGCGATACCACCGGCAGGCTTCAGCGGCCAATTCCATATTAGTGACCAGGCATACCGGTTTTTGGTAACGCGCTTCTTTCCACAAAATTGCCTGAAGCGGTCCATATCCTTTATGAGTAAAATAGGCTTCCGACACGGCAAAAAAGCCTTCCGCGCCAACGCCAAGTCGTTTAAAATTAAACACTTCACCATCTTCGCTCAAAATACTGTCAATGGCGGTTCGGCAAACATACTGAAAACCGGCAGCTTCAATCCCGGCAAGCCAGTCAGTGCCGTCAAATTCACCATCGCCCAAAATGATAACCTCACAATCTTGAGGAATAAGACATTTTACCTTTTCAAACAACTCAATATGCAACGCCTCGCTCAAATGACCTTTGGGTTGTTTGACAACCAGCCAACACAAGGGCAGGGCACGATTCTTATAAAGCAAACTGATCATCAAACACATGCATCCTTTGCCGACAACGCTGCCATCAATTGCCAAAACCAGCGGTCCATTGAGTGCGGCAACCGAAGCGATCAACTCTGTAACGTATGGCAAAAAATAATCAGCCGAATCAAGCGCTCCATTTTTAATAAACCGGTAATATTTTTTTTATGCGACTCTCCGCTTTGGTGTCGCTTACAACAGATTCGGCTATTTTGGGTAAGTTGGTCGAGCGACTACCAACAATTCCGCTTATTAGCGCTGCCAAAGTGGTTAAGTGGCGTGCAAAATTGCCTTTGGGCGGCGTTGGATAAAGCTGATTTAAACACTGGCGTATGGCATAAAAACGTCTTAAATTATCACTCATTGATAGCTCCTTGCTGGTAAATGGTTGTTTTTTTAATAGCTTAACCAATTTACGGCTTGGAGCTTTCTTTGTCAAAAAAAAGTGTCCGGTACTGAACAATCATATTATCTTTTTATAAAGATATAAACATTTTTCGGTTAATTATCAATACAAATTTATCAAAAACCAATATTTGTTAGCTAACAGTTCCTAACAGTTCCTAACAGTTCCAAACTGGATTTTAAAGTCCCTCCTGCATTAATTCTCCAACATACTTTATTCTCGCAATGACATTTGGATGTTTTATAAAGTAGGTTAAAATTTCTTATCACATGCTCAACAATACACGTTTGGATTATTATCTGATCCCAACCCGTCCGGAATGAAACGAGTCTGTCCTCTCAAAAAATTTTGGAGGTTTTTTTATAATGTTTCGCAACAATTTTAAAATAATCAGCCGCGTACTGATGGTGATGACACTCTCCATTCAACTTACGTTCAGCGGAACGACCGGGAAAATCGCGGGGCAAGTCATTGACAAAGAAAGCGGCGAACCCTTGCCGGGAGCAATTGTGCTGGTTGAAGGAACCACCTTGGGCGCATCCAGCGATGCGGATGGCTTATATACCATTTTGCAAGTTCCGCCCGGTGTGTACACTGTAAAAACTGAATTTGTCGGCTACGCCGGCGTGATCATCCGCAATGCCCGCGTGCGGATTGATCAGACAACTCGCATTGATTTTAGAATTAGCGAACAAGCCATTGAGGGTGAAGAGGTCATCGTAATCGCAGAACAAAAATTGGTTCAGAAGGATGTGTCATCCAGCGTTTCCACGCTTTCCGGCGATGATGTCGAGGCATTGCCCCTGACCTCGGTTTCCGAAGCGGTTCAATTGCAGGCCGGCGTGGAAGACGGGTTGGTGATTCGCGGCGGCGGTGCGGATGAGGCGCTGTTCCTGGTTGATGGCATTGCGCTGCGAGACGCCCGTAACAACCAGCCGATAACCGGAATTGCCCTGAGCGCGGTTCAGGAAGTCTCCCTGGAACGCGGCGGATTTAATGCGGAATATGGTCAGGTGCGTTCCGGGCTTGTCAACGTTGTGACCAAGGAAGGCGATAAAAAGAAATACAGCGGTTCGGTTACATTCAAATACAGCCCACCGGCGGCAAAGCATTTTGATATTTCTCCCTTCGACCCGAATTCGATGTGGCTGCGTCCTTATTTAGACCCGGACGTGTCGTTTGTCGGCACCCAAAATGGCGCATGGGATGAGTTTACCCGGCGGCAGTTTCCCCAGTTTGACGGATGGAATGTCGTTTCCCAACGCCTGCTTTCCGATGACGATCCCACCAATGATCTTTCCCCCGGGGCTGCCCGCCGCCTGTTTTTGTGGCAGCATCGCAAGCAGGAAATTACCGATCAGCCGGATTACGACATCGACGCCGGTTTTGGCGGCCCCGTCCCCTTTGTGGGAAAAAACCTGGGAAATTTACGTTTTTTCGCCTCACTGCGCAACAAACGGGAAATGCTGCTCGTTCCGCTTACCCGCGATGATTTTGTGGATTATGACGGCAGCCTGAAGCTCACCTCGGATATTTCTCCATCAATAAAATTGAACATTTCCGGCTTTCTCGGCAAAAGCAATAATATCGCCATTAACGGAACAGAGCAGCGCAACAGCACCGATTACATCCGCACACCGTCGCAAATCGCCGGACAGATCGATTTCGTCCCCTTTACCTCATCCAGCAGAATTTTTTCCAATTCTTTTTACAGCCTGGCGGAAGTGCAGCATCTCGGCATTGCCGCCGATCTGTCCCATGTGCTCAGTTCCAAAACATATTATGATCTCAGCGTTGAATATTTTCAGCGGGAATACACCACCGGGCCGACCGGTTTGCGTGATCAAAACAACCTCGTCGAAATTGCACCCGGCTTGTCTGTTGATCCCGCCCCCTTTGGCTGGTCGCCAAATCCCGATGTCGGCGTCGGCGACGGCATCCTGTTCGGCGGGCATACCAGCACTGCGCGGGATAGCAGTAAAACCTCGTCGTTCAAAGTTAAATTCAACCTCACCAGCCAGGTAAACTTTAACAATCAAATCAAAACCGGTTTCGAGTTTGTTCGCAGTTCCCTCGACCTAAAATATGGCACGGTAAATCTTACTTTTCCCGAAAGCAATAACTTTACCGATGAATCATTTGACCCCGTTCAGGCGGCGTTTTATCTGCAGGATAAACTGGAATTTAAAGGATTTATCGCCAATATGGGCGTTCGTTTGGATTTTAGCGACGCCAATACAGATTGGGTGCGCACCAGTCCGTTTGACAAGAATTTTTTCTCAGCCCGGTTTAACGCTGATGATGAATTCAATACCGAATCAGCAAAAGCAAAATGGTCTATCAGCCCGCGGCTGGGCATTTCTCACCCGATTACCGACAACTCGAAACTCTTTTTTAACTATGGGCATTTTAAGCAGTTGCCGACGTATGAGGAACTCTTTTTGAGATCACGCGGCGCATCTAAGGAATTGCGGCGTTACGGCGATCCCAACCTGGATCTGGCGAAAACCATTTCTTACGAATTGGGCTACGATCATTCGCTGTTCGATAATCATTATCTCATCCAGTTGGCCGGTTTTTATCATGATATTCAGGATCAGTTAGCGTTTTCGACTTTTCGCAGCGCAGATGGCAGCATTACTTACCAGGGCGCAAATAACAGCAGTTACGAAGATATTCGCGGATTTGAATTAACCCTCAGAAAAGTTGTGGGGAAATGGTGGCGGGGTTTTGGTACTTACACGTACCAGGTGACCACCTCCGGGCGTTTCGGCAGGGATGAAGTGTTTGAAGACCCCTCCGAGCAACGAAAATTTGACAGCAATGTGGGCAATTTTTCCCAAAGCCGTCCGGTTCCCCAGCCGCGGGCCAATTTTGTTTTGACGTTTCTAACGCCGACGGATTTCGGGCCGGCGTTTGCCGGCGGCAATCTGCTTGGCAATTGGAGCCTGACCCTGCTGGGAGACTGGCAATCAGGGTTTCACACGACCTGGAATCCCAACCAGGTGCCTTTTGTCGCACAAAACGTACAGGTTAAGGATCGCTATAATTTCAATTTACGCATGAACAAACGCTTTAATTTAGGGCGATTGAACGCCACTTTTTTTATTGACGTCAACAATTTGCTGAATACCCGGCGGCTCTCGCTGGTCAGCTTCTTCGATTTTAACGATCAATTGGATTATTTTAACTCCCTTCATTTTCCGGAGAGTAATGCTTACAACAATATCATCGGTGATGACCGCCCCGGGGATTTCCGCGAGCCGGGCGTCGAATTTCAGCCGGTCGTGCAGGTTGGCAGCGTGGACGGAATTACCAATCCCGGCACACGCGCATGGTATTTTGAATCCACCACCGGCAGGTATATGAATTTCGTAAACGGCGCATGGTCTGAAGTGGATGGCGGGCAGTTGACAAAGGCGCTTGACGATAAAGCTTATATCGATATGCCCAACCAGACCTCGTTTAATTTTTTAGATCCGCGGGATGTTTTTTTTGGTCTTAGAACAACATTTGACCTGCGCTAAACCTGGAAAAGAATCAAATAAAGTTTTAGAGGATAAAGATGAATTTAAAGAAACTAAATGTTAAATCTTACACCTGGACGATGATTGTTCTGCTATTTTTGGGATTAAGCAGCTTCAACGCCCTCTTCGCACAGGCGCAGGAAATCCGCTGGCTGCGAGTCGGGTCATTGCATAGCTGGTTTTCCAACTTTGGATCAGAACTTGAGATCGGGCGAACCGGAAGGGCAACTGAACAGCAGGATGGTTTGCGTTGGCCTGCGGAATTTTCTTTTCAGGACTGCCAGGTCGGCAAATCAATGTGGATCGGAACGACCAACTACCAGGACAGGGACCTGGAGCAGGTTGTTCCTCATAAAGTCGCTTCCGTGGGAGTGCGAAATGCGGATCCCGTCAATGAAGTTATTCCGATTGAATTTAAAATGATGGGTCGATTTGCTGCGCCGACGGTAATTGTTGACGGTAATAGAGCTTCTGACAATATTTTGAACGATATCGTCGATGAGATCGATCCCGATCTGAAAGCGGATCGCATAATTATCAATAAACTGCACTCAACAATCGGGATTACGATTACCCGCAAGATGATGGCTTTTGCCCAGCCCAATCACGACAACTATTTCATTTATGAATATGTTTTTAAAAATACCGGGATTATAGATGCAAACGGAACCACAGACCCCAAAACGTTGACGGACGTAGTTTTTCATTTTCAATATGGCTATGCAACCGGGAGCGAGGCTTTTAAACGCGGTTGGGCGCCAACAAATAATATCTCTTGGGGGAGAAACACCGTAAACCAGGTAATCGGGCAGGATCCGGCTGATCTTGATTTTGAATTTCGCGCTGAGTATTCCTGGTATGGACCGCATTCGCAAAGCGCCGTGGATGATTGGGGCGCGCCGAATCCACAGGATGGGCGGCTGGCCGGGGTTCAATACATGGGCAATGTTACGCTTCATGCCGATAAATCGACTACTGATAAATCAGATGATCCCCTCCAGCCATTTACCACACAATTTATTGGTGCGGATACCGGGCCGCAAAGCTTTAACCAGTTTGACACGGATTTGATGACTCGCAAATACGAAGTAATGTCTGCGGGACACCCGGAATTGACCCATGCGGAAGAAGTTGGCAATGGATTTGCCAACCTCTTTGGAACGGATGCGGGTGGATTTAATCAAGGTCAGGGTTTCGGCCCATACACAATGGAACCGGGTGACAGCATTCGCATTGTGCTTGCCGAAGGGGTTTCCGGGATCAGCCGTTTGAAAAGCAAGGATGTGGGTAAAAACTGGTTTGACGGCACAAACCTGGCGCTGCCGAACGGTTCCACCACCAATGACGCGGATGAATACAAACGGCTGTGGGTGCAGACCGGTGAAGATTCGATCCTGCAAACTTTCCGCCGGGCTGTTCGTAATTTCAATGCAAATTTTGATATTCCCCAGGCCCCGCCGCCTCCGGATGTCTTTGAAGTCAAATCCGGGGGGGATCGCATCACCCTGACCTGGTCGAACAGCGCGGAATCGTGGCCAATTTTTAATGGCTATCGCATTTATCGCGCCGAAGCCCGGCCGGATACCTTTTACACATTGATTTTTGAAACCGATAAATCCAACCTGGTAAACAGCTTCGACGATACCACGCCGAGACGTGGTTTTGATTACTATTATTACATTCAAAGCGTGGATGACGGTTCAACAAACGACGCCCACCCGGGCGTTCCCATGACCAGCAGTAAGTTTTATACCATAACAAATTCTCCCGCTTTCCTGCGCCGGCCCTCTGAAACAAGCCTGTCGGAAATACGGGTGGTGCCTAACCCGTTTCACATTCGCGCCCGCGATTTGCAGTTCGGGAAAGGCGCGGAAGACCGCATCGCTTTCTTTGGGCTGCCGCCCAAATGCACAATCAGAATTTACACTGAGCGCGGCGATTTGGTGGAAACCATCGAACACACCGACGGCAGCGGCGATGAGCTATGGAACTCGCTGACTTCCAGCGGGCAGGTCATTGTCAGCGGACTTTACGTCGTGCATTTTCAGGTGACCGAAGACGTGGTTGATCCGGAAACCGGACAACTTAAGGTCAGACGGGGAGAATCAGCGTTTCGCAAATTCATTGTGGTTCGCTGATCTCTTGACGGATAATCGGTAATGTTAATCCCGGAGATAAAAGTAATGAATAACAATCTTTTAAAAACAAACTGGTTTACTCTCCTGTTGCTAAACCTAACGGTCTGGCTTTTGGTTGTGTTGATTTTGTCAACAGTAGCGCGGGGTCAGGATGAAAGCAAAATCGCCCAAACCGGTTTACAGTTTTTGAGCGTCGTTTCCGACGCACGGGCAGCGGCGCTTGCAAACACCATGACCAGCCTTGAAGAGGGTTCCGGCGCGTTGTTTTTTAACCCGGCAACCATGGGTTTTATGACTTCATCCTTTGATGTATCTTTTAGCCTGAATGAATGGATTGCCGATATAAACCATCACAATGTGAGCCTGGCATTCAGCCCCGGAAATGGAAACTATGGCGTTTTTGGATTCAGCCTGCAAGCGGTAGATTATGGCGAAGTGCTGGGAACCATTGTTGCCGCAAACGAAAAAGGCTATGAAGACGTCGGCATTATTGAACCGAGCGCCTTTGCATTTGGGGTTGGATATGCCAAGGCATTATCCGAACAGTTTTCAGTCGGCGGCCAAGTGAAATGGGTTCGCCAGGATTTGGGTGAAAGCATCATCCCGGCGACTGACAGCAGTACAACCCGGGTCGAAAATGTTTTGAAATTGCTGGCGTTTGATTTTGGGACGCTTTACAAAACCGGTTTTAAAAGTCTGGCCTTTGGATTTTCCGCGCGTAATTTTTCTCAGGAAACCGAGTTCGCCCAGGAGAGTTTTCAACTACCGCTGGTGTTTTCCCTGGGGGTTTCAATGAACCTGTTGGATTTTACCCGTATGAATCCAGAAAACCAGGCGCTGTTATTTACCTTTCAGGCCACCAATGCTCGTTCCCATCCGGAACAAGTCAGTTTTGCGATGGAATATCAATTCATGGAGTTGATATCGCTCCGCGGCGGCTTTGTCACCAACAATGATGAAGATGATATTTCATTTGGTTTCGGCGTTTCCCACTCCGGTTTAAAACTCGATTATGCGTACACGCCTTTTGGCGTATTTGACAAAGTGCAGCGCTTCACCGCGCGATTCTCGCTATAAAAAATTATTGCCAAAAGTATCCTTTTGGGAGCATGTTTATGAAAATTAGTCACATTCAAAAATGTTTTTTGTTTGCCGTTTGCCTGGCTTTATTGTTGCCCCTTTCCTGCACCAATGATGACCCAGCGGTTATTTTTGATCCCAACGATAAAGGAACCGCGGCGCCCGTTATTTCCGCGGTTGAACCGGCCGGAGAAGCCGTCGCCGGCGTATCCCGGATTACCATCAGGGGGAGTCACTTTTCTCCGGTAATTGCTGAAAATGCGGTGTTCTTTGGCACTGATCCGGCGAAAGTGGTTGTCGCATCCGAAACCGAACTTAGGGTTATTCCAGCAAATAAACCGGGTGAAAACCTGACCATCCGCGTTTCAGTGCAAAAGTCGTTTGTCATTGCAGAATTCGCCCCCTACAAACTACAGCCAATAACAACCCAATATGGAAACTTTATCAATATTCAGCGAATCCGGTCAATCGCCGTGGATGACAATGAGAATGTATATATCTCGCCGCCCAGGGCGGTTATAAAGATTGATCCGAACCTGGATTTCACGCAATACGGCACGTTGCCATTTGTCAGTGCCGCATCGATGCGATGGGGGCCGGGCGGGTATTTGTATGTTCAGCGAAATAACAACGATCGCCTGTATCGCATGCCCCCGGGCGGTGGCGATGCCGAATTGCTTCTGCGATTTCCTGAAAGAGTGTTCTTTTTCGACTTTGACGAAAATGGAAATATTTACAACGGTGGAAAATTAGGATTGTTTTTGCTTCAAAAAGACAGCACGGAAGCAATCATAACCGGACAATATGCGGATGATGACATCATCGCCATCCGGGTTTTTGATGGCTATGTGTATGTGGCGGCGATGGGAGATGCGCAATCCGGGGTCTGGCGAAATCAAATCCTTGATGACCAGGGAGCCCTCGGCGACAGGGAACTATACTTTGACTGGGCAAGCGCGGACAGTTCTTTTTCCCCGGTTGATATTAATGATATTACCTTTGCCGAAGACGGAGATTTAGTCATCGCCTCGGATAAAAGACCCCAAAATCCCGACGATCCGACTTCGATGGTCAATCCGATTTTAATCGTTCATCCGGATGGCGGCACGGAAAATTTATATGAGGGATTGCTAAAATTTCCGGTGGAGAATTTCGTCTGGGGAAACGATCAGTTTGTGTATGTCAATCATGGCAATATTGACTTGGGTATCACCCGGCTCGCGATGGGTAAAAATGGCGCAACGCACCACGGTCGTTAGTGATGACCGCCGGATACCGAATGCTGGATTTCCCTTTCCAGCCATTCTGAGATAAATTTTAGAAATTGTTTTCCACGGAAAACCTTGCCGGTAGGGGGCGGTTGTCGCCGTCCCTTACATTAAAATGGAATGTTTCATTCAGCAAATATCATTTGTCAGGAGATTAAAAATACAAATCGGGATAGTGATAAATTAGCAAGTGCATCCAGGTAATATAATAAAACGCTAAACAAAAGGAGACATGCCTATTGATAAGTATAAAATTACGCCAAATAGCACATTTTTGTAAATCGTTCAAGGGACAGCAACTAACAGGGATTGTTATTAAAGGATATATAACTCAAATCTAAAGAGGATTATCATGAGTAAAAAATTATTGATCGCGTTGATGATTTTACTGGTCTCCGCAGCTATTTTAGCGCAAGGCCAGATAGCCGTTCCATATATGCTAAAAGCCGAGACGCCAGTAACGCTGGACGGCGATTTAACCGAATGGGCATTTACCTTTCCGGCTGATATGAATCTTTTTACCGAGCCGGACGGCGGTCGCAGCGACACAAATTTTCCGCGTGATCCACTTGATCCGGATGGCGATTTATCCGGCACAGTGGCAATGATGTGGGATGAAGACAATCTTTATTTTGCTGCCGAAATTACCGACGATGTTCCCGGCGCAACGCCTGCTGCATCGTGGGCAGCCGATGGGTTTGAAATTTACCTGTCCAATGTGGATGTGGGAGATGTCCTGCATGGCGAGGACCACGGCGCTGTTTTTTATGATGAGGCCGATGGTCGCATGGAAGTGCAATTGTTTGTTTTCTACGATTCCGAAGCCGACACTTCCGGTATTTTCCAATTTTTTCCAGAATCCAACCAGGGTTTATTGACAGACCCGAATATCGAGATTTTTGCTTCTTTGAATGACAACGAAGACGGTTTTGTTATCGAAGGCAAGTTACCCTGGGATGCGTTAACCTCAATCGCTACCGGGAATACTTTTAACTTTACCGGCGGCGAGCGCGTTCCCGCAACCTGGAGTTTGATTGATATCGACGTGCCCGGAGCCACAGATCAGTTTTCTGCCATTCAATTTCCCGTTAGCCCGGATCTTTCCCCGACTGGCAATCCCGGGGGCCCGGTATGGGAAGTGATTGACGTGCGCGACGCTGCTCCGACAATTGCCCAGGAAGACACTGCTTTTACCTACGTGCATTTGCCCTACGCTAAACGCCCGGATGGCGCTGTTACCATTGACGCGGATTTAACGGAATGGGCATTTGCCTTCCCGATCGATATGAATTTGTTTACCGAGCCGGATGGCGGTCGCAGCGACGCAACTTTTCCGCGTGATCCGATTGATCCGGATGGCGATTTATCCGGCACCGTGGCGATGATGTGGGATGAAGATAATCTCTATTTTGCCGCAAATGTTCTCGACGATGTGCCCGGAGCAACGCCCGCGGCATCATGGGCTGCCGACGGATTCGAGATTTATTTGTCGAATGTGGATATTGGCACGGCCCTGCATGGCGCAGACCATGGCGCGACTTTCTACGATGAAGCCGACGGCCGCATGGAAGTGCAATTGTTTGTTTTCTACGATTCCGAAGCCGACACTTCCGGTATTTTCCAATTTTTCCCGGAGTCCAACCAGGGCTTGCTGACGGATGCAGGCATCGAAATGGCCGCAACTTTGAATGACAATGAAGATGGCTATGTTATTGAAGGCAAGCTGCCCTGGGATGCGTTAACTTCCAATGCCACCGGGAATACAATCAGCTTCAACGGCGGCGAGCGCGTGCCGACAACCTGGAGCCTGATAGATATCGACGTGCCCGGTGCCACGGATCAATTTTCCGCCATCCAATTTCCCCGGCACCCGGCGCTTTCTCCGACCGGAAACCCCGGGGGCCAGGTCTGGCAAAGCCTGGATATAAAAGGCATCTCCTTTGATCAATACAACATCAACAACCCTGTGGGAATTGAGTTAATCGATGACCAGGTTGCCAGGGATTTCAGCCTGGAGCAGAACTATCCCAACCCGTTCAACCCCACCACGTCTATCAAATTTGAAGTGGCCAAAGCCGCTTTCGTGGATTTGAGCATTTATAATACACTGGGACAAAAGGTTCGTTCGCTGGTGAATGAAAAACTAGCTTCAGGTGTCTATTCCGTGACCTGGGATGGTATCAGCGATTTCGGTCAACAGGTTGCCAGCGGTGTTTATCTTTACAAAATGACTGCAGGCGGATTTACTAAAACGCAGAAAATGGTGTTTTTGAAGTAAACATTAGAATGGAAGTATGAAATTGCCGAAAGGGGCTGTCTAATCCCGGATAGCCCCTTTAAATTAAGGAGTTTGCATGCCATGAAAATCGTTACTTCCTGTCTTATCATAATATGCTTTCATCTTTCAGTGCTCTTTGCCCAGTCATTTGCCTTAAAAACAAATGCCGCCGGTTTTTCTGTGGTTGAGAAAACCAATGGCGTGGCTGTCGCGGATTACGATCTTGACGGCGACCTGGATGTCTATTTCGTCGCCCGCCAACAGTTTGCCGACGCCGATCCCGGCACCTGGAATCGTTTTTTTCGTAACGAGGGTAACGGAAATTTTAGCGACATCACGCTTGAATCCGGTATTGTTACGCCCCCTTCCGTGATTGAACCCAACATGATGGGCAGCAAATTCGGCGCTGCCTGGGGAGATTATAACAACGATGGCCTGCCGGATATTTACCTGACCAACCTGGGCATTAATCGGCTTTATCGGAACCAGGGAGACGGTACCTTTACCGATGTAACCGCGGCGACCGGCGTTAGCGGCAATGGCGTCAGTTCGTATTCCAGCGCCCTGTGGTGGGATTATGACATTGACGGCGATCTCGATTTGTATGTCAGCGCCTGGCAAGGTCAAAATATCATGTATGAAAATAATGGTGATGGCACATTTCTCAATGTCACCGACGCCAGCGGGTTGGGCGATACAAAAGCGACCTGGACGTCAACGCTCATCGACGCAAATAACGACGGGTTGATGGATTTATATGTCATCAACGATTTTAGAGCGCGCAATAAATTATACATCAACCTCGGCAACAAACAGTTTCAGGAAGACGCCCTGGCATTCGGTCTGCATGATAACGGCGACGGCATGGGCGTGGATGTGGCCGATTACAACAATGACGGTTTCTTCGACATTTACGTCACAAACATCACAAATGTCGCTTTTTATGAGGAAACCAACCCCCTGTTTACCAATACCGGCGCCGGCGGTTTTGTGAATCTGGCGGACCAAATGGAGGTTGCCGAGGCTGGTTGGGGCTGGGGAACGGAATTTTTCGATTGTGATCATGACGGCGATCTTGATTTGTACGTGGTCAACGGATTTGACTTCAACGGCGGCGAAGCGGATACCTCGAACTTTTTCTTTGATAATGCCGCGGATTTCGACAGCCTTTACTTTGTCGATAAATCCCTTCAAACCGGTTCCGGGGGAGGGGCGGACGCCCGCGGTCTGGCCGTTTTCGACTACGATAACGACGGCGATCTGGATTTGCTGGTTTCCAATGTGAAACAAAAGCCGTATCTCTATGAAAATCAAACCGCGACGCAAAACTGGCTGAAAATTCAACTTGAGGGAACCGTTTCCAACCGAAGCGCGATTGGCGCAATCGTCAAAGTTGTCGCAAACGGCCAATCTTTCCATGAACAGCATGACGGCGTGAATTTTTTGGGACAAAGCCTTCAACCCTTACATTTTGGATTGGGTGACGCGCAAATTGCCGAAGAAATTGTTATTCGCTGGCCAAGTGGCGGCGAAGAAAGGGTGTTCAATGTGGCCGTCAATCGATCGATCAGAATTAGGGAAAATAGCGGGATTGTCACCGGTATCGGCGATCCCGAAACATTGGGTTCTGCCCCACCGGAAACCTTCCGGCTGATTGGCAATTTCCCCAATCCGTTTAACGGCGAAACGCATATAGCGTTTAACATCCCACGCCCCGGGGAGATGAACCTGATCATCAGCGATGTTTTGGGAAAAGAAATACGCAATATTCACCAACAATTTTCGACTGCCGGAGAAAACGAGATTAAATGGGACGGCACCGACAACCGGGGAATACCGGCCAGCAGCGGAATTTATCTTTACCAGTTAATTTTTGAAGGCGTTCAACAAAGCGGAAAAATGCTTTATGCCAGGTAACTTAATGAGAAAAACGCTCCTGTTTTTGATAGTTTGTTGGCTGATATTCCTGAGTCTTGGTTTCGCACAACCGGTGCAAATTTCCAATGATCATCGCCTTAGTAACCCACAGCCGCTGCGAGCGGATATCGAAGTCAACCAGGTGTTAAGCGTCGGCAGCAACAGTATCAAAATTGCATTCGACCCCGTTTCGGGCTACCTGTATTATTTGAAAGTCAATGGCCAGGTATTTCAGGTTGATTTGAGCGGCCCGACCCGAACGCTGGCTTATACCGCCCAGAATCATGGGATTTCTTCAACCGCTGGTTTTACTATTGTTTCGGATGGCGCATTTTTTCTGGTGGGAAATATTTCCCAAAACGGAAACAATGTCGGCATTATCAAAAAAGGTGAACTGGTTGGCGGCTCCCGTACCTGGTCAACAGTGGCGCAAACCGTTCCCTATCCCCTCAACGGGCATTTTGATCACAGCTTTAATGCTATTGCCATCGATCCCAATGAAGAATTTTTATACGTCAACAGCGGAGCGCGCACCGATCACGGGGAAGCACAGCACGATAGCGGCCCGCTTGCCGGGCTTCGGGAATTTCCCATCACATCAATCCTCCTTCGGATACCCATCAATGCACAAGACCTTTTGCTGGAGAACGATGAGATATTTTTGCGGGATAATGGCTTTTGGTTCGCCAAAGAGTTGCGAAATACCTTCGATCTTGCATTTAACGGGCATGGCGATTTGATCGGTCCGGAGAATTCCGGCGATCGTGATGACCCCGAGGAAATAAACTGGATCCGCGAGGTGCATCATTACGGATTTCCCTGGCGGGCGGGGACGAATGATACTCCGCAACAATTCGCCGGTTATGATCCGGATAACGACCCGCTGGTCAGCTCCTCATCGTATGCCTACGGGTTGGGCTTTTTCCACGATGACCCCAACTATCCGCCCCCGCCGGCCGGCGTCAGCTTTACCGATCCCATCCCCGGCATCGGCCCGGATGTCGATCATTATCGCGATCCCGATGACAGCCTGGGAACGCTTCGGGATGCCAGCGATTTGGGCGTAACCATCGGCACGCTTACGGCGCATAGTTCGCCATTAGGGATTGTTTTTGATAAAGATAGCGTGCTAAATGGTGAATTTGCCGGGGATGGCTTCATGTTAAATTTTAGCGGTTCCAGTTCCGTCCTGGGCGATCCCGGCGAAGATTTGGTTCATCTGAAATTCACCAAAACGAATGACGAGTACCAGGTTCAGATAACCCGCCTGGTGGAAGGCTTTGACGGACCTGTTGATGCGGTAATGATCGATAATAAAATTTACGTCATTGAGAATCCATCCGGCGGCAGCTTATGGGAAGTGGTTTTGCCCGCCAAACCAACGGCCATTGAAATTTCTGATGATCCCGCGCAGTCCCAAAAATTTGCTCTGCGGCAAAACTATCCCAATCCATTCAATCCTGCTACCCGCATTGAATATGCGCTTGATAAACCGGGGTTTGTCAGCTTAAAGATATATAACATGGCTGGGCAAATCGTCAAGACCGTGATCGATCATGTCCGCAAATCGCCCGGACGGCATATCATTGAAGTGGATATGAGCCAATTTGCCAGCGGTATTTTTCTCTACGAACTCAGCATGGCAAACAAAAAATTGACCCGCAAAATGGTACTACTCAAATAGGCAGAGCATATTTGGCTGGTTAAAAAAAGGCGATAAGAGTCGTCTGACAACCATCTCTTATCAAACTCAAAAAGGACATATTTCTTGCAGCAAAAGCCCACGAAACCAAAACATCCCGCAACCTGGGTGCCCACGCTTTATTTTTCAGAAGGTCTTCCTTTTGTGGCGACGGCAACGGTCTCGGTTCTAATGTATAAAAGCCTGGGATTAACGGACGCCCAAATCGCGTTTTTCACAACACTGGTAATGTGGCCTTGGACCCTCAAACCGCTCTGGGGACCCCTTCTGGAAATGTTTAAGACAAAAAAGCATTTCGTGATTGCCACCCAGTTTATCGGCGGCGTATCGTTTGGCTTATTGGCATTAACCCTACCGCTTGATGGATTTCTGCGCTATTCGTTAGCCATGTTCGTGATCATCGCCTTCAACTCAGCCACCCACGATATTGCCGCGGACGGGGTTTATATCAATACGCTTTCGTCAAAACAGCAGGCGCAGTATGTGGGTTGGCAGGGCGCTTTTTACAATGTGGCAAAGGTGTTGTCACAGGGGGCGCTCGTATATGTCGCGGGAAAACTGGAACTAACCATCGGTGTTACCGAGGCCTGGATGGTGGTGATGGGACTGTTTGGTGGAATTCTCGTTTTATTAGGTCTCTACCATTTAAGAATGCTGCCTTCCGGCGGCTCGTCAAACGGGGTAGAGAGTTTGCAGAAGGCTTTTGAAACATTCTGGATGGTCGTCAAAACCTTTTTTGAAAAAAAATACATCCTCTGGGGGATCGCTTTCATCGTTTTGTTCCGAACGGCGGAAGGTCAGCTAACCAAAATCGTTCCGCTGTTTATGCGCGCGGCACGAGCAGACGGCGGCCTGGGTCTGCTCACATCGGATATCGGAATCGCATATGGAATTTTTGGTGCTGCCGCCTTTGTATTAGGCTCGATTGCCGGCGGCTATTTTGTGGCAAAAAATGGGCTGCAACGCTCTATTTTTATTTTATGTGTCGTCTTTAATGTTCCGGATGCGGTCTATGCCTACCTGGCTTTTACATTGCCGGAAAATTTTGCCATTGTTTGCAGCGCCATCACCATTGAATGGTTTGGCTACGGTTTTGGTTTTGTTGGCATTATCCTTTTTATGATGCAGCAAATCGCGCCCGGAAAATACAAAATGGCGCATTATGCCTTTGCAACGGCAGTGATGAATCTCGGGTTTATGCTGCCATCGATGATCAGCGGTTATATCAGCGACTTTTTAGGGTACCGGAATTTTTTCCTGTGGGTAATGGCGGCTACCATTCCGTCATTTTTAGTTGCTTGGTTTGTGCCGTTTAAAGCGGTGGAGAAGGAGGAAGCCACAGTATTATGAAATATGGCTATTTTGACGATCAAAACCGGGAATATGTCATAACGCGCCCGGACGTGCCGGTATCCTGGACCAACTACCTGGGTGTTAAAGATATGTGTACTGTGATTTCACACAACGCCGGTGGGTATTCATTTTATAAATCCACCGAACATCAGCGCATCACCCGCTTTCGTCCCAACGGAATTCCGCTGGACCGCCCTGGACATTATGTGTACATCCGCGACGACGAAACCGGCGAGTATTGGTCGATCTCCTGGCAGCCGGTGGCCAAGGATTTTAGCAAAGCCGAGTACACCTGCCGGCACGGATTGTCTTACTCAAAATTTCAATGTAAATACCGGGATATTGCGGCCGAACAACTGCTGTTTATTCCGGTTGATGATGACGTTGAACTGTGGGACATCCGCATTCAAAATAAATCCGGCAGGCCCCGGAAACTCAGCGTGTTTTCTTATGTTGAATTTTCCTTCCACCATGTTGAGATCGATAACCAGAATTTCCAGATGAGCCTGTACGCCGGCGGTTCAAATTACCGGGATGGCATTATCGAATACGATTTTTTTTATGAACCGTGGACGTTTCACTTTTTCGCGTCAAATTTTAAGCCGGATAGTTATGACTGCGTGCGTGATACTTTCATCGGCAGCTATCGCAGAGAAAGTAATCCCATCGGTGTTGACTGCGGCAAGCTGCAAAACAGCGCTGAATTGGGCGGGAATCACTGCGGAGCGCTGCACAAGCGAGTCGCCCTGCCGCCCGGTGAAGAGACGCGGCTTGTTTTTATGTTGGGCGTCGGTTCCAGGGAAGAAGCCGGGCTGGCAATAAAAGCAAAATATTCCAGCCTCAAAAATGTGGATTCAGCTTTCGATGAATTAAAAAAATATTGGGAAAAGAAAACCGCTGTTTTTCAATGCAAAACGCCCCACACGGGTCTGAATACCATGATTAACACCTGGACGCTCTACCAGGCGGAAACCTGCGTGGTCTGGTCGCGCTTTGGTTCATTTATCGAGGTGGGCGGCCGGGTAGGACTTGGTTATCGTGATACTTCCCAGGACATCATGGGCGTGGTGCATACCAATCCCGAAAAAACCAGGCAGCGCATCGTCGAGCTGCTCAAGGGTCACACCAGTATGGGCTATGGGCTGCACCTGTTTGACCCGGAAGTTTTTGAACCCAAAGAAGACAAACTGCCCGGCGTCAAACTGCCGACCGTTGTTCCCACTCCCGGCGCCGATGAAATTACACACGGTCTGGAAGATGTCTGTGCAGACGATGCTTTGTGGCTGGTGGCCTCCGTTTGCGAATGGATTGTCGAGAACGGCGAATTGGCCTTTTTTGAGGAAGTAATCCCTTATGCCGACGGCGGCGAAGGAACAGTATATGAACATTTAACGAAAATTCTGGATTTTTCCGCTGACTATGTGGGCCAAACCGGAATTTGCCAGGGCTTGCGAGCCGACTGGAATGATTGCCTCAACCTGGGCGGCGGGGAAAGCGCGATGGTGTCCTTTATGCATTATTGGGCGGTCAATATTTTTATTGAATCGGCAAAAGAGCTGGGCCGGAACGGGGATGTTGAAAAATACAGCGCGTTGGCTGAAAAGGTAAGAAAAGCCTGTGAAGACGTCTTGTGGGACGGGGAGTGGTATATCCGGGGCTTCACCAAAAAAGGCGTGAAGATCGGCTCAAAAGAAACAGAAGAAGGCAAGCTGTTTCTTAATGCCCAAACCTGGGCGGTCTACTCCGGCGCGGCTTCGGAAGCGCGTGGCAAACAATGTTTGGATGCGGTTGACAGGCATTTATATTCAAAATACGGGTTACATTTGTTGTGGCCGGCCTACTCAAAACCGGATGACGACATCGGTTATGTTACCCGCGTTTATAAGGGCATTAAGGAAAACGGCTCAATATTCAGCCATCCCAATCCCTGGGCGGTTATTGCCGAGTGCAAACTGGGACGCGGCAACCGGGCGATGAAATTTTATGATTCGATTTTGCCCTGTAATCAAAATGACAGGATCGAAATACGGGAAGCGGAGCCTTATGTTTATTGCCAGTTCATCATGGGCAGAGATCACACTGCGCACGGCCGGGCGCGACATCCCTGGCTCACCGGAACGGCTTCCTGGTTTTACACCGCTGCGACAAAACATATTCTCGGCATTCAACCAACCTACGAAGGCTTGCTGATTGACCCCTGCATCCCTGCTGATTGGGATATGTTTGAAGTTATTCGGAAATGGCGCGGCGCTACTTACACTATTAAAGTAACCAATCCCGCGGGAGTTGAAAAAGGGGTTAAATCCATTTCACTGAACGGGCGGCAGGTCAGTAAATACATACCGGTACAAAAAGCAGGCACTATCAATACGGTCAAAGTGGTAATGGGCTAAAGCTGTACGGATGGAAAAACCAGTGGGTTTGGCAGAGAAAAATACAAAAATACGCCGGGGGCCGTCAGATAGGCCTGAACCAAAAAGGATAGCATGGGGGTAGTGGCAGTCTTTCTCTCCTGCTCCTGCTCCTGCCACTGCTACTCTTTCAATGAGCGGCATTATTTCCCGCGCATGGATTCCGCGACTAAAATCGCCACATCTTTGGTTTCCATCGCATCGCTGCGCCCGGTTTCATTGATGCCGTCGTCGATCATAATCGAGCAAAAGGGGCAGGCTGTGCCCACCATTGTGGCGTTGGTTTCTGTGGCGGCTTCGTCCACGCGGTTTTGATTGACCCGCGGCTTGTTTTCATCCAGCCACATTCTTCCGCCGCCGGCCCCGCAGCAGAATCCTTTATTGCGGGAACGCGGCATTTCTTCCAATTTGACCCCGGGAATGGCGGAAAGAATATTTCGCGGGGCATCGTAAACACCGTTATGCCGTCCCAGGTAGCAGGAATCGTGATACGTGATGGTTTTGCCCAGCGGTTTCTCCAGCGCGATTTTTCCGGAATCGATCAGCGATTGGATCACTTCGGTGTGATGGACCACGTCGTAATTGCCGCCAAGCTGCGGGTATTCACTGCGAATGGTATTGTAGCAGTGCGGGCAGCTTGTGATCACCTTTTTGAAGCTGGCCGCATTGAGGGTCTCGACATTTTGTTCCGCCATCATCTGGTAGAGATATTCATTCCCGACCCGCCGGGCAGGATCGCCGGTGCAGGTTTCTTCCTTTCCCAAAATTGCGTAGTTTACACCCGCCGCATTCAGAATTTTCACCAGCGATTGCAAGGTTTTCTGCGCTTTTTGGTCAAACGCGCCGGCGCAACCGACAAAGATGAGATACTCCACTTCGCCCTCAACCTCTCGCATTTTGGGAACCGTTAACCCATCGCTCCAGGCTTCACGATCATCCGGCGGCATTCCCCAGGGATTGCCGCTGTTTTCCAGGTTTTTGAAAATGTTGGTTAGCTCCGCCGGAAAACGGCTCTCTTCCAACACCAATTGGCGGCGCAATTCCACAAATCGATCGATGAATTCGATGAACAACGGGCAGGCTTCCTCGCAGGCCTTGCAGGTAGTGCACGACCAAATCGTCTCATCTTTGATCACTTCGCCAATCAGGGACGCTCCATCGTATTCAGCGGGTTCACCGTCGCCGTTTGTGTCGCCTTTTTGCTGCTGCATCATTTGGATAATCCACGGCGTTTTATCGTAAAGATGATGACGCAGATCCTCGTTGAATTTTTTCGGAGACAGCGGTTTTTCCGTGGCATACGCCGGGCAGGACGCCTGGCAGCGACCGCATTCCGTGCAGGTGTAAATATCCAGAATATCTTTCCAGTCAAATTGCTCGATTTGGGAAACGCCAAAGTTTTCCAGGTTTTCATCTTCCAAATCCATGTGCGGCAGG
>Ga0114931_10003449_pt1 | contig 20029 bp, 15 predicted proteins | sample 2SBtaG_FD_89579 | JGI IMG/M metagenome (GOLD analysis project Ga0114931, IMG submission 89579) | Deep subsurface microbial communities from Kolumbo volcano to uncover new lineages of life (NeLLi) - 2SBTROV14_V59a metaG | ecosystem: Environmental > Aquatic > Marine > Volcanic | place: Kolumbo...
ACTGATTTTATAAAATTAAAAGAGAAATATCCACAATTCTTCATCCCTTAGAGAGAACTCATACCAATACCTTTTAGTGTATTAGTTAAAGCGAAAAAAATTGAAGAATAAATTATCTATTTTTTAAATTTTTTAGCAATAATGTTCAAAGATGAGTACTCTGATGAATATTACTGGCAAATATCTGAAACAAAATCTACCTGAAGAAGCATTGGATGAAATTATAAATAAGAAACTTGAAAAGAAAATGTTACAATATAAACAAATTTCTATATTTCTTATTGAAGAATTTTATCATGATACAAATATTAATAATTCTCCTGATATTTTAAAATTTATGATTCATCAAACAAAATTATGTTTTATTTATAAAGACTGTATGAATTTTAAGTGTGATTACTGTTTTCAAAGCTGTATTTCTCCATGTGAAAAATCTGTAATTGGGTCCAGTCCTTTAGTATGGAGTTCCTATTGCGAAAAACACTATCCATCCAGAATTGCAATTGATGAAGATCGATTAATCAAAATGCGTCAAGATTATAAACAAAAGAAATACAGAAAAAATTGTTTACAATTTTGCAAATCACCATTTAATGTATCTAAAATGTGTCAAGAATGTGCTATACACAAAATTAATGAATTTTCTGAAGAAATTATCGAAATACGTAATATGTGGGTAAAATATATTGGATGGAAAACACGTTATCCACAATTCTTTGATGAAAATTGAATGATTTTTCTATTTATATTGGTTTAGTTCGAAACTATTTTTTCTCACTTACGTTTAGGGTTTTTCTTTCGGAAATGCAATCCTAAAAAGTATTACGGGTAAATATCTGAAAGAAAACCTGCCACAAGAAGCATTAGATGAAATTGTGAATAAGAATGAATTATTGAGGTATAAAACACTTTATGGAATTGCCACGGATGAGTATTTAATTTTTAGACAAAATGATGTAGAGAAGCGAGATTATTTATTACACAAAATCAGGGTTATGTAACGGTAACGGTTTACCCATGGAGTTATATTGTGATAAGGATCCATGTGATTATGGTATAAAAAAATGTAAAATAGAAGGATGTAATATGGTATGGTTCTGAGAAGGCTTGTAGTTGTGAAAAACATTTCCAAGAAAACTTAATAGAAAGAAAAATATTAGTAAAAAAAATGCAAAAATATTTAAAACAAAGAAATATTGATTCCCCATTAACAGAAAATATTCACTTACCAAAAGGTAGAAGACACAAAAAATAATTTGGAAAGTCATTATATGAATTACGTTCCAGGATTACTTGTGATAATCTTATGAAAGACATTGAATTATGTGATACTGCGTGGACAATGTATATAAATTAAAAAAAGACTATCCACAATTCTTTGTTGAAAATTGAGTTAAAAATATGTTTATCCTTTTTTTTTACATTCAAGTGGTGCATTCTCTACACCAACCATTGCATAATGGTTTGTCCAAGGTATGCATATTAGGGCCTTCATACAATTTTCTACATTTACTACACTTATAGGTATTAGTAAAGATCCATTTTGCAGGAACAAGGTTTATTTCTACTTCTTCTTTCTTAACAGATCTTTCTCTCGCTTTTTGAGCTGATTCTTTTTTTGCTCGCTGAGCTTCGTTGACCTTGGTACAAAAATCTTCCACTAATTCTTTTTCACACATTGAATCACATTCCTGACAATGTCCATTGGCAACATTACCATTCCAAGAATATTGATAGATTCCTTCATATAATTCTCCACAATTATCACATTTATGAGTGGCAGTTAAGCCATTGAAAATTTCAACTTTAGTAGACATTGATAAATTCCTATTTTGATATTGATAAGCCATTAATACTTACTCTGGAATTCTAATATTCATTTTTTATGAAATATATGAATTTTTTATTGTGTATTTGTCAACTTAATTTCCAAGATAACAAAGAATATGATAGATATTGAATTGTAAATGATAGTATTGATTGTTCAAATGTATTTTTTATTTAAAAAAAATGAAATTAATTTATCTTAAATATTTTTTGTATGGTATTGATAATATTTCATCACCTATCAAAATGGTATCTAAAGGAATTAATTTTTTAGAATTTTATAATTATTCATGTGATGATGAATATGAAATTACAAATATTTATACTATCACTGGGGAAGAAAGATGTGACCACTGTAAAACCCAAAAGGGTATTTATTATGTTTATTGTCCGGATTCCAGGTATATTACAGAATTCATAAAATGTGATCCATGTTATAAAAAATCTACGTGGCGCCCCGCATATTTTACAAGCTTTAAACTAACAAATGAAGAAGGAAAATGGATAAATTTTAAACCACAAGTGGTAAATAAAGACGGAGAAAAATGTGTGTTTATTTATGGGGATAAAGATCTCAAAGAAGCTCGCCCATTTTTAAAAAAATGGGGCTATAAAGAAATTAATTCTTCAAAAGTCTTTGAGGAAAGTGGAAAGCTCAAATCTGCAATATAAACAATGGATTCGTTCATTTGTATTGTTATCTATATTACCGTTGTTATTGCATTAAAAATATCAGTCTTGTCTTATTTACCATAAAAAACTTTTTTTGTCATAATTTTTTGTCGTGAAAAAAATATATAATATTATATCGCAAAATGTTCAATTTTATACATATATTAGCAGTCTTATTTTTTTATGGTCATGGACGTATATATATATTCGAAGATATTCTGAACATCTCCTAAATTATTCTGAATATAAGTATTCAACATATTCAATTGGAGAAAATCTTTTGTAATTAACTTTTTTTCTATTACACCATGTACAAAATCTAGCTGAATCGGTAAATAATTCTCCAATATGACCAATATCATTTAGTATGTTCTGACATTTTCTCTATTTAACGTGATGGAAAGATCTAATGCATCTTCAATATTTCCACCAATAAATAATCCTGAATTCTTAGATTGGAACATTTCAGGCTTTTTTTTGGAGGTATTTTACTATTAAATTCACTATAATCAATAACTCTTATTTTTATATATTGCTTTTAATATTTCTGTATCATTTTCTTCCACACATTTTATTAATTCATCAGTATCGCTAAATCTTTGATTTTCCCAACTTTAGAGACGGCTAAAGGAGCTACGCGTTTTGCGTGGGAACTCCGAAGGAGTAGGAAATGTTTTAGACAAAATAAATATATATATATATCCAATCATCTCGTTTTTCAATTTTTTCTTTAATTTGACATATAAATTTGTTTGAAGCAATTAATAATGATATTAAATTATTGTATGAAATTAAAAAGTAATGTCCACACTTATTTGCCAATACTTCATTTTAGTCATGGGCGTATTATTTTGAATATATTCTAACCATTGTCTAAACTATAACAATTTGGTGGTTTGAGTTTCCTTGGGTTACAAAAATTACAAAATCTATTACCACCTAATTGTGATATTTTAAACTCATCCATTCCTATATGACCAATATCCCACAATAAATTTATTATTTTTCGCTGTGAACTTTGCTTGGTAGATATTTCATACGCTTTTCTACAATTACCCAGTGAAATTCCACTGTGATCATAACAATAATTTTTTTTGCGTTCTTCATATATAATTTTTAAGGTATCAATATCATCATATTCAACACATTTTATTAATTCATCAGCATGTTTATTTTTGCATAATTGTAGATGACATGTTATTAAATTTCTAAGGTCTAAATATTTATTTTTTATTGCTATAAGACCAATTTTTCTGGCTCTATAACATGATCCCTTGGCCAATAATAATGATATTATATTAATTTGGTTATGTTCTGCCATGTCAAATATATATTTATTATTTTCAACACATTTTTTTATATCATTTATCATTTTAACACAATCATAATCAAGATTATTTAAATTAATATTAATATCATTATCTATAATACACCCACAACATAACATTTTGAGAGAAATGAAGTTAATATTATTAACAGATAAATTATCTATAATTTTCTTTGGAGTTTTCTGTTGTTCTTCAACAAGATTTTCACATTCAGTAAAGACACTAGTCCAATCTTTATTAATATTCTGACAAGGATCTGGTAGAAGATCACATTCAGTAAAGACGTTCGTCCAATCTTTACTATTATTCAGACAAGGATCTGATAGAAGATCACTTACACTCAATGGAATATATTCATTATTCATTATCGCTAAATCTTTGATTTTCCAACGCTCAACGCAAAGCTTTGAGCTAAGGATGGGGATGAGCTATCCTTACCGACTCAAATGAGTCGGGTGGGAATTCCTTCGGAATGGACGCGAGTTTCCGTCCTTAGCAAAAAGCTACGCGTTTTGCGTGGGAACTCCGAAGGAGTAGGAAATGTTTTAGACAAAATAAAATATATATATCTAATCATCTCGTTTTTCAATTTTTTTGTGAAAGATCAAGTTCTAATACCATTATTATTATTAAATTTTTTATCAATTTTTACTTTAAAAGCGACCGCGGCATTTAATGCATCTTCTCTTGATCCCCAAATACCAAATGGAAATCTTGCCTCCAGTTTTTCCCCGTTTTCATGCCACTTGAATCTCCATCTTTTTTCTATTTCATCAGGGCAAATTCCATTATATCCAGATGTATTTGTTATAAACAATTTCATATTTTTTTGATTTACACCACTAGATCCATCTCTAAGATTATAACTGAGATTATTTAATGAGTTTCCATCTATGTGATCAACTAATTTCCATTTATTTTCTGTGATTAATTGATGCATATACAAAGTTTTATTATCTATATAGCAAATTGCTCTGGACAGATTTTTGCGTTGTTGTGATTTCCATTTATATTGTTTTAAAGCATGTAGTTTATTTATATCTACTAATGTAAACTTATTATCATTAAGTTCAATTTCTACACATTTTATATTATTAAATTTAACAAATCTGTATCTATTGTTAAATAGTGATGGATATTTATCATAAAGTGATTTCACAATTCTAACAACCTTATCCTGAACTGGACGGCAATTTTCCTTTTTGAAAGGAAACTCTTTTGTTTTTTTAACATTATTAGTTTTATCTAATATTTGAATAATGTGTTTTCCATGTGAACCACACTTTTCTATCTTATATCGTTCTATTTTATAACCCTTTCTATGCCAATCATCTAATATTTCAAGTTTAAAACTTCCATTTTTTTCATATAATCTATCATATTCAGCTCTAAGTTTAATTAATTTTGCATCTAATTCTATTCTTATTTTTTTGTTCTTTTTTTTTATTTTATCAGTTACTAGTGTTTGTTCGCAACCACTGTCCTCTATGTTACTCCTTATTAAATTTGATGGATTATTATCTTTATAATTAACTATATATATATAATTGTCCGACTTTTCCAATATAAATTTTGATAAATGTTGCCTTTTTTTCCCTTTATGGGCTCGTCCAATATTATAATTTTTTCCATTCTTTTGAAAGTTAATATTCCAAATATATATTTTTATTCTGTCAATATCTTTAATATCTACAATCATAGAATATCCTCTATTTAATTTAACTTCATAACATTTTGTGCCTTTATATGTTACTTGTCTATATTGATTTTTTAATAATCCAAATTTTTCCCATATTTCATATTTTTTCTGACTTATAATTTCATCAAAATCTTGATTTTTATAGTCAAGTTCCGAAAAATTCTCTTTATGTATTTCCTTTCCATTGGGTTTGTCTTTAATGAAGACTTCTACTTCCTTATGATATTTTAATTTTTTGATTTTAAATTTGGCACGTCTATCAACTCCCATATGACCTCCCTTCCATTTTCCATCAATGGAATCAAAGTTCCAATTGTTCATAGTATAAAAAATAAGTATAATAATGTAATATATTTATATTAAATATATATGGCCTCAATTTTTTTAACAGTCACTATCTAGACTGGGTCGAATATATTCAAATATGTTCTTACATACGCTTGGTTTATTCCAGATTGAAACATCTGCATACTGGATTGGAGGCAATCTTCGTAAGTCAAGATTCAATAGCTTAGTACACCTCGTGTCGAGGACTTGATTTGTAAAGTGTTCATCTTCAAATCGAACAAAGTTTTGTCCACCAACAAGGTTCTCACATTCAGTAAAGACGTTCGTCCAATCTTTACCATTATTCTGACAAGGATCTGGTAGAAGATCACTTACAGTAAGAGGGGCATTCTTATCAGGACTTTTGTCAGCCATTCCTTCTACTTTGGTTCCAGATCTCATTAAATCTCCAACAGTTAATTCACCAGTCATTCTTTCTACATTGGCACCAGATCTCATTAAATCTCCAACAGTTAATTCACCAGCCATCATTTCCGGTTCAGATACTTTACCAGCACCTGATACTAAATCGTTAATTGTTAAATCAGTTCGATTATTTGTCATTGATTCATGACCATCCCAATAATTATCATCAAGACGGTTATAAACAAATTTCTCCTTAGTAGAGGCTGGAACAGAAGCTTTTTGAACTGGAACTGCCGCAGATTTTGAAGTAGCCTTAGTCATTGGTCCTGGAGATGGTGCAGCAGATATTACTTTTGCCCTTTGAAGTGAGCCAGGTGGTATTCCAGCATTAGTGGCTAATTTCTTACCTGATGGTGCATAAGCAACACCTTTATTATCAACATATGTTCCATCCATAGCTTTACCCATTTTTTTGGCCCACATGGCTTGTTGTGTAAGAGCTGCTTGATTAGCCATCAATTGATTGTGGTCACGAGCATCAGTAGAAATTGGTTGATATCTCCATCTATCTGTGTATTTTTGTTTGTAATAATCTCCAAGATCAGTTTCACATTTAACAATACCAGCTCCACGAACATATGGTGTCCCATCAAACATATCTGTTAAATACATCTTGCATTTATCTGAATACCTTGAAATATACCATACAATTCCAATTACTACTAAGATAACAACAACAGTTTCAAGTGCTTTCATCGATGAATCAGTATTTTTTATATATATATGTAATAAATTATAATTAATATCAATAAAAAAATAAAATTAAATTAAAATTGCGTCTTTTTTATCTTTAAAACTCATTTATTTTTTTCCTCTCTTTTTAGAAGCCTTTTTCTTACTCCTCCTCTTTTTCTTACTACTCCTCTTTTTCTTATTACTCCTCTTTTTAGAAGCCTTTTTCTTACGTCTTCGACGTTTTTTACCACCCATTACAGGTCCATGTGTTACCATATCTATACTTTGAGGTATACCAATAGTATTAACCATTAAACTCGGAACGCCTACTTGTGGTTTTAATAATTGTTCCATCATGGGATTCGCAATATTATTCAATTGAAGAACATTAGGAACTATATTAGCTTTTTGAAGTTGGTCAAGACGATTTTGCCATGCATTGGATATTTGATCCAAAACATCCTTATTTTCCATTGGAACACATGCACTTTTTTGTTTATTCCAAAGACAACTGGGGTCTTTAAGACAAACTTCCTCACTAGAACTTAATTCTAAGCAATGTCCCGGATTAAGTCTACGTTGAGCTTGTACATAACCAGAATTACCTTTGATGGCACGTTTACATTCATCAACATAATGATCATCAGTCAAAAGGGACCTCATACATGCCTGAATACGTGTTACATTTCTACTATCACCACTTCTTGCGGCTTCAGAAAGAGCTTTCATTGCATTACGACGAACTTTATCACGGATGAGATTTTTATTACTATTATTAAACTCATCAACTGTCATTCCAAATTTCTGAACACATTTCATACATCTTTCCGCAGCTTGACCTAATGCAATTGATGGAACAAACAGATTTTCTAATTTCTTACCAAATGCTTTAAGCAAATCACCATTTGCACCTCCTTTCATTGTACCAACGGATCCCCAACCAAAGGGAAGACCACGATAATTTTGTAAATGAATACTTGCTGTACCAAGAAGCGGATTTACTTGTTTCTCATAAGCCATTATAAGGTCTTTATAACCACTATTTGAAACACTTAATTGTTTATCAATTTCTCCAAGAAGTGCTTGTCTCAATACTTGAGCTCCTCGCATTTTTCTATTAACTTGATCCAATTGACGTCCGTTTTGTAATTTGCTAAAATATTGTTGGAAATCGTTAGCTAGTTGAGTCCTGTATTGACGCAGTAAAGCAATATTTTGAAGAAGATTTCTTTTGACAAAGTTCGTACTATCAGTAAGTTGACGATGAATTCTGTCTTCTACCATATAAAGATCATCACATACATCCTCATATTTTCTAAGATTTTCTTTATTTTTTGGACCAAATTCGTTTTTGTACATTCTGATGTTTGCGCCATAGTTTTTATTAAAGTAATGTACTATTTTCTTAAGGGCTTCATGAATATTTCCTTTGTTTTCATTGCTAATCATACATACAGATTGTGCATTTGGAATAGCATTACTAATATTATCACACATCTTGTCGATTGGCATAGGTTTACCTCCGCTATCCTTAATGGTAATTTTAAAACCAAGTTTATTAAGATCGTTTGCCAGTAACATAACATGATGTCTTCTAACATTATATGGTAATGCAGAATCGCGTTGACAAGCATAACGCATTCTATTTATGGTAACTGGTGCTGTAAGCTTTTGAGTAGATAGAACACCTCCCATTTGGTAGTCGTTTACTAATTATATATATTACTAATAAATAAATTATTATATATATTTACTATTTTCTTTTTTCTAAAACTTTTCATCGAAAAAGTAAAAGAATTAAAAAATTATTTTAATTTGTTAATCTAATTGCATCGCATAAATTTTTTTTCCAATGCTAATTAGCCGGTTTTTATATTCTAATCCATCATAATTTTTCTTATAAACACCAGACATTCCATATAAAGCACCATATAATGCACCAGCAATTGCTCCTGTGCTATCATTATCTCCTCCATGTAATATAGCATGCTCTACTATTATATTCCACCTACTCCTATCTCTGATTTGATTAGAAAACTGTTCTGCATATAATATTGCATCATACGCTATCATTACGGAATCGTGTCCAGAACTTCCTCCTTTTCCACTGTAAGATAATTTACTGTAAAATTCGTCTCGTTCTTTTACTCCATATTTCTTCGGAAATACAGGCGATGAATTTTTTATTAATAAACCCCTGAATTTGATATACTTTATCCACTCCTCGATAAAATATCTTAGGCTATCATTTTTTATATAAATATCTGCCATTTTTCCATTACTCTTTCTTAGATATTTTAACACCTTTGGTAGCACTTTTAATAATTTCAGTGGCCACAATCTAATATCTATTTTATTAATTGCCAGTGCAATAAAATAGGCTGAGGCAAAACCTCCCAAAAAACCGGTGGGATGATTGTGTGTTATTCTACTGCTTTCCACACTAATTTTTATTAATTTATTTAAATCATTGTGGTATCTTAAACCAATTACCATAGTTCTCATTGCTGCTCCACAACCTCCACCTGTGGGATTGTATTTAGCCATTAATTGTTCCGGTGATAACGTTTCAATCGGTTGATTCGCTAAGCTATAAATACTCCTTTCAGTTTGTATACCTGGGGATCTCTTTTTCATGTCATGTTGAACACAGTCAACATATTTATTAGCAATCATCTTTAGCTCATTATCGCCTCCTTCGATCAGTCCTTCGGCGGTAGCAATGTGCATTACTGTATCATCGCTGACTATCATGTTTAATTTTCCCACATCCAAATTTACAATTCCCCCTAATTTAGCAACATCTGAATGAATTGCTGCACCATTATTATTAAATTCCCATACTCCATTATTATAACCAATCGCATCCCCAACACCAGATAATACCATACTGGCTACGTATTTTTTTCGGTTTCGTTTATGAGACTTTGAAGAATCCATAGTGGAGGAATCCATAGTGGAGGAATCCATAGTTGAGGAATCCATAGTGGAGGAATCCATAGTTGTATATTAAAAAAAAGAGATTAACTAGACGAATTATTCGCGGCTCTCTCTTCAAAATCGACTTTAGCTTCTTGGTAGACAGGTCCCCCCGGCATATATTTTATCTCTTCGACTTCTTTTTCCAATTTTGCTATTTTGTTTTCTAATTTTTTGATTTGTTTCAACATATTAATATTATTAATAAAAATTTCTTTGCAATTATTTATTTTAATTTTACAATCTTTTATTTCTAAAACTGGATCTGGTACTATTTCAATATGGGGACGTATTATTTTTGATATTTCTATAGGTAAATTATCAGTATTGTCAACAATTGAGAATGTTGTGTCTTCAAAAGTATCCATTTAACGGAAAAAACTCGTAAAATATTTGCTGAAAATTATATGAAAATGAATAAAGGATTTTTATCACTGCCTATCAATTTACCTGGAACCAAATTGTGGAATTCATCAATTTTTCTTTACCAAAAATTTTCAATTTTAAAGATACGACTCTTGATATTCTTTCATATATTGTGTATATCGTCCTTCAAGTTGGTTAAGATCTTCTAACCACAACCCTTCTTTAGTTGTATTTCTTAGTTCATCAAATATAGTTTTTTTTTCTTTGAACTGTTTTATTAATTCTTCTATTTTTTCTGCTGTTAAATCATATAACCACATTTTTAATAAATAAGAGTAACCTTCAAATTCATTATATGGATTTTCTGCTGGATGTGGTAAAATATTATGTTTTTTTATGTCAGCAATAATATTTACTTTTTTGCGTTTAGCAATTACAATTTTATTTGCTAAAACTAATTTTAGAAATTTGACTTTTGCTTGTAATATTTTTAATTCAATTCGTAACATTTTAAGTATGTATTCTCTTCTTTTGTGATAATATTGTAATCTTATTACAAAATAATCATCAATTATCTTTAATGGAGAATTATATTTTTTAATTATATTTTCATGATTGAATAAATGCATATTTGTTGTTGTAATTGTTGAGACTAAATTGAGTCCTTTTTCAAAACCATCAACCCCATTTTCGTCAACTTTTTGATATTTCATTCTTCGGAATGCTTCCCCTGTTAAATATAATGTATAATCAACTTTAATATCATTACAATCACTTGTATATTTTTTAATAAATCCCTTGTCTTTGTCAACAACAACTAATCGATTTTCTAAAAATTTTTCTTTATAACAATCAGTCCATACTCCAACTGGTAATTCTGTAATTTGTACGATACCTGATCTTATAATTTTATAATTTCCTTTAACTATAAATCTTCCAGTATTACCTTTTATTTTTTTTATTGTTCCATTAAATCCTCTATACCAAGGTTTCATAGGTCTCATTCTCTTTCCTGCTAATTTCTTTTTTAAATTATTAATTACTTCTAGTGGATTATAGTTTGGAATTCTTGTACTATATCCTGTACCAATTCCAATGGTACCATTACATAATATCATTGGGATAATTGGAATATACCATATTGGTTCAATTGATTTACCTTCTTCCACAAGATAACGTATAATGTTAAAATCATTTTTGTGAAAAATATATGGCGTTAATTTACCCATATATGTGAAAATATATCTTGATTGGGCCGCATCCGAACCACCTTTTAATCTAGTTCCAAATTGACCAGATGGTTCTAATAATTCTATATTATTACTACCAGTAAAGTTCTGTGCTAAATTAATAGTTGTTCCACACAAACTATTTTCACCATGATGATATTCTGTTAATCCAGATACGATTCCAGATAATTGAGCAACTTTTATGTCTCTAATAATATTTTTTTTGAAAATAGTATACATAATTTTCCTCTGTGATGGTTTTAATCCATCTAATAAACTCGGAATTGATCTAATATTATCATTTGTTGAAAAATGAATTAATTCTTTATTAATAAATTCATCATAACTAATTATTGTCTTGGAGTTATCAATAACAAAATCTGGATCATATTTATTTACCCATAATTTTCTTAGATTTGCTTTCTTTTTATCAAAAGCTAATTCTATAGACTTATCATCCTTAATACTATTCCATTTAAAAGTTTTTACTAAATCTGTAATCTTTTTAAAGAATCCGATAGCTTCAATTCTATTAAAAGTACCCAAACCCTTATAATATTTTATTTGCCATTTTCCAAATTCGTTTTTTTTAGTTTCTATTGATTGTTTCCAATTTTTATATTCTGATTCTGAATAAAACTCCATGACTTGTTTATTTTTACCAGTACCTTTTGTTGCTTTTAATATTGGTGTCAAAAATACCTGAATAAACTGATCTAATTTTGTAAGAGATGGCCAGTAATTATGAATAAAGTTTATAATTAATCCTTTAATGTGAGAACCATCTATATCAGCATCAGTCATAATTAATAAATGTCCATATCTAAGATCTTTGACGGAAGTATATGTTTTACCATATTTCAATCCTAAAATTTTTGTTAAATCTACTAATTCCTTATTTTTTGCAACTTGTGCATTACTTGCGGTTCTTACATTCATTAATTTTCCCCGTAATGGATAAATTCCATATTTATCTCTTTTTATTACTGATAATCCAGACATTGCAAGTGTTTTAGCTGAATCACCTTCAGTTAAAATTAATACACATTCTTTACTTTTTTTAGTTCCGGCCCAATTAGCATCTTCAAGTTTAGGAATATTTATTCTTGCTCTTTTACTTCCAGAATTTTTTTCTAATGCCAAATTTTCTTTTGCTAATAATAATCCCGATATTTTACGAGTAATATCGGTTGTTTCCATTATTTTTTTAATAAATTCATCACTGATTATGCATGTACTGCCAAACTTTTTTGATTGTGTCTGTAATGATGCTTTTGTTTGTGAAGGGAACTCTGGATCTTCAATTACAGCATTTACAAATAAGAATATATGATTCTTTATCATTGTTGAAGTCACACCTCCAAATTTTTTATTTTTATTAGTTAATATTTCTTTTATCTTCTTAGTTATTTGATTCATAATATAATTTACATGTGTACCACCTTCATATGTGTTAATACCATTAACAAACGACACATGCATAAATTTGTCATAATCATTGTTAGCTACACAAATTTTCCATCTATTATTAAATTTTTTAATTACTTTAGTGTGCAAAGCACCAGTAGTTTTATCTTTTAAATATAAATTTACATAATCGGAAAGTGTATTTATCGGAATAACTGTATTATTTAAACTAATTTCCACTTTATCACTAGTACATGCGGCTAGATCATATGCACGTTTTTCAAATAATTTTATAATTCCTGGTTCTAGACCTTTCATTTCAAATCTTTTATAATCTGGAATAAAACTGATCTTTGTATAAGGCTCACCTTTATAGTTTTTTATAATTTTTGGTTGATGAATTATTGACAGATTATTCTCACAAATTTGCACATATTTAATCTTTTTTGTTTTATCAACCGTTTCTATTGTAAATTTTTTTGAAAATACTGCTGTAAGTTTTGCACCATACCCATGTTTTCCTCCAGTAGTTTTTTTTTTCTTTTCATAATTTTCGGATGTTCTCATTTTTGTAAAAATTAATTCTGGAGAATATATATTGAATTCTTTATCAAGATATATATCTATTCCAGGACCATTATTATAAATAGATATTTCTCCTGTTTTAACATCATAATTTATTTTTATGCTTGTTACCTTTGATGGATATCTTACATGTTGATCTCTTGCATTTACTAGTAATTCATCATATATTTTTTCTAATGCAGGTGTATATGTTATTTTCATTAATTGGAGTCTATTTGTTTTTTTATTAAAAACCCATCTTATTATATCATTAAGTTTATCATCAGATCCAACAAACATTCCAGCATTTTCCAAAACATGTGGAATATCTTTTTTGTATTGATATTTATTGTTTACATTTTTATTCATTATTTAATAATGAGTTATTAATTAATATATTTTTAAATTAACTCTTTTTTCAATTTTTATATTTATTTATTGTTACCATAATTATTTTTTTATAAAGAGATATTATATAAAATAAATTTTTTCTTTCATTAATATATAATAAATATCAACTAGAAGATGCCGCAAGGAAAACTTGATTTAGGTTTAATGCTCAAAAATCCATCTTTAGGTGGTAAAGTCCTCTTTGGAGGTGCTGGTGAATGGGAATCTTTTAAAAATAATATGGTGATTGGAGGTGCTGTATTTGTAACTGTACTTCTTCTGGTTATTGCTCTGTGTTGGTTCACATGTCTCGGTAACAAAAGTGAAAGATTTGCACCAAGTGGTGCCTTCCATGGAGTTGGACCATCAACTTCCACATTCGGATATGGTCTCTTTAATAATGACGGAACACAATCTTCTAATATTGCAAACGATCCATTCGGTCGACCCATCAAAGATACTGTTACTAACTACATTGCTGGTCTCCAGACCGCGGAATTCCGCAAAAAAGTACGTGATGGTGAAGCTGAACAATTTGACCCAAATGCCGTTGTTGATGGACGTGAAAACTTTGCTGAATGGAGTGATGCGGATGGTATTGTTTTAGAAGAAAGTATGGTTGAAACACCAATCACTGGTAATGTCCTTGGACACACTTACGGAATTGCTCCTCCTCTTCCTCCTTCTGAATCTATGGCTAACACAAATAATGGTATTTATGGTAAAATCTATAATTTGAACCGTCGTTCCAGTGTTGTACCAGCTGCTTCATTTGCTGGAGAAAATGAATGGCAAAGTGCTCTTTTCCAATCACAAGCTAAAAAATTATTCAGAGATAAAGAAGAACAAAAATCTATGGAAAATATGGCTGATGTTGGACCAGCCGCTGTAGATAATGTGGGTCAGTATATCTCTCTCCAAAATGTAGGAGCTGGTGAATTTTCACCTAATGTTGAAACTTTCAAAGAAATGAAACGTACTAAACGCAGTACTTATGAACATTTCAATCAAATGCCAGGAACAGTTCCTGTACTTCCTAGTGTTGGTGTACAGTTTAATAATCCATACATTGGTCATGAAGTAGCATTTAACCCTTATATTATGCCTGCAGATCCGGCTATTGCCAATCTTCGCCTTCCGGCCCTAAAAAAAAAGCCTATAAGTGAGGGGTTCGGTGAAACATCATCTCATAAAATATATTCATATCCTCATAAATATAATGCACAATATAGTGGTTATAATCAATATATTCGACCTCGTCCTTATACCGGTGATAAAGTCAAATTCCAAAGTGGTTTTAGTAAAAAAGGAGAAGTTCTGAATGCAATTTATAAACTATCATCTAGTGAAAGACAAGAACTTAAATCCATTTCTCAAAAATATACAAGATATCAACTTGATTCCCGTATGCGTATTCAAGGTCTTCAAAATAAAAAGAAATTGGCCGCCAAAAATAATAATGTTATGTTTACTGCTGCAGATGGTGCCGAACTCAAAAATCTTCAAGAATTTATCAATAAACATGGTACTGAAATTGATCGTTTTAATAATTTAGTTCAAAAAGCTAGTATGAAATTAAGTCAAACTCAATATGTAAGTCCTCTTCATATTCCGGCTAATGCTTGTAGAGTTAACCCGGGTCTTAGATATTATGGACCCGCTGGAAAACTACGAAGATTAACTAAATTTGTTCCCGCTAATGCATGTAACTATTCAGATTTTAAGAAAATAGGATCTGCCTATACTAATTTAAGTGATTCTGATCTTCTTAAAGTTGGAGATGCAATGAAGAAATAATTTCATTTAAATAATATCTTATTTTTTTATCAGTTAAAAAATATATATTCAATATATATAACTATAATTAAACTTGTTGATACCTCAATGGCTTCCGTAAATAGTCCTCAAGAACTTAAGAAATGGCTTCTAAAGATTGTATATGCCAACCAAACCATATCTAATGATGCCGTTCCTATTCTTACTAATGTTATAGGTGACTTTATTGGTACATATCAACAAAAAGTAAAAGAAGTAATTAAAGATACTAACAAACTCATCGAAAATCCTCCAGTTTGGAATGAAAAAATGCCACCTCAAAGATATCAAACATTAGCTCTTAATTTTATTAAAAGATTGCCATTCCAATATAAACTCGAATATCTCAACAAATTACAACAAAAATGTCCATTTATTATTACTGATGTTCTTCGTAGACCTCTTAATGGACCTATAACCTATGGTCTCGCTGATCTTTATAGATTTATGGGATTGTCATCACAACCAACTGTAAAAATGGAAAAACTTCAACGTAAACAACCCCTTTATCAACCACAAGTACCACCAGTATTTAAATATACCGGAAATAAATATGGTAAAAATCCATTTTATCACCCAGTTCAATACAATTATCCAATTCCAGATGTTAATGGTAATACACTGTTAATGAAACTCTATCAAAATAATCCAATGTTCTTATTTGGAAAACTTCAAGGTCTTTATAATAAAATAACATCTTATCAACAATATATAAAAGGTGGTGGCGAAGGAACAAATCGTGCTCACGAAAAATTTTATGTTAAAGGTAGTTACAAAGATATGTTAGAATTAATCAATCATATTCTTAAAAAAGAAACTGATCCCTATTATCTTACTAATCATATTTATTCAACTGATGTTGAATCTAATAGAGCTCCTATGGCCAATTATTTCCGTAATAACTTCGATGCATTGTTATTTCAACTTATTTCTAGCCAACATGTCTATAAAATTGATAAAAAACCAATCGCAAAAGGAATGCAAATTAGCTCTAAAGTATTGGACTCGGTTAAACAATCACAAAAACAATATGATACACACCCAATGGTTATGATTAGTTCGCATCCTAGTCATTTATCAAAGAAAAAATCTCACTATAAATCTCGTAAAAGATCTTATAAAAAACGCAGACGTCGCAGACATTCATATCATAAGTAATATTTGGTAAAAATTGATCAATAAAGATGTCAACATATAAATATAAAGCTTTAATGTTAAATTAGTATATCTTATTTTTTGAATTCATTCCCTAAAGATAGTAATTTCGTCTTTAAAATAAAAAAAAAGAATGTTATCACTATCTCCAGAATATTCAACTATTTTAAATATTATTAAAAGTTTTATTCGAAATTTATCTGGAGTTCAAATTAATTTTCCTAAAAATAAAATTACTGTTGATTTTAATTCTAAAACTTACACTATTCCAGAAATGATAAAATTTATAAAAGAAATTATTGACCAAATAAATACACTAATAAAATATACTAATTATGATCTAAAAAACTATTCTACTAACGTTACCCCTATCCTTAGCAAAACAAATATATTGCATGATAATTCCCAAGAAATAGGAACTTCTTTGAAGTCGGGAATTATCCACGAAGTTATAAGTAGAAATGGACAAATACTTGGATGTGGAAGATTATTACATTATTCAATGATTCCTCATATTCCAACTTTGGTTGACAAAAAAAATATAGAAGTCTATAAATTGTTTTTGAGTCTTATTTCTCCAATTGAGAATATAAAAAACTCAAGAAGACATCGACCTGATGGATTGACAAATATTAAACGCGATAATATGTTACGTAAAATGCAGTGTTATTTTATTATTCAAGATTTAATCAGATATAGTCGAAAACAACCAATTCAAAAATCTAAAGAATGGTTAACAAAAAGATTGGGTTATATTACAGCTAGTAATGTTGCCGTTGCATTGGGAAAGAATAAATATAAAAGTTATATTGATGCTATGTTGGAAAAAAGTGGAATTACGGAACCATTTAAAGGAAATGAAGCAACCCGATTTGGTGAAAAATTTGAGGATGTTGCTGCAAAAATTTATATGTTAGAGACTAATAATAATCCCAATATTAAAGCTAAATTTTTCGAATCGGCATTTATTCCAAGTAAGGATCCTCGATATTGTTTTGTTGGAGGATCTCCAGATGGTTTAATATTAAAAAAAGTTTATGATGATAATGGAAACTTTATTTCCAGAGATGGTTATATAATTGAAATAAAATGTCCTATGCGAAGATGGCCAAGAGGTACTGTTCCAGAACACTATTGGATTCAAATGCAAATACAACTCGAAGTTACAAATATTGAAGTTGCCTACTTTCTGGATTTCAAATTTAGAGAATTTGAAAAATTTAATGATATGTGTTATCATCCATATGGTTATCTTTATAAAGGAGCAGTAATTGATATTATTAAATGGGAAAATTATAATGTGGATCAATCAAATTCTACAGAGGATTATATTTATGATTTAAAACGACATTATTCACCTATCTTTGAAAAAGAAGATAATAATTACTTAGTTAAAAAATGGGTTAATGAAACTGTAAGTAAAATAAAAAAAACTGGTGATTATGTAAGATATTCCATTAAATATTGGATTTTATGTAATAGATATTATGTCCGAGTTGATAGAGATAGACAATGGATGGTTAATAATATTGACACTATGAGACAATATTGGCTAGATATTAATTATTACCCTCATTATTTTCATGAATTATACAAGGATCTCATAGTTACTAATGAATAATTTTTCTTTTTTATAACTCTTGTTTACACAATTTTATTTAAACTATGTCATATTTTATTGAAAATATTTTAACTAATAAAGATTGTGATTATTTTATTAATAAATTCAAAGATGACGAATTATTAAAAAATTATAAATAATTGAAAGTTATATCACTTTAGGAGTAATATCAACAGCCATTTGGATAATGTGTGGTGATTTCGATGAGGATGAATCTAATATCTTTCCTTCAAGACCATACAATTTTAGTTGTGATTTTGACGGTGATGAACCGGGTTTATTTTCTCATAGATCACAGATCGATATTAACAACTTATTAATTTATTATGCAATGAAGTCTTACGTTGAACCAGAAGTTAAAAAATGTACATATCAACCAAAAAGTTTAGATATTGCCACTGATGAATCTGCAAAAATTGTAGAATTAAAGGACATTGCTCAGTGTAAATTATTATTTATTGACAAAGATATTTTCAATCAAATGATTTGTCATTATTGTTGGAGAGTATGTGTTAACAATACTAAAAGAGGATTCTCTAATTTTTATTATGAGATTGGAAAACAACCATTAAATTTAAATACAAATCATAATTTAATTAAATCTGTAGAATTTACCTTTATATCATTTTCGTCACCTCCAATTCAAAATTCCCATATGCATTTGTTTTATGCACCACTTCAACCAAAAAGTTTGTTAGATATTGCCACTGATGAATCTGCGAAATTGTAGAATTAAAGGACATCGCTCAGGATCAGTATCAGTGTAAATTATTATTTATTGACAAAGATATTTTCAATCAAATGATTTGTCCTTATTGTTGGAGATTATGTATAAATAATACTAGAAAATTATCTAAGATTCAACAATGACACAAAACCAAAAAAGAAAATGCTGAGATTTACTTTTCAATATCATAAATATCATTTAAGTTTGTATGCAGTTAGTTGGATAAACCAATTTTTATCATTCTTTAAGTTAATATCTTAATTTTTTAAGTTTTTACTAAATGTGAACTTTTAAACAAACCCAGTCAAATCTCATCACTCAAAACTTGTACAGTTTTGAAAAAATTGAGTGTCCAAGCCAATAGACCATATTACTGAAAAATATGATTGAACGCAAAAATCAATCACAATTTCTATCACACCAAACACATAAAATCAGGATTAGATTTTTATTTTATCCATTCAATTTTTAGGTGTACAATTTGAAACATTTTTTGACTGAAAACGCGATCATGAAAAAAAGTTTGTATTTTGTAATTATGAATAACTCCATACAAAGTCTATGAAATTGTTAAAATTCATGAAAATTGGTGAAATAGGGAAAAATTAGAAATTTTCAATTTAGATTTTGTTAAAATTTTTCTACACACAAACTTTTTTTACACTTTTCTACAAATCATGACCCCTAACAGAAAATCTCTTATACAAACACACTTGCAAAAAAGTGTAATATGTATTTCTTGCAAAAAAGTGGTAAAATAATTTAAAGATACTATTATAGTGTAATATAATACACGCTACAAATGTTAAAATGTGAATTATG
>Ga0114931_10003450_pt1 | contig 20020 bp, 9 predicted proteins | sample 2SBtaG_FD_89579 | JGI IMG/M metagenome (GOLD analysis project Ga0114931, IMG submission 89579) | Deep subsurface microbial communities from Kolumbo volcano to uncover new lineages of life (NeLLi) - 2SBTROV14_V59a metaG | ecosystem: Environmental > Aquatic > Marine > Volcanic | place: Kolumbo...
ACGGTCATGTTGCTCACTGTTCTTCACCACTGCGACAATCCCGAAAAGGTAGTAAGCGAAGCTGCACGTGTATGTAGTGATACTTTGCTTATCATGGAAGATATTTACGAGAACAGCTTGCAAAAAGCCCTGACACATTTCTGTGACAGCCTGGTGAATTGGGAATTTAAAGGGCATCCGCACTCGAACAAAAGCGACCGTGAATGGCAAAGGCTTTTCAAAAAAAACGGACTCATCATAGATAGCATTATCTACTACCGTTTAGCCTTAGTCTTCAAACAGGTTTTGTATATCCTGAAAAAGAAAGAGGGATAATCACAATGATTATCCCTCTTTAAGAAGATCGGGAGTAGCGTATTAGTCCGCTACTTTGAACTCAACCCTTCTGTTCATATAGTATTCTTTTTCGCCCTTAGCATTTGGAATAATGGGCTTTGCTTCACCTTCATACTTAATATTGAAGCGAGAACGGTCAATTCCGTAGTTGTCCACGAGATAGTTGACAGCAGCTTCAGATCGTCTTTGGGAAAGCTTCAAATTATATTCTTCAGAAGCACGTTGATCCGTATGGCCAATTACATCCACTTTGATGTTTTTGTAACGGGTCATCACTTCACCAACATGATCAAGATTAGCTACATCTTCCGTTCTGATTTTTGATTTGTCCAAATCGAAATGGATCATAGGGAGGAACCAACCATCAATCGAATTTTCTTTGATTAATTCAATGACTTCATCCTTTTTCAAACCTTCGGGCCATTGTGTTTTGCAGTCAACAATGGGGTATTGCGGAGAAGAAAAAGGCTCGGGATCTTCATGATCCGGGCATCCGTCACCATCGCTGTCCATGGTAACACCATTAACATCCACCACGGCACCTTTGGGCGTATTTTCTTCATCATCCCAGATATCAGGCACCCCATCCCCATCTGTATCGGTGAAGTCCGTTTTCTTGTCAAGATATGCCAGGTAATCATAGGTATAATCTACCGGGTTAACAAACCAGGTAGGTTCTTCGGCATTTTTACCCAAATTGTATCCCACATTGAACATGGTATAGTTAACGATATCGGTATTGGGTGTAGGTACGTTGATGCTTCTGCTTCCGGTTTCGTATGAGCGGAAAGCGTAATTATCAAGGTAATCACTGCCCGTAAAGATGAAACGGGTTTCCAATCCTACCTCTACTCGTTGCGACAATCTAAAGCCCATGCCCAAGCCACCGCTTACTGCAGGACGCACATCATATCCACTGACGTTGAACATGGCACCCCTATCAGGTGAGCCTGCCGTCTCAAATTTATAATCCAATTTTCCCTTCAGATATTTTACTCTTTCCCTTACTGTATTTCCTGCAACCGATTCGAAGTCATACATATTGCCGTTGGCATCGAGGGCATCTACGGATGATTGATGTCCCAATAAGCCTACACCCAGAAATAGATAAGGTGCAAAATAGGTATTGGGCGAGTGGAATTTGATGTTATTCAGATTGAACATAATGTCTCCTGAGAGAAAATGCTGAGAACTTTTGTAGTTCAAATAGGCACCTCCCGTACCGGTAGCCTCATCGTAGTAATCTACGCGTGAATCGCCACCGGCATTGAATCCGTAATTATATCGGATGCCTGATTCGAAAGTCCCGTCAATGCCGTATGCAAATGCACGGTTGTAATATCCCCGCAAGGAAACAACATAACCAAGTGCTTTGCGAATGTAGGCACCTCCGGCATAACCGATTTGCGGTCGTACGTCACCACCAATGCTTGCGATGCCTGTATGAAGGCCAATTTGCCACATATTGCGCTCCTTGGCAGGAAAATTCGTTTCCATATTCAGCCATTTTTCATGCTGCTCCATTCGGTAACTCGGAATATTAGCTTCATTGGGGCCCGGTCGCATCGGTTCTTCCTGAGCACTCAGGGCCGTAAATACCAGTAAAGCAAGGGTAAGGAGTAGAAATCTTTTCTTTTGCATATTGGTTTAAATTTTAAAAGACTTTCAGTTTCAGGTTTTAATATTACAAAGCAAAAATAAGCCAATTTTCACGTAAGACCAATCAAAATATTGACCTTCCATTGTGAAAATTACTCATACGCGCCTAAAAATACAAAATAAATATGTATTTCAATCATATCTTTCCGGCCTTTCATGCTCTACTTTAATTCTCTTCTTCCTGCCTGGAAATCACTTCAAATATGGGAATTTTTAAGAAGTCATTAAAACTTTTTAGCGATTCGAATGTGTGAAAGATCAGATTTTCAATATCCGGGCTAAGCAATTCCTCTTCTCTCAATTGCCTCATTGCAGTGAAGTCTTTGTGTTTCAAATATTTAAGTGCCGGGTTTTCTGCTTCATATCCTTTGGGTGCTCTTTTAAGTTGATCGCCTTTCAATTCCCCGAAATTTGCTTTAAATTTTTTTTCATTTAGTATCGATTCAAACTGATTCATACTATAATCAATTTCCTGACGAATTGCCTTTAATACTGTCGGGGAAGGATGATAGACTCCGCCACCGGCAAAGCTCCTGCCCGGTTCGATGTGAAGATAGTATGTGGGTGCTCCCGATTTGCGGCCACCAGGAGTTAGTGCTGCTCCAAAATTAATTTTATAGGGAGCCTTGTTTTTTGAAAAGCGCACATCCCGGTAAATACGGAAAATAAAGGATGACGGCCGGATTCCCATTAACCCGGGCTCCAAGGGAATCATGCGCTCAATGATACGGCCAACAAATTCTTCAAAACGCATCTTTGCTTCGAGATATTCCGCCTTGTGAGCGGTAAACCACTGTCGCTCGTTGTTCTCCTTCAACTTGCTTAAAAATGCAAGAATTTCTTTTAATTCCATTTCCGCTCCATTTGATCCAAAACTCAATACTTTTGTGGCAAAATAAGGAATTATGCCCAATAAAGAATCGGAGGTAATCATACGTGTTATACTGGACGAGGAGGGAATACCGGAGAAAATATTCTGGCGTGCTCCTGGAAGCGGAGTCCCCGAGCCGAAAGAGTGTAAAAGTTTTATTTTATCTCTCTGGGACAAAATAGAGGCCAGCGCCATGCGACTGGATTTATGGACCAAGGATTTGAGAATTGATGAAATGGATAAGTTCTATTTCCAAACCCTCTACACCCTGTCTGAGAACTACCTGAAAGCTATCAACAATGAAAAAGGAGCTGAAGATCTAAAGCAATTTGCGCTGACATTTGCCAAAAAAGCCGGCATTCTCTCTGACGGACAAGAAGGCTGAATTTCCTTTCGAAATGAGCTGTTATTGTGCTGCAAGATAGTCGTAGATGACAAGTTGTGCTTCCAATGGGGCCTTCTCATTATGGACATATTCATTGAGTTGACGGCTGTCAATAATTCTCGCCTTGACATTGTCGGACCACTGCAATTCGAGAATATGCAAAAGCATCTGCTTCAACTCCGCTTTTTTTATCTCAAATGCACTTTCGATCCTGCGGTTGAGATTCCTCGTCATCAAATCGGCTGATGACAGAAATGTTCTCTTTTTCCCACCATGATAAAAACTGAAGACCCTGGCATGCTCCAGGTAGCGGTCTACAATGCTGATCGCCCGTATCCGATCACTTATGCCTTTTATTCCCGGCACGAGACAGCAAATACTACGAACAATCAGTCTGATATCTACACCCGCCTCTGAAGCCTGATATATTTTCCGTATTATCTTTTCATCTTCCAGTCCGTTTACCTTGAAAATAATTTCTGCCTTTTTTCCTTTGCGGGCTTTTTCGATTTCAAAATCAATAAGCTGATTGAGCTCTTTGCGCATATTGACAGGGGCAACCATTAAAGCGCTAAAGGGGGCCTTGCTCTCCATACCGGCCAACACACGAAAAATCTGCCGGATATCCGATACCAGCCTTTCATCATCCGTAAAAAAACCGAAGTCACAGTAGCTGCGCGCAGTGTACTCATTGAAATTGCCCGTAGAGAGGTACGCATAAGCATGAAGTTGCTCACCTTCTTGTCTCGTTACCAGACAGACCTTGCTGTGCACCTTGAGTACCGGCAGGCTAAATAACACATTTACACCCGAAGATTCCAGCTTTTCGGCAGCTTTTAGATTTCGCAACTCGTCAAAGCGTGCTTTTAATTCGATAAAAACCGTTACATCCTTACCATTTTCGGCAGCTTTCCTAAGCGCTTTGATCAGCTTGGACTCAGCAGCTATGCGATACAATGTTATTTTGATAGACACTACAGCTGGATCGCGTGCAGCCTGATACAGAAAATTAAGCACCGGATCATAAGCATGATAGGGAAAGTAGAGTAGAATTCTTTGTCCTGAAAGTTTTTCGAAAATTCCTCTTTTCTGCTTTAGCAATTGGAACGGCAGAGGTGTCAGGGGCTTATACTCCGGTATTTTCCCAAAGCGCGGAAAATCAAATAAATGTTCATAACTAAGATAGCGGTCACCGGGAACCAAGTCCTCTTCCTGCAACGAAAGGGCATCCATCATATATCTTTTCAGGCGGGATGACATTTTTTTATCATACATAATGCGTGTAACTACACCTGTACTTCTCTTTTGAATCAATTTTTTTATTGCCTTTACCACATCCCCCGAAAATTCATCCTCTATAGGAATATCCGCATCACGTGTCAATTTTATGGCGCGTGATTCCTGAATTTCATAGCCCGGAAAAAGTTTATTCATATTAAAGCGGATAACATCATCCAGAAACATAACATAATTTCGCCCGTCTAACTTAGGCAGAGATACCCAGCGCGATAAATGATCCGTTGGAATTTCAAGACTCGCATAGACGCTTCTTACACGCTTTTTAGCTCCTTCACCTGCCCTCGGATCGCGGGGCACCATACGCAGGAAAAGATACAGTGTGTTGTTCTTCAGAAATACGGAAATCTTATTTTTGATAATAATCATGGGGCGAGACCAAGGACGGATATACTGATCAAAATACTCCTTGAGAAATTCATGGTGTACCCGTTGCAAATTCTTCTCGTTGACGAGGTATATATTCTCTTTCTGCAAGCCCGGAATTACCTTCTTGTAAAATGTATCTAAAAAAAGCTCCTGCTGAAAGGCCACCGTCATCATGATATCCCGGTGTACCTGATGCGGATCGAAGCTAAACTTTTTACTTGCTTTGCTGCCCAGTTGCATCATATGCCGGATAGCACTTACCCTGATTTTGAAAAACTCTTCGAGATTAGATGAATAAATGGCAAGAAATTTTATCTGCTCATATAAGGGAACGGTTTCATCCATGGCCTCCTGCAAGACTCTATGGTTGAATGATAGCCAGCTCAACTCTCTGTTGAAATATGGCACTTTCTTTTCTTCATCTATCGGCAGATAGTAAAGCGGGTTTACCTTTTTTGGGAAAGCCAATTATTGCAATTTTTTAGGGTAATCAAAAAAATTAAAAGAATACGGAATAGCTTCCAGCTCCATCCAGTCGGCAAGGGAAATATCCAAGCTAAAAATCCCACAAGTTGGGATATTATCAATATGGATTGGGCTCAACATATTGGCCAGCTCAGTGATGCCCGGGTTGTGACCCGTTAAAAACAATACATCGGATTGTCCACCCTCGTTCCTTATTGACTGTATGATCTGTTCCGGGCTTGCCAGATACAACTTATCCAAGAATTTTACATCAGATAAGCCCCGTTCAAATGCCGGTAACATTAGCTTCACCGTTTCGCGGGCGCGTGTAGCCGTACTACACAACCAAAGATCGGGGTAGATATTCCTCTTCACCAATCGTGCAGCCATTTCCAGACTGTTTCTTCTTCCTCTTTTGTTCAATGGCCTTTCAAAATCCGTCTGATGCGAATTGGTCCAATCCGATTTGGCATGCCGGATGAGCAATATTTTTTTCATCTCCGCAATTTAAGATTTTCCAGCACCGTCTGCCAGCCACAAGCTTCCAAATCTTTATATTCATCGATGTCGACCAATTCGGATAGCAACTGAAGGCTAAGACCGGAATTTATAATTTTTTCGATGCTTTGTTTCAATACCACAGAGCTGCTCCAGGCAATGTCATCGAATAACTGTGATTGAAAAGAATTCATGCCGAGGAGATAATAACCTCCATCATTGCTCGGACCAATGGTCACATCGTTGCTTTGCAACGCATTGAAGGCTTGTCTGAGGTGTTTAGGACGAATTTCTATATTATCCGTACCGATAATAATTACAGGGCCAAAGTTCCATTGAAATACCTTCTCAAAAGCATTTTTCATCCGCATGCCCAGGTCCTCTCCCGACTGATATAAGACATGGCTATTCGGTAGTCTGAAAGAAAGGCTCCCCTTTTTTTCTTTTTCCGTAAGAAATAAAAAGACTTCCGCTTCGCTATGATTTAATATATGAAAGGTGTGACGGAGTAGATGCCGGTATATCTGAAGTGCCTGATGATCTCCAATGCTAGCCGCCAGGCGGGTTTTTACCTTTCCGATTATGGGGGGTTTCAGAAAAACGATAATGGCAGGGTTCCCGATATTACTCATTGTGTTGCAACTACCATATTCTCAAGCATGGGCCGACTTTTCTCCCCTTCCTCCACCCGGATAATGGCAAAATCATCTGCATCCTTGACATCCCGCATTCTCTGAATAAGATAAGGAGCCTTGTTCATATCAATCACTCCCAAACTGATGGCATTATTGCCCTTAAAGGCCCAGACTTGATAATACTCATTTTTTTCCAGGGAGGGAAGACCGGCAGGATTTACATATACCTGCCCATTTTCCGGGTTCCAGTAAATGTATGCACTTGCTTCGGAAGCAATAGGCATACCTTCGAGTCTTATATGCTGAATATCGTTATTTGACATGGCTCTGAGCAGTCCGGCAGATTGGGAAGCACTTGTATGAAGGATTTGATAATTCGTATAAAGAGAATCCAATTGATAGCGTGTCTGCTGCAATTTCCTTTCAACACGATCCAATTTCAATACAAAATAAATAGCTGCTACCGCAAGAAATATAGCCGTAACTGCCAATACCTTATTGAATATCCTCAAAGGATTGCTCATAAATATTAACGTATCAATATAAAATTCCCTTGCCGCTGGCTCAGATTGCCTACCTGATCACGGACTTCCAAAATATAGATATAGGTGCCCATCGGCATCGGCTTGCCCCCCATCTTGCCATCCCATCCCTGCATTGGATCGTTGGTTGAGAAGACCAGATTTCCCCAGCGGTCAAATATTTTAAGATGCAATAGGTCAAATAGATCGTTGGCCCCTATGCTAAACCAGTCATTCTTGCCATCCCCATTGGGTGTAAATGCATTAGGTATGTAGAGCTCCAAATAGGGTACCGGAATTACCAATACCGAGTCAATGGTAAAACAGTTGAATTCATTGTATCCGGTCACATAATACAAAACTGTGTCCTCAGGTTGAACGGTAATAAAATTATTTCCCGAGTCAACAATTGAAATGCGCGGGCTCCACTCATATCGAGAAGCTCCCTCCACCGTGAGCGTTGTATTGGTTCCGAAGTATATATAAATGTCATCAGAGGCCGCAATTACCGGTGATGGCTTCACTTCCACATGAATTGTATCGCTGTTGTAACAGCCATTGCTGTCAATAATTTCCACAACAAAAAGCTCCGTTTGTGAAGGAATCAGGGAAGGATCGGCTACGGTGGGATCATCTAATGGAGCGGAAGGCGACCACATATAGCTTTCCCCGTTTTCTGCATGCAGCACCAGGTTCTGATATTCACAGATTATCGTATCCGGCCGTGCATTCGGATCCATGGGGACATAAACCGCGACATAAACACTATCCGTGCTAAAGCAACCGAGATCATCACTCACTTTTACATGATAATACCTTGATTGAGTAGGTGTAATAACAGGGGCCGCAATATTCACATTATTAATTTCCATATCAGGCCACCATAAATAATTTGTTCCTCCGGAAGCTTCGAGTCCCAGACTGAGCGATAGACAGACCCCCGTATCAGGTGTCATCGAAACTACCGGAAGCGGACGCACATCCACCCGGACATTATAGAAACGATAGCATCCTTTATTCGTAAATCCCTGAACCGTATACACCGTGGAGACTGCGGGTGAGGCAACAGGATTGTCACAATTCAAACAAGATAAGTCGGGGCTGGCCGTCCATTGGTAATAGGCCCCTCCACTTACCCTAAGTCGGGCTGAATCCCCGGCACAAATAATGGTATCGGGCGAAACTTGAACGGCATCCGGTTCCGGATTGACCGTCACCCGCACCGTATCTGTCAGTATGCAGTCATATTGATTGTATCCGGTCACGATGTATGTCGTAGTCAGATCAGGAGCAATTACAGGGTCGGGGCAGTCATTGCATGTAACGAAGTTGCTTCCCTGCCATATAAAACTATCCGCACCGCTGGCAAACAATTGGATGGTATCGTCCCAACAAATGGCCGTATCCTTGCCTGCATCAGTCATAGGCAAAGGGTTGACTACAATCAACAAGGTCGTATCACTGCTGCATCCGTTTTGGTCGAACACCTGAAGAGAATAATTAACAGTGGAAGGCGGGCTAGCAACCGGATTGGCAATATTCGGATCACTGAGTCCCAATGGAGGTGACCAACTGTATGTCGTTCCGCCACTGGCATTCAACTGAGTTGACTCTCCAAAACAGAGGGTATCATTCGAGGCGCTTAGCCCTAGCACGGGGAGAGGATTAACTGTAACCAAAACGACACCGGTATCAACACACCCATTGCTGTCGGCTACAATGGCCATATATTGCGTTGTATTTAAGGGTGTTGCCAATGGTGTCGGACAATTGGCACAGGACAGGTTGCTATCTGGTGACCATGTGTATTGGGAAAATCCCTTGGCGAATAGTGTGATACTCTCGCCCAGGCAGATGCCGGTATCAGCAATGAAATTGCCCGGTTGAAGGACATTTACCACCAGCTTGAGCGTATCTTCAAAGGGACAGCCATTGGTATCAACTCCAGTGATGGTATAAACCGTTGTAAAGTCGGGGAAAGCAAGCGGGTCGGCTATATTCGGATTGCTGAGGCTGGAGGCTGGTGACCAGTTATAGCTTGCTCCACCGCTGAATATTAATTGTGTGGTATCTCCTTCACACAAATGTGGAGGATCGGTATATGCAGTATGGGGTGGCGGGTACACATGGATATTGATCGTATCGCTATTCAAACAATTATTATTATCAATTCCTATGACCACATAATCTTTACTCACGGTAGGATACAGCACAATGGAAGAACAGCCATTGCAAGACTTGGATGTATCATCCAACCACTGGTATTCGGTGGCCCCGGATAAGTTCACAATTGTGGAATCTCCCGGGCAGAGTTCCTGATCACTACCGGCCGAAACCGTAGGCAAGGGGTTCACAAAAACCGTAACCTCATCGGTCACCTTACAACCGTTGGTATCCCTTCCCGTAAGGGTATAGGTATTGGTAACTCCCGGCCAGGCAAGAGGTGATTCACAGCATTGGCAGTTCAAAGTAGAATCCTGCATCCAGATAAAGCGGCTGCCATTAACGGCCTGCAACATTACCGTATCGCCCGTACATATACTCGTATCAGGACCGGCACTTAGCCCGGCAACCGGCTTTACCAGAATTCGGATAGTATCCCACACGGTACATTGCGTAATGCTGTCATAGAGTGTCAACGTATAAGTGGTATTGACCGAAGGAGTCGCATAGGGGTATTGCGAATTGGGATCGGACAAAGAAGCAGCCGGAGCCCAGCTAAAGGTAGCTTCTTGTGTGTTGGTCTCAGCGACAAGCTGGGTAAAGTCATTGGCGCAAATCACATTCTTCTCGGCAAGAAGTTTCAATTCCGGCAGCTCTGTAAACACAATGACCGTATCACTCTCAACGCAATATTTTCCTTCCGATGAAATAGTCAGCGTATAGGTTGTCGTTTGGCTGGGCGAAGCGCTTGTATAAGGAGAAGTCGGGTCCTGCAGACCAGTTGAAGGAGACCATCGGAAAGTAGGCTGAAAGGAGACATTTTTGAATGACGGACTCATCGTCACACTGGGACTCGTACATTTACGCAGAGGATCTCCCGCATCGATGATGGGCCGGTCATTGGGAACTACCACGGTTTTGTCACCGGCTTTGCAGCCAAAAGCATTGATGGCCGTCACGGAGTATTGTCTACCAATACTCGGGAAGAGCAGTACCTGATCGGGAGATCCCGTATGACGAAGATCAATTTCCGGCTCCCAAATGATGGTACTGGCGCCCGAATCATCGGCTTCAAGCAAAAGCGTATCGTTCTTGCAGAGAAATGCATTTTTTGGAAGGTCAATGGTGGGAGAAGGATTGATGAAAATGTCCTTGATAATTTGAGCCTTGCAGCCTGTATTTGCGAAAACATCCAGTGTGATGGTTTGGACTCCTTCGCTGTTGTATTTGTATTTCGGATCTTTTTGTTGTTTGAAGTCCGTGGGTGTGAATTGCCAATTCCAGGCGATAATTTTTCCGTTGACAGGATTGGTAGAATCCTTAAATCGTATAGTTTGGCCCGAGCAAAGGGGTTCGGAATAAGAAAAATTAGGAATAGGTGTTTTATAGATTTTTACGATCATTTGATCAACATCCATACAGGACGCACCCGGCTCAGCATACAAGGTAACTAGGTAGGTTCCTGTATCCGGGTAGGTAAAGGTAGGACTGTATTCAGAGGAGGTATCACTGGCCACACCCGGTATTCCGAAATCCCAGAGGAACGAGTCGGCCTGACCGGTATTCATAAAATGGATGGTATTGTCCACACAATTAAGTATCAATCCATTGGGTGTGCCGTCATTGTCTTCAATACTTGCAACAGGATGCTTGGTACAATTCACAATGTTGACCTGAATTTCTCTGCGGATATTACCAAGGAATCGACCATTCTTATATTCTTCGGTACAAGTAGTAAGTACATGAGCTCCGGTCGTATTAGGAACACCTGTAAGCATCCCTGTAAATCGATTAATCTTTAATCGTGGGTTGGAGTTGGCCGGATAATGTGAGCTTAGACCCGATGCATAAACTACGGAATCAAAGGGAGGCATCCATGTACGGGTATAAGGCCCCCCCGCAAGAGCAGCACAGAAAGTATAGACCAAGGAGTCCTGGTCCGGATCGTAATCATTGGAAATAGGCTTCTCAATCAGGCTTTTGCCCATATGTGTATGCCAATAATCATTCAAGGCTGTGGGGGTAATGTTAACCGATTGCACAATCTGAATATAGACCGTGGCCGTATCACAACCCAGATTATCGCAAACCTCATAAACAAATTGATCCGGGCCCGTATAACCAGGAGTAGCATTGTAATTTATCGCACCCTGCTCAGCCAGCGCGCTTCCATGGCTGGGCGGTGAAATCACAGTTAATGTATATCCTGCCGTCTCCCGGTCCCGGTCAAAGTCATTTTCAAGCACATAAATTCTTCTATAGTAGCCCTCATACACATCTACGGCATCATCATTTGCCGTAATAGGATAGGAGGTATCCCGAATCTCAAGATAAGCATAGGCTGTATCACAATTCCAGCGGGATGTACTCTCACACACCAAATATTTCAAGGTATCATATCCAATGAAGTTCTGATCTGCCATATAATACATCAGCCCGTTGGGTTTTATAAAGGCATCTCCATTCTTGGTATAGTTCAATATTCGGTAAGTCAAGGGATCTACGTCCCCATCATTTTGTTTGATATCGTACTCTCCAAAATCATTCTTAAATATGGTAAAATAATCATCCATAGCAAGGGGCGTATTGGGATCCTTTGCTACCCACAGATAGACACGAGCCGTAGATTTCATCACCGGATTCGCCTGATCGGCAATCTGATAATCAAATGAATCGCGTCCAAAGAAGTTATAGCCGGGATGGTAAATCACCTGCCCATCCACCATATTGTAAATATATCCGTGAACCGGATTGACTGTAATGCGCACGGCAGAAGGGTCCAAATTACCATCCGGGTCGGTGTCATTTGCTGCCAGATTGATCTTTCGCGGGGTATTGAGTTGAATATTGAACTGGTCATTGGCCGCCACTGGTGCCCCATTTGTAGTTACATTAATTTGAACCGTAGCGGTCCGACAATAAACGGACATACCGTCATCACATACACGATATGTAAACTGATCCGGCCCGGAATAGGTATTGTCCGGTTTATAGATCATTCCGCTGTCAACTAAGACGGTAATATCACCATGAAGCGGAGCACTCACAATATCAAGCGTAGCTCTCTTGATCCTACCATCAGGGTCCAGGTCATTTTTCAACGGTTGAAAGAAATAAGGCCGGCCGTATTCCACTGCAATCGCATCGTTGTTTACCTGTGGCGGTTGATTGTAATTCAGGTGGAGGGTTACAGTAGCTGTTCCACATTTCTTTGGTGTTCCGTCATTGCATATTGAATAAGTAAACTGATCCCTGCCGGTAGGAGAAGAGTCCGTGGGATAATAAACAAAGCGGTTTCTAAAATCAATTACCGCCAAACCGTATGTGGGTGGAGTGACCAAACGGAGGGTTTGCTCATCCAGTTTTCCGGATGCAATATTGTCATTCTTCAGTATCCGGATAGGTGTGGGACCGAAGGCTGAAATATTTTCGATATCATTGTTGACCTGCGGTTGGTCATTTGATATAACAGTAATTCGTACCCATGCGTCATCACATCGGCTGGGTATCCCATCATCACAAATACGGTAACTAAAAGAGTCGAGGCCAGCAAAACCGGGATCATGTTGATAAAGAATCTCACCCTTCTGACTTACAAAAACTTGACCATGCTTGGCCGGCACTACTATATCAAAAGACTCAAAGCTGATATTGTTTTCTGGATCTACATCATTCTTGAGCAGATCGATAATCGCATACGTATTCTGGCCAATTTTCTTGCGATCATCTACCGTATTGGGGGGTAAATTGATTACTGTAGCATTGACATAAATGGTGGTTTCATCGCAATCACCATTATCATCACAAATTCGATAGCTGAACTGATCGGGCCCAATATAACCTGAATCCGCCTGGTAGGTAAAACTCAAATCAGGATTGATCATGGCAGTACCATTTACCGGGGGCACCGTTATGACTACCGATCCGAAATCCAGGTTTTCATTAAAAACATGATCATTGAGCAGCGGATGAATGCTGTGCGGCAAAAAGCAATAAGGATCCATGGTGTCGGAGGCAGCAAAGGGCAGGTAATTATCGGCCTTTACAAAAATTTCTATGCGTGCCGTATCACATTTCTGCGGACTGCCGTTATCGCATACCGAATAACTGATCTGGTCAATACCATTGAACCCGCTGTTTGGAGTATAGTCAATCTTTCTGCTCACAACCGTTGCTGTTCCGTGCAGGGGCCCGTTAATAATCTGAACTGTTCCTGATGTCAGCAAATCGCTGTCCTTGTCAAAGTCATTGTCAAGCACAGCAAATGTGGCACTTGTATTAAAATCCAGCAGATACTGGTCTTTAAATGCAAAGGGTTTATAATTTTCATTTTCTACCAATACATAGACCTTGGCCCAGTCGCAATAATCTTCCGGCGGTGCATCACAGATTTGATAGGTAAAACTATCGAGGCCAAAGAATCCATTGGGTGGGGTATAATTGATTCCTGTGGCACCTACGCTAGCTACTCCATGAAAAGCCTTGGTCGAAATACTGACACCACTGTAATTCAAGGTTTCCACCTTATCAAAATCATTGGCTAGCACATCAAACGTGCCACTCGTATTTATCGTAATACGAAAGGTATCATCCACTGCAAAGGGGGGATAATCGGCCGGTTTCCGGATCAGATAGACCCAGGCCGAATCACAAGAAGCCGGGGTCTCGGAGTTGCAAACCAAATACTGCAAAGAGTCCAGTCCGTTGGATTTCTGGTCGGCCAAATAAAATATTTTGTTGACAAGTACTGAGTCCGAGCCATGCTTGGGGTCCTTAAGAATTTTTATACTTCCATTCGAGATACTGGAATTAAATGCTTCATCATTATTTAAAATCAGCACATTTGTACTTGGCGTATTGAAAATATGAAAATCATTGGCAGCGAATGTGGGATTTATGGAGCGTGAGACGGTCACATAAACGGTTGCCGTATCACAATAGCGGGGTTCGCCTGCATCGCAAATCCGGTACTTCATGCTATCCAAACCCACATAACTGCCATTGGGTACATATCGCATAGATCCATTGGACAGATACCAGATATCCCCGTATAGCGGATTTTCAATCACCTTCAGAGAGGCCGGGTTGATTGCTGCATCAAAGTCAATATCATTGGCCAGCAAATCCACTTCTACCTGACGATCGTTGGTCGTACTCATGTAATCATCTGTAGCCTGTGGTGGAAGATTCTCATAAGTAACCCGTATATAAACTTTGGCCATATCACAGGCGGTCGGAGACCCTTTGTCACAAGTCCGGTAAGTCAGACTGTCAAGTCCAACAAATCCGGCATTAGGCACATAGGACAATTTTCCATTGCTTGTATTAATACTGGCCGTGCCATGTTGTGGTTGGAAGACAATACTCAACATGGATTTATCAAAACCACCATCCGGATCCACAGCCGAGTTATCAAATCGAAGCGTATCATTTACACAAATCTCCAAAGGAGGATAATTGAGAAACTGAGGAGAGGAATTACAAGGGAACTCCTGTCGGTCAGAACTTCGCAAAAACAAGGTTTGTTGTGTTCCACCCGGATTGACAAGATTTACGATGGCAAAGTTTCTGCAACAATTTGTTTCTGTATAGATGTTATACCCTGACGGAGCCGGAGGTAGCGTAAAAGTGCCCGTCTCATAGCGGTGTTCTTCTATGACAAGACTTGACTCGGGGGGCTGATGGCAGGGATTCGTTTTTGGAATGGGTACGGTAGTAATGGACACCCTTGTTGCTTGATAAGTGGCATCATTGCCTTCACTCGCATTCACCGGATCTACATGGATCGTATTGGTTGGGGGAAGAGATACTCCACTAGCATCTTTATAACGATAAACAAAGATTTTATACTGATTGTTTCCTACACATTCTATACGTATATAGCCTCCTGCCAGGTGTGTGGCCTTCAAGTCGCTTGTCCCTGCCAAAAAAACAAGAGACAGGAGTAAAAACCATAATAGATTGGTATGTACAGAATTAAGAAGGCGCATGTAAGGATTCCGAAATTATAGAATTATTTTTCAATCATTTAAAATTACCTCATTAAGCTTATATTGCCACCCTGTTTCACTTTATTATGCAACTCATCTACTCCTTCTATCACATAAATATATAAACCGACCGGAAGCTTTTTCCCCAGAAATGTTCCATCCCAGGAATCATTGATATCGGTGGTTTTAAACACCAATTGCCCCCATCGATTATAAATCTTCATTGAGTTCAACTTAAAACTTTTGTTTGCATCAATGTAAAAAACATCATTAATGCCATCTCCGTTCGGTGTAAATGCATTGGGAGCAATAATTCTGGGCACTTCCACTATATTGATTGTGAAAGTGTCGCTATTCATACATCCGTACTCATCCTTGCCAATCACGATATAAGTAGTTGTATCCTTTGCATAGATAGTGACCGAATTGCCCGATGAATCAATGATGTCATCGGCCGGAATCCAGACATACTCCAATGCGCCTGTAGGGGTAATAGTGACAGGTGTAAATTCATATACGGAAATATCGGGCCCTGCATTTACATCCGGTAGAGGCACTACTGTCACCTTTACTTCATCGCTGTTGATGCATCCATGTATATCTGTTATAGTCACGGTATAAGTTACAGGAAGCAGCGGGCTGGCCAAAGGCCGGTCCGAGAAGGGATCGGATAGTGTACTGTCTGGCTGCCACTGATAAGCGACTCCGTTATGTGCCTCAAGTTGTACAGAAAAACCATAGCAAACAGTAGTATCATTGGAGGCCATCGGATCGGCAGGAGTATAGATATCTACATATACCGAATCATATATTTCACAACCCAAATTATCAATAATAAAGACATTATATAGTCTCGGGGCAGTGGGAGTAACAACCGGTGTAGCCGTCTGGTCATTGGTAATCTCGACCTTTGGTGTCCAATCAAACTGGACGCCTCCGCTTGCCTGTAGCATGATGCTGCCACCCGGACATACACCGGTATCCGGTGTCACATTTACTGTAGCCGGAGAACTGACAATAACCTCCACACTCTGATCATATTTACATCCAAATGTATTCGCGGCTGTCACGGTATATACTGTGGGCGACAAAGGAAACGCTCTGGGGTCTTTACAATCGGTACATGATAAACTTGAACCGGGCTTCCAACTAAATGTGTAGGAAGCATCTCCTTCTACATGCAAATAGGCGGTATCACCCTGGCAAATATTGGTATCGGCCGAAACACTTAGATCCAATGGCAAAGGCCGTACGATTACATTCACTTCATCCTGTGTACTGCATCCATTATTAAGAAAGCCCGTCACCGTATATGTTGTGTAAACCGAAGGAGACACATTCACACTTTGGCAACTTGCGCAAGCTACAATACCCGGCCCCTGCCACTGATAACGATCGGCTCCGTTGGCCGTAATCACCAAAGTATCATTGAGGCACACCTGGCGATCAGGGCCTGCATTGGTATTGGGAATGGGCAATACTTTGAGAAACAATGAAGAAGTATCAATACAGCCATTGACATCTACTACTTCGACCGTGTAACGTATGCTCGTATTGGGAGTGGCTATGGGTGTAGCGCTCACCGGATCGTCCAGGCCGGTGGATGGAAACCAAAAATATTTTACGCCTCCTGATGCACCCAGTTGAATGCTACTGTTCTCACATATCGAATCCTTGCTTGCATTTATCACTGCATTGGGCAAAGGGTTCACGGTCACTTTTACAGTGCCCTGATCCTGGCAGCCATTGGCATCCTGCACACTGACGCTGTAAACGGTAGTACTCAGTGGAGTAGCTATCGGCATGGGGCAGCTTGTACAGGATAGAGTGGCTGCAGGTGACCAGTTATAAGTGAGAAATCCATTCGCAAAAAGCTGAACCGTGTCTCCTAAACAAATGGCGGTATCTTGTATAAAAGCGCCCGGTTGTAAGGCATTGACCTGAACAAATACCGTTGCCGTATCAGCACAACCCTTGCTATCATATCCAATCACAGAATAAGTCGTAGATTGAGAAGGGAATACCAAGGGAGTGGGACCATTTGCATTGATGATATTTGTAGCCGGAAGCCAGGTATAGGTACTCCCTCCGCTTGCGGAAAGCTGTACCGAATCACCTTCGCAAATCGGTGAGACCGGTGTTGCATTGATATTGGGCAAGGGGGCAATATCCACCTGGATTGTTTTTGAACTTTTGCATCCCAGTGCCGAAAATCCATTCAGTGTGTAAATCGTATTGGCGGTTGGAGAAGCCAGTGGATTGGCACAGGTATCACAACTTAGACTTGTTCCCGGAGTCCATACCAAAAGCGGTGCCCCTGAGGCCGTCAACTGGATAGATGAGCCACTACAGACAAAAGTATCCGTGATACTGCTTAGCATGGGCAACGGGGATACGTTGACCTGCACTGTATCGTAATTTACACAACCATTGCTATCGAGTCCCGAGACGGTATAAGCCGTACTGCTCAATGGAGAAACACTGGGATTCGCACAGTTTTGACAGCTCAAACCCGGACCGCTCCATTGATAATTGTTTCCGTTCATTACATGTAGTGGAAGCACATCCTGCGCACATATGGTTGTATCAGGGCCAGCCGTGATTCCCTGTGGAACATTCACCGTTACTCCCACTGTATCCACTGAATAACAGGTGGATACGCTGTCATAAATAGTCAGGGTAAATATCTGACTCGAAGGCAAAATAGCCATGGGATTGACAATATTGGGATTGGATAGTAGCGAGGCAGGCTTCCAACTATAAGATACCTGGGTACCATTGGTAATTCCGTTTAAATAAACCGTATCTCCGGGGCAAATGGCATAGCTCTGGGCTACAGCACTCAAAGTAGTAGGATTGGCTTTTACATGAACAGTATCACTCTCTTTACAAAATCCTGCAGCAGTAGAAACGGTAAGTGTGTACGTAGTATTCTGGGAAGGAAATGCAAAAGGATTCAGCACAGTACTATCACTCAATCCTATGGCAGGCGCCCAGTTGAAAACCGGAGGAAAGGATAAATTGCTGGCACTGGCAGGCAGTTTGACCTGTCCTGCAAAGCAAAGATTCGTATCCGGCCCTGCATCTATAATCGGCCTGGGGCCCACACTTATTCCAACAGTGCCAGTGGCTTGGCATCCGGCAGAGTCGGTTACTGTAACTACATACCCTCCCGAAGTACTTGGAAAAATAAGTGGCACCGGACAGGTATCGCAGATGATTTCGGCCTTTGGCAGCCAGTCCCATTTCACCACATCCGGGTCTGTCACCAGGTTGATAGGTGCCGTATCCCCAATGCAAATAAAAATGGGATCGCCAAAATTCAAGTCCGGGGTCTTATCCACCCAGATGCTTTTTGTAATGGTATCGGAACAGCCTCTATTGGAGTTGACTATATGTGTTACATCATACCAGCCCTCGGTATTATATTTATTTGAAGTGTTTTTTCCAATTTTTACCGGAGTTCCCTGACCAAAATCCCAGATATAAAAGACCAGATTGCCCGAAGCGATACTTGAATTATCATTGAAAGTAATGGTTTTTTTGGTGCAAAGCGGTTGACTAGTCGTAAAGTCAGCTACCGGCTTGGAAGCCACACGAGCAATGGCATAGCTGGTATCTGCACACCAGTAACCCGGATTAGCAATCAGCATCACGGTATAGTCACCCGGAGCAGGATATGTATAAGAAGGATTTACCTGAGTCGAGGTATCCGTTTTGATACCCGGCACTCCAAAATCCCAGAAATATTCCTGTGCATTGATCGAGGTATTCTGGAAATTTATAGTACTATCCACACATTCCAGAATAATACCATAGCCCTGTGCTGAGGTTGCAGAATCTGTTTGAACACCCGCATGGGTATTCGCAAAGCATTGCACTACGCTCATTTCAATTTCACGGCCATAGTGTCCGATACGGACCCCATTGCGATATTCATCCATACAAACTTTAACTACATATATTCCGGTTGCTGTCGGATATCCGGTCAGAAAACCGGTAACGGGGTTGATCGATAATCCCGGATTTGCCGGTATAGGGTTCGATCCCGAAAGCCCCGCATTATAAGGCACAGAAGGGAAAGGGGGAATGCTTGGTGGAGAATAATTGCCCTGATTAAGAGCATTACAGAGAGAATAAGAAATGGAATCACCATCCGGGTCGGTGGCCGAATGGTCAAAGCGGATGGTATCATTTAGACATACTTCGAGGGGAGGCAGATTGTCGAAAGTGGGAGAGCTGTTGCAAGGATTCGATGTAGGATTTGGTATACGGGCATATAAGGTCTGACCTACTGAACCGGGATTTGGGATATTATTAACGCTGTTATTCCGGCAGCAATCTCCCGGCACCAGATTTCCAAAGGTATTAGCCGTCACGTCATATACATCATATGGCGTATTCCCCGACAGAGTGATCGCCCCTGTTTCATACACATGTTCTTCAATGTGAATTGAATTTTGGGGTGAATGACAGGGATTCGTCTGAATGATCGTTACCAGGTTGCCTGTTCCCGCTATTTTGTTGGCCACTACATCAATATTGCTCCCCCCATTGACCGGTGAAATACGGATAGTATAGGAGGCAGGCAAGGGATTTCCTGCCTGATCTTTATATCTTATTAACTTGATTTTATACTGATTACCACCTATGCATTGGTAGTAAATCACTCCACCTGCAAGGTGCGTAGCAAAGGCGCTTGCTACACTAAACAATATGAATAGCGTCAGCAGTAATTTTTTCATCCCGAATTCCTGAATGCTTTTATTTGGGGCTAAGGCGTGTTTATTAACAAATTTATAAAATTAAAAGCTTAATTTTTGTTAAAGCCC
>Ga0114931_10003451_pt1 | contig 20020 bp, 16 predicted proteins | sample 2SBtaG_FD_89579 | JGI IMG/M metagenome (GOLD analysis project Ga0114931, IMG submission 89579) | Deep subsurface microbial communities from Kolumbo volcano to uncover new lineages of life (NeLLi) - 2SBTROV14_V59a metaG | ecosystem: Environmental > Aquatic > Marine > Volcanic | place: Kolumbo...
CCGCAGAATCCCAACAATCTGTTCCTCGGTAAACCGTGACCGCTTCATGAGCACCTCCTGGTAGGGTATGATGACCAGGAAGTCTCTACTTACAACCTGTCTCTCTTTAGGGGAAGCTTACGGCCGGTGGCGACCTGATTTCCGTGTTGATCTCCAACTCGGCACTTGCGGAAAGCGTGCGTGCAGGGTGGGTTGACCGCGTTCCCAAGCACGATGGTGTCGTATACTACGACGACATCACCATCGTGGTAGAGAACAAGCCTTCGCTTGAGGATGTCTGGCCCGATCAACTATCGCTTGGGCGAGAGTCGGTGGCAGGTAGTTTAGAAGACTACCGCCTCTACCCTACTGCGGTGTCAATTACATGGCCTGATGTTTTGGAGCAGATGTTGAGATTGGGCGATTCTGATCTAGTCAGCTACCCCGGGAGGCAGGTGATTTACGACGTGCTCGATCTTGTAGTCGAGCGGTATCCCGATCTAAGTCCGTACCGCACATTTGGCTTGTGCAACGATAGGCCGGAGGCCCTTCGTAAGCGCGTGGACGAATTGGTCGATGCAATCGCAAAAGTGACGAGTTCGGAAGTAGCCTCCCACCCCGGGACTGAGAGGTTCATCAGTCGCCCAGGAGCGATTGCTCAGGAGTTGCAGTTACGTGTGATGCCGCTTGATAGCGGCTGGTTGTTGCGATAAGCGATGTGGCCGGCTGAAACCGTTGGTCAAAGCCGACGATTCTTCGATGCCGCTGACCGAGACGCATTCCTCGGACTGGCAGAACACGGCTGGAATGTCGAACCCAACCTTCATTTCTCGTTCATGGGCACCCACTTGGTGTGGGCACGCACGGACCTGAGTGTCGAGGAATATTTTGACTGGTTCGAAGCCTCAGAGGAGCGATTCGGCCGTCATAATGTTGAGGAGACCACGCTGGAGCCGGTGCTCATCAGTTGGCACGATCGAGGGTTGCTCGACAGTGCAACCCTGGAGGACGTCCGGCTGCATTTCTTCCAGACCCGGCGGAAACATATCAACATCATTCCGGGCTTCGAGGTGTCTCGGGTATGGGAACAGTCCGCTGTCCAGGAACTGGAGGAAAGCGGAGAACTCGAGGCTGCTCTGATTGCGGCCTTCAAAGAACCATTGGCTACATGGAGCGAAGCGCTGGACGTGATGGGTAGTACCTCGTAAGCTCATCGTCTTCGGTGGGGAGTCATCAGAATGTGCGTTAGGCTCCATCGAATTATCGGAGTGAGATCAGCAACAGGCGTTGAGCTAGGCAGCTCGTTGACAGGATTCGGTGGAAAGGTAGACATCCTGGGCGGGAGGTCGACTGGGCCCAGTGCGTCCTACCCTCGGGCAGATGGTTCATCGACCAAGGTCTCCAGCACAATGTCTCTGAACAAGTTCCATGTCGGATCGTCAGGCAGCTCCAGCTTCCGTAGATCATGGAAGGTAAGGCCCGTGATGATCACGCTCTTGCTGTCCGCTTCTTCCCTGAGTTTCTTGAATGCTGGGCTTACGCCTCGAGCAGTTACAGGATATATGACTAGCAGTTCGATCGGATCATCCAGCGAATGATCCGTATTATCCAGACGGTCGCCTATCTTGCCGTAACGGTTATCATTCTTTCTCACTTTCAGGTCGTGCCGAAGCGCGCGTATTGGTCTCTTCCGGCTCAACGTCAGAATTCTTCGCATGAGCTGAGAACCATCTGCGGCATCTTCCTTGAATGTCGTCAAATCGGTCTTCACTTCCGCCATGACCCATGATGGCGAGGGCCCATTCCTGTGCAGCAAGGTGTCGGCGTAGCTCGGGTTGCCTTCTCCCACGGGAAACTCGGGTTGAAAGAGGGTCACTCCGGTCCACTTGAATCGGGCCTCGAGAAGACGTGGCAACCAATGCAAGAGCCATGGATCTACCCTTTGCTCGAACACATAGTGTGGCAGCCTTCTGTGCCTGACCATGGCGTCGAACACGTCCCAGATATTGCCTAGACACCCGTCATGCGGCCGAGCAACTCCGTGATCATACGGACTTGGTCGATCGACCTCCTTGGCCGCGTCAGCCTCAGCTCGCGCATCGGCCAAAGGCAGTCCTTCGCCTATCGGAAGACGACCCTTGAGATGAACGAAGAGGCTATGTGGTCTCGCCGTCATTGTCATACAGAACGGGCATTGGAATGGCACTCACTCCTCCTTCTGGTGTTCCGCTGGCGCGTCAGGCATCATGGAAAACTAACAGGCTCCCATGCCACTCTTCTCCCTGAGCATCCATAGAATCGCGGTAGTCAGTTTCAACTTCGGGCAAGGGTGTGACATTCCGAGCGTGCCGAAGAGTGAGCGTGCTACTCCTGGCGCGGTGCACTGGGAGACGTATCTTCCGAAACTGAGAGGTTTTGCGAGGTCTCACATTCGGCGAGAGGTGGGAGAGAAAAGGGATGGCCGTCGAATCGAGTGGTAGAGATCTCTTCATCGTCGACAACAGCATCTCCGGCTGGACCGGTCTCCGCTATCTGGAAGAGTGGACCGGAATCGCCAAGGCGTGTATGGGGTATGACGCCTCAGGCGGGAGGCGACAAAAATGAGCTTTCGGTGCACCGCCTCGCATTCAGAGGAATCCACATGCGCCTAATTCCCGATACCGTCTTCGAATTCAAGAGCAACGCGGAGCGCAAGATCTTTGACCTGCTCGGGGCCGTCGATCCTGGACCGGGATGGACTGCCTTTCACTCCCTCAACTGTAGTGAGCACGCCTACAAACAGTGGGCGGAGATTGACTTTCTCGTGATCGGGCCAGAAGGTGGATTGGTTCTCGAGGTCAAAGGTGGTCGCATCCGCAGCGAGGATGGGATCTGGATCCACACTGACAGGTTCGGTCGTGAGCGGAGGAACAACGAAGGGCCATTCGGTCAGGCGCGGAGTGCCATGTTCGCTTTGTTGGACCTGCTCACGGACAGGTACGCGCTGGACGCCGGGCTCCGTGACCGCCTCTTCCTCGGATGGGGAGTGGTATTACCCGACATCGACTGGGACGAGGTCGGACCCGAGATGCCGCCCGAGACCGTCGCTGGGTTGACTGCCACGGCCGACCCGGCCCGGTTCGGCCGGTACTTGAAGAACCTCCTCGGGTATTGGCGTTCTAAACGGTCCAACGCCGGTCGACTTGATGCCTCGGATTTGTCGCGGCTGCGGCAGGCCATTCGCCCCAACGTGGACGTCTATCCGCCGCTCAGTAGCTCTATCGGCACCACCCTGGACCAGATGCAGCGGCTGACAGAAGAGCAATACGAGCGTCTTGAGATCATCGAACACAACCAGCGAGCCCTCATATCTGGTGGGGCGGGGACCGGCAAGACCTATTTGTTGATCCAGTGCGCCCGTCGAGAACTGGCCCGAGAACGATCGGTCTTGGTGGTGGTGCACAGTCCGGTGCTGGCCGAGTGGCTGCAGGTGCTGGAAACCGATCCTCGTTTGCGGATAGTGCCGTATGATCGATTGAAGGAGCCTGGCGATCCAGTAGACGTACTATTGGTGGATGAGGGTCAGGACCTGCTCGACTTCGACGTTCTGTCCCGGCTGTCGGAGCACTTGAAGGGCGGGCTCGACCGAGGGCGCTGGCGTTGGTTCATGGACGATGAGAACCAGGCACACGTGGCCGGGGCCTACGACGAAGAGGCGGCCACGTACCTTCGCGAGGGACTTCTAGGAGGAGCGCCGGTCCAGGTGCCGCTGCTCCGGAACGTTCGAAATACGAAGGAGGTATCTGGAGCGGTTCGCGATTGGACCGGAGCCGACATCGGGAGACCCGAAGCCGGTGGTTTTGGGAACCGACCTTCCATCGTGGAAGTGAACAACGCCGCCGACTTGCCGGCCCTACTTGGGTCGACCATCGAAGAGCTCCTCGACCAAGGCATCGACTACGGGCAAATGGGTATCGTCCTACCCTTAGGATGCGACGGGGCCTTTCTTGATCAGTTATCCCCGCGTATCCGCCGCCACCTCATGCCGCTCGACGTACAGACGGTACGGGCCCAACTTACCACGCGTATCGTATGGGGTACGGTCGATGCTTTCAAAGGATTGGAACGCCCCGTAGTACTGTGTGCCGGGTTCGACGACGCCGAATTTGCCTCGGGCCGCGTGTCGGAGCTCTACGTCGCGGCCACGAGAGCCAATTACGGGCTCGTCGTCTTCACCACGCCCCGATTGGCGGCGGCCATGAAGGACGCCAAGCGCACCCTGATCGAAGACGAGGAAACGGCAATATGACCCAAGATCTCGTCGGCAGACGTGACGCAGTGTTGGACGTACTGCGCCGAGAGCTCATCGGTCCGGCAGGGGGTGCAGAAGAGGAAGTGACGGGCAAGCCTGCGTGGCGTTATCTGACCGGTATCCTGTTCCCACGCCAACAGGAGGGGTTCCTCGAAGAAGAAGAAGACGAGATGGACCCTGCCGCCGTCAGTGGAGGGGATGACTCCGGGGCCGATTCCGCGGTGTCCGCCGCGTACGATCTCCTCCCTGCATCGATGGGCTTGAGTTTTTACCTGGAGGGCGCCCGCGAATTGAGGTGTCGGGTTCGCGGTGCCCGGTACCGCGTTGCCCAACCCGCCGAAGACGCTCTTGGATCGGACGACGAAGGTGAGCTTGCTACTCCGAACACGGGTTCCAAGACAAGGGCTGCCCTAGGAGCAGGGACCGACGGAGATCAGTTGGAGGGTGTGGAAGATTCAGGAAAACCGCGGAGCGGTGGATCGAGCGATACCTGGCAACGGATTCCTTTGGGGAGCGCCGATTCTCCGGATGTGGTGACCATTCCCGTGCCGGACGCTTCCAGGACGGAGAGTGTGCGGCGCTCTACGTTGGATGGATGTGCGGAGATTGCCGTTCGATTCAGACCCTATCGGGACGGCCATCTGGTCACTGTTACTATGATGAATGCGCTCAAATCCAGGAACAGCACATCGAAGGCTGAGGTCGCAGCCATGCTCTTCCAGTGTGGATTCGACGTCACGATCAAAGAAGGAGCCGTTGCGTCCTACCCGCAACTAGAACGGTACTCCCTCCATCCCGAGGACGAGGAGCTTGCCCTCGTCTACCGCAACCGGAGGTCCCACGGGATCGGTCATGGATGCGCCGCGGTGTGGGACCCTCTCGAAGCGACCGGCCAGTTGCGAGCCATATCGGCCGAGCCACTTCCTACCTTCGAAGTGCGCGGACTCACCAACCGGATTGAGGTGCGGCCGGAGGCGGAGCTAGCACTCGATTTGCGGTGGTTGGCCGATCCAGCTCGGACTGCGACCGAGCTGGAAGAGAGGCTCAGAGCTTTCCTAGGGTCGTATCAGGAGTGGTGCAGCGGCCAGGTGACCAGAGTTGAAACCTTGGAGTCAGTTTTCGAAGCGCCTGCTGGTCGGCTCTTGGAGCGCCAGCGTCAGGCTGTGGACCGCATCGGGCGAGGCATCGATGTCCTGGTGAACGATGCCGACGTCCGAGAGACGTTTCGCCTAGCTCAGGAAGCCATGCTGAGGCAATTCGCCTGGACCTCAGCCCGTAAGGACAGCCCTTTCGATCTGGGGCACGGCCGCGCTCCGGCGGATCCCATGGCGATTGGCTCGGGTGGTGATTCGCCGACGTGGTTCCCATTCCAACTGGCCTTCCAGTTGTTGGTGCTCCCCTCGTTGATCGACCCGACCGACGACGCGCGTGACGTTGTAGACCTCCTCTGGTTTCCCACCGGCGGAGGCAAAACCGAAGCCTATCTGGCGTTAGCGGCCATGGAAATGATCCACCGCCGTCGTCGGTACGCCGATGCGGGGACTGCGGTTATCATGCGGTACACCCTCCGCTTGCTTACTTCCCAACAATTCGAACGCTGCACCACGGTGGTATCCGTGCTCGAGTCCATGCGAAGGGGCCAGTACCGTGAGCAACTTGGCGAGGTCCCGTTCCGATTGGGCCTCTGGGTCGGTGGTGGTTTGACCCCGAACGACCTGGACAGGGACAACGATCGATATCCAGGGGCTCGACAACTCTTCGAGCAACTACTCGAGGCAGAGAAGCCGGAGAATCCCTTCCTCCTCAGGAGTTGCCCCCGTTGCGGGACTCGCTTGGTACCGCTCGACAAGTCGCCCGAGAGCCACTACGGTATCGAAGTGAATGCGTCGGCGTTTCGGTTCTTCTGTCCCGATACTTCGTGCGAACTCAACGATGAGATTCCCGCTTCGGTGGTAGACGATGACCTTTTCCGCCGGCCGCCGACTTTCCTCATCGGTACGATCGATAAGTTTGCCAGGATGGTCTGGGATGCCCGTTCGAGAGTCTTCCTCGGCCGCAACACGGATGCGCTACCACCTACTCTCGTGATCCAAGACGAGCTCCATCTCATCAATGGTCCGCTCGGCAGCATCGCAGGCGGCTACGAGGCAGGGATCGAAACGGTAATTCGAGCTGGAGGTGGCCGCCCGAAATACTTGGCATCGACGGCCACCATCCAGAGGGCCTTGGAGCAATGTCATGCGCTGTACGCACGAGAGCCCTTCATCTTTCCACCTGCGGGGCTAGACGCTGGTGACTCGTTCTTCAGTCGGGAAGATGACTCCGTTCCTGGCCGCCTGTATTGTGGAGTCATGGGGAATGGTTTGTACTCTAGCCTGACGACGTTGATCCAGGTGTCCGCCGCCTCCGCGCACGCCCCAACGGTCATCGAACCCACAGAGCACAGCGCCCGTGACACGTACTGGACTCAGGTCATCTATCACAACAGTAAGCAGGAACTGGGGAAAACCACGACCATGCTGATGGACGACGTACGGTCGCGCTTGCAGTTGCTCGAGCCCGAGGAAGTCGATAATCGAAAGTTCGAGCATGTCGAGGAGCTATCCGCCAACCTCAAGGGCTCGGACGTGAGCGAAGCGCTGGAGCGCCTCGGGGTCGAGTATCCAGATGCTGGCGTGATCGACGTCGTGGCGTGCACCAATATGATCTCGGTCGGAGTGGATGTTGGACGTCTGGGGTTGATGCTCGTCAAGGGGCAACCAAAGAATACCGCCGAGTACATCCAGGCCACCAGTCGCATAGGCCGCGACCCCAGCAGGCCTCCCGGGGTGGTCGTAACTCTGTATTCCCCGTTGCGACCTCGGGATCGATCCCACTTCGAGACATTCCAATCGTATCATGCTGCTCTGTACCGTGCCGTGGAGCCAACGTCGGTGACCCCGTTCTCGGCGCCTGCGCGGGAGCGTACTCTCCACGCTGGCCTGGTACTCTCCTTGCGCCACGTCATGGCTTGGGAGGAACCTCGGGATGCAGGACTGTTCAGGCCGGACGATCCTGATCAGAAGGCAGTCATCGACCTTTACCGGCGGAGGATCCTAGGGGCCTGTAGAGATGATGAAAGCGACGAGGCCAGCACCCATCTCGACCGATTGGTCGAGGCCTGGGTGCGTAAAGCCTCGCAAGCTGAAGGGCCGCCGTTGACCTTCGCTCCCAGCAAGCAGTTCAGGATGTTGCTCACCACGTTTCCCAGAGATCAGGGGCCTGATGGGCTGTGGGCCACTCTCAATAGCATGCGCCATGTCGACGGTGAGACGCCATTCACGGTGCGCGGTCAAGACGGGCTCGAGACTGTGGGAAGGCCACGATGACTCTGGAACGGACGATTCGCCGAGCTCAGGCCATCCATCCATACGGTCCTGGGGCCATCCTCGATTGGGGGCAGGAAAGCTTCGTAGTACTCGATACCAGCGCCCGGACAACTGGGTGGGCCCACGCACCCAAGATCGAACTTCCACGGTTGCAGCGTAGGTTGGGTGCGAGGGATGGTTTTCGGCTGCCTCCGGTGAAGAGTGCGACAGGGTTTCGAAGAACCTCGCGGCTGTCGGTGCAACGATTTCCGTCTTGGTTGTTCTGCCCCAGCTGCCGACTCATGGTACGCTGGCTTCGGGATGACGAAGTGACCTCCGATGGTGTTCTGCCAAGATGCAGAAGCGAAGCATGCCGCAGAAAAAAGTCGATTCTCGTGCCAATGCGGTACGTAGCGGTGTGTCCCGATGGCCATTTAGCTGACGTCGATTGGCACCGGTGGGCTCATTCTAGGCGCGCCGGCACCTCTGGGCCGTGTGACCGACGACAGTCTCGGCTGCTGTTCCAGGCGCGTAGCGACCGGGGGGCGACGCTTGCTGCCCTCGTCGTGTTCTGTTCGACATGTCGTGCGAATCGGAGCGTCGAAGATCTACTCAGGGGAGAGGCCCTCAGATACGTCGGACAGACCTGTCCAGGAAGACAACCTTGGCAACCCAGAGACCAGGCGATCAAGTGCGATAGACCTCTGAAGGTGCTGCAACGGAGCCAAACAGCGGTTCACTTCTCACGCGTGACCTCAGCGCTCGATATCCGGCATGTCGTCGAGCGATCCGATCCGCGGAGTGAGGCGCTCGAGCGTGTGGTGTCCGACCTACTCGAGGGTGTGCTGACGCTCTCCGATCTCCCACGATACGCCGAAAGGATCGCTCGGCGGGCTACCCAAATCTTGCATACGGAATATCCCGACCAAACCCCAATCGAGCCCCCAGAGGTCGTCGCCTATCTCGATACCATCGAGACGGACGCGGACGAGATCGAGGGTGCTGATCCGAATCCAGAAACGAGGGACGCCCTCATTCTCTTGGAGGAATGGGACGCCCTCACTACCGAAACGGACCGTAATCCAAGAGCTCCCCTGTTGGTCCGGGAAGTAGACCAGAATGCCGTGAGTGGTGAAAGCCCGCTTTCTATCTATTTCGACGGTATCTTCCTCGTAGATCGATTGAGGGAAGTCCGTGTACTCGAAGGGTTCCAGCGGTTGGATACCACTGGGAAAATGGTGTTCCCGAATCTTGGAACCGAGCGGCCCACGTGGCTCCCGGCCACGGAAGTCTTCGGCGAGGGGATCTTCTTGCAGTTTGGAGAGCAAGCGCTGTCTCGCTGGCAGGATTCACAAATGGAGGCCCTCTTGAGAAGACTTCGGCCGATCGAGCACGGTCTCGGGGAGACTGACGCGTTCAACAAACGGTTCGCCGTTCGTGTCCCTCTTCTCGCTCGGTTCATGGTGGTCCATACGTTCGCGCACCTCATGATTCGCCAGTTGTGCTACGAATGCGGCTATTCGGGCGCGTCACTCCGTGAACGACTGTATGTGTTCCCGGAACGGGCGGGAGTTCTCATCTACACGGCGGATGGGGATTCGGAAGGATCTCTCGGAGGGCTCGTACGGCAAGGGGAGCCCGATCGGCTGCACGACACGGTGCGTGCAGCCCTCCAGCGAGCTGAGTGGTGCTCCAACGATCACATTTGTAGCGAGCTTCCGAATCATGGCCCGAGTCGCACTAACCGGGCTGCCTGCCACGCGTGCGTCCTCGTCTCCGAGACGAGCTGTACGGAAATGAATGGCCTCCTCGACCGTCGACTGGTCATTGGCGACCGGGAGGCCGAGGCCGATGTCCAAGGACTGTTCCATGGCATCGTTGGGTGACTCCAGGAGGGTTGGATCGTGAGACTTCCTAAGGAATCCGAGCTCAGTGCTGAACAGAAGGAGATCTGTTTTGCCCCTAGCGTCGGTACGACCCTGGTAGCGGGCCCGCCCGGGAGCGGCAAGACGGTCGTGGCTCTCTATCGGAGCCGGTCGCTGGAGAAACGCAAGGAAACAGCACACATGTTGGTCTACAACAAGGTTCTCCGCCAGTACACGAAGGGCCAGCAAACATTCCTGAAATGGCTCGGCGACTGGTGGCGGCGGGCCACCGGTCGCTCGTTTCCCTACACGTTCGAGTTAGTGCAGCGCGGAAAGAGGACTTGGAGACAACGGCGGTGGGATTACAAGGCTGCCATTGCTGCCATCAGGGCGGATGGTAACGGTCTTTTCCGCACTGCTGAAGCGCATTGGGGCCATATGATACTCGACGAGGCCCAAGACTTCGAGGCGGATGCCCACCGCTTTCTATTCGCCGTGCAGCAGATCGGTTTCGCAGAGATCCACCCGCGTGAGAAGCCGTCCCTCATGATTCTCGCGGACGAAAACCAAAGACTAACCGACCAAAATACTACGTTGGAGGAGATCCGGGCAGCGTACATCATGGAGGATGACGACACCTACCGACTCACTCGGAATTACCGCAATTCGCGCGAGATCGCAGAGTTCGCACGCACATTCTATGTCGGGCTATCCACCGGCCAACCTGAGCTACCCTCATCACGAGGAGAAAAGCCGCGCATCGTTCGGACGTCTAAGCTGAACCAGGCAGTGGACAAGATCGCTAGGTACGCCCAAGCTCATGAGGATGAAGAAATCGCTGTTCTAGTCTACTACAATGCAACCCGGAAGAGATTCTACAACAAACTCCATCATCGCTTCGAGGATAGCACGATCAGGGTGCAAACCTACTCGAGTCAAGACAAAGACACCGACGGGTCCGATCTACGTTTCGACGCTGGGGGGGTCATTACCGTTCTTTGCTTTGCCAGCGCCAAGGGCCTCGAGTTCGATGCTGTCTTCCTACCAGAGCTACAGTCTTTTCCGACCACTGCCGGGCGTCGTGACGAAGCGCGCATGACACTTTACGTGATGACTTCGCGAGCACGCCGTACACTTCACTTGATGCTGTCTGATTCCGACGGTGAGGCGGACGTATGGAAGTTACTTCCTAGCGATTCCGACCTGTACATCTTGGAGGAATAACGTAGAGATGCCGCGTAAAGAGAGTAGTACGTCACCATCGTTTCCAGAGTGGAACCAGGTTCCTAAGGATGGGAACGAACGTCATATACTGGCGAGTAATTGGACGATCGGTCCACTGTTGGCACAAGGCTGCCTACTCCCGCCATCGATCACTGGGCTGACGGAGGTGTCCTTCTTCGATGAGAGAGCGGGTGCTCTTCCAGCCTCGTCGGGTCCAATCCCAGCGGAATGGACGAATGCCCTGAAGGCCGCACGGAGGAACGCCGTCCCAATAGCCATCCGTGTGCTCGGGACAACTCCTAGCTGGCCCGCATCGGGGCCCACTTTCCTCCAACTCTCGGCGGTCGACGCTCTCGTGTTCGAGACGAAGGAGGATCTCGACGCGTTCCGCGCCTCCGGGTTTGCCGATTATGACGTCGAACTCATCAATCCATCTCTTGAAGTAGATGCTAAGGTCTTTGCAGGTGCATCTGGTAGCGGTGTGGGTATCCGTGAGGCTCGAGATCAGCATGAAGTCGACGTGATATCGGAGACTTTCCGTTGCCAAGAGGCGTTGGCGGCACTCCACGCAGTGCTTGCCACGACTGGGCCTGGACGGCCCGGTTGGATCCGTGCCTTGGCGCCCGCATCTCCAAAGCGGAGTGCACCGTCCAGGGAAGAAGTACTCATCGAGGCTCTCGTGAATGGGGTCATGGGTGACGTTGAGTCCGGTTCGGAAGAGGAATTCGATCTGGCGGCGTTGACCGCTGCCTCTAGCGTTCTCCTTCGCCGATTCCCTGTTGCAGTCGGGTGGCCGGCATCGGAAGTCCTGAAGGCCATTGTCGAGGAAATCGAACGGATCAGTTCGGAAGAAGCTCTCACTGAGCACCGGACCGTGCTCGACAAATGGAGCCAGATGTCTTTGGCTGTCATCGAAAGTCGTGAGGATCCTCCTCAGCTCCTCGACACCAAGAGCGTACCGCTTCGCGCCATCCTCTTCCTTCTCCTCCGGGGGGATATTGAGCCGATTCTAGACGTCACGCCCGGAGAAGATTCCACGGCCGTTCTCAAGGTAGGGGAAAACGTGAGGGCCATGGCAGCCTGTCTCGCGGCAGTGCGAACGGGGCTCCGCAACCTCCCGGTGTCTGCCAAGGTCCCGAAGGATTCGCCGAATCCGCGACATTGGATGGAGTACTTGGGGCGCTACTTGTTGAGCGGCCTCGAAGGCGAGTTCCCCAATGTACCGAAAAGAGACTCTCTGACCGTGAAGTACCGTGGGATGAGCCCGCTGAGAGGAGAGTGGGTTCTGTCTGTGAAACGCACCGAGGTTGCGCGGAAACTGCGCCGCGTCGACCCGGGGCTATCGCGCCTCGAAGCCTTGGGGGAAGGGCTCGACTACGAAGTTGGCGAGCACGGAGACACCGGATTGATGATAACGGTACGGTGGCCCGATAAGAGGGCTCAGCCCGTATACCTGGCCATGCTGAAGCCAGAGGGCAGTGGTGGCAATTTCGTTCGCTTTTCCTCTCCCGCCATGTCGCTGGCATCCTCGAGATCTTCTGGCAAGTGGCCTACGCCGAAGTTGAACAAACTGTCCAAGGGCTTCCTCGTGGATCTCCTCGAGAGGAACGCCCGGCCCGACCTCAACTGCCGCTTTACCCTAGATCGGACTGAACAGGCGGTGACCGTGGTGGTCGATCAGTTGCTCGAGACCCTGGATGATGAAGAATTTCGCCACCATGTTGAGCATGTCGCCAAGGTCGCGGACGATTATGAGAAGGAGATGGGGCGTGATGATTTTAGGTAAGTGAAAGGGTACATGGGTCTCCTTGCGTTCGAGCCTGATTGGGATCTGAGGAGGTGGGGTCGCCCCTCCTGAGTGTCGCGTGCCTGGAAAAGTCCGATTGGCCAAGCGTAATCTGAATTGCCGTGAGTACTGGGTGTCCCAGCTTGTCGGGCCCTGATGAGGGGCTGCCTTCGAATGAGCGGGGATACCGGCTCTGGAGTATCGGGATCTGTCCCCTGAGCGGCCCCTGGTGATGGGTGCATTGCCTCTATTGTTTGAGATGTGTGATACCTGGGCCCGGTTGCGGGTTTTCTTCACGTGGTGCCTGGAATACGGTGCCGCCCAACCACAAGACCATCCTCTATCATTATGATATACAAGCATTTACGAAACTATACCACCAGTAGGCCACAAACGACCCCTTGACACGCCAAACTATACTACCAAGTATAGTCTTGAACTTCGTACAGGAGGAGCGCTTGTCGGAACAGGGCGAAAGCCTGGGGGGCCGTCTCAAGACGGCGCTTCGCAAGAAAGGCATGAAAGCCACCGAGTTGGCAGATGGGGTGGGGAAGACGGCCCAGCTTGTGTCCCACTGGGTGAATGACCGCCGTAAACCGACTCCGACCGACCTCGAGCGAATTGGGTCGATTCTTCAGGTGAGCGTGGCATGGCTGGAAGGAGAGATACCGATGGTGAAGCACGATCGAGAACCCGAGCTTCCGGTAGGCGTCTGGCACTTTCGCACCGCACCACCCGATGGTGGACGCGATTACGGCAACTCGAATGTGTTTGCCACGCCACCGGATCTGCGCACGCTGGTGCGTGAGGCCGGACAAAATTCTGTGGATGCGCGGGCAGGAGGGCGGGTACACATGAGATTCAGGTTGATCGAACTGACCAAGGGAGGGGGGGAGTCCGACCAGTTCCTCGAAGCGATCGGCTGGGCGGATTTGCAGCCACATGTGGAGCGTGCGAGCAAGGGGAAGGCCCGGCTTGCGGCCAGGCTGCGGAGCGGGCTACAACGGTTCCGGGATGAGGATCGACTCTTCCTCTTGCGTGTGGACGACTACGGCACGATTGGTCTGGAGGGCGACGAGCCGAGCAACGAGGCAGGCCAGGAAGAAGAAAGCTCTCCCTATACGGCGCTGGTACGGAACAACCTGGATAGCTCCAAGGAAACAACGACAGCCGGGGGCTCCTTCGGGCTCGGCAAGGCCGTGCTGTGGAACTGCTCCGATGTTTCGACAGTCCTGTTCGCCTCGGTCATCCACGGTGATGAAAAGAGAGGGACACGTGTAATCGGCAAAACAGAACTGACATGGCACCTCCCGGAGGCTGAGCCGCCGTGTGCAGGTCCCGGATGGTTGGGCAAGAAGGACACCAGCGGTCATTCGGTTTGGACCAAGGTACGTGCTTTGCTGGGAGCGCTCCAACTCGACCGGGAGGACCTCCCGGAGGGTTGGCCCAAGAACCGAGTGTCTGGTACGAGCGCACTCATCGTGGGCTTTAGTGACCCCGAGGAGGAAGGGAGCCCGAACAGCCAGGACATCCTCCACAAATTGAAAGAGCAAGTGGCCGTCAACTTCTTCCCGCACATCAAGAACGACAAATTGGCCGTGACCGTCGAACACGTGCTCGACGGCAAGTTGGAAACAAGCGAGGTCGTGGATCCCGATACGTTCGTACAAGAACATTGCGACGCCTTGATCCACAACAAGAATGACGAGATCATGGAGGAGCTCCAAGAACCGGGCGACGTAACACGACGCGCAATTACCGTGCGCATTCCCGCGACGAAGCCTGGAGTGGAGGGCATAGATCCCTCGGACGAGTTGGATGTGCAGTGCGTGCTCATCGTACGTCTGGCGGACGACAGCGATGATAGGGAGGGGCGACCAATCAAGAAGAACCGCGTCGCGTTGGTTCGAGGTCGGGGCATGGTCACCAAATTTCTCGCAAGAGACAACGTCGTCGTCGGAGCGCGTCCCTTCGATGCGATTCTCTTGGCGGGAGAGGCGGTCGGTGGCGACCAGCCACATCTGGCGGTCGAACAATTCCTTCGCTTGTCCGAGCCACCGGCGCACGACGATTGGACGTCCAGTCCCGAGCTGAAGGCAGCGTACAAGCGGGGTACCGGCGCCCGGTTGAAGGAACTGATGGATGCCATCACGGACGCCCTGCGTGATATCGTCAAACCTCCACACGGCGAAGGCAAAGAAGGTCCCGAAGAGCTAAAGCGCCTTCTCCAGCTCGCAGTGCCGACACCAGTGGGTCCTCTAGCGACGCTACGGGCGCCCAAGAGCCAGCTGAAGGATGGCGTATGGCACGTAAAGGCGGACGTTCACATCAAAGACCGGAAGAAGCGTCTGAGAATCACACCGCGCCTGTGGATCGACGTCGAGAGCGGCAGCGCCATCCGTCTTCCGTGGCAACGATTGGAGTATTCGAACCGGGGAAACGAGGCAAAGGTGGACGAGTCCTTCGTCGTGGGGCCGAATCCCCGAGCGGTTTCGTTCGAGGGGATCTCGGTGGCGGAGGCAGATGGAGTCCGTGCCGCGTTTTGTCGGGCGAAGATGGACTTGATCGTCGAAGAGATCACCGGAAACGGAGAGGGATGAAATGCCCCTAACGACACGGCTGTATCCATACGAACTGTCGACCCTTCTTCAACTCGTTCCCGATGACCCGTTCGACCCGACCCAGGAGGACCTAGACCTCAGTTGGATCGTCAAGACGGACGAAACCGAGGACGACGTCGTGACGATGGATGTGAGCCATTCGGATGCTACCTGGCGCGAGCTGCGTTTCGGTTTGGACGCGTCCTTGCCACAGCCAGAGATTGCTAGAGTACTGGCACCGGGTTCCTCGATGAAAGGAGATGCTGAGCTGGTCGTGACGATGGAGTGCGCTCGAACCAAGTTGCGGCGGGCGGTCGTTCTCTCTAACGAGGGACAGGGGCATTGGCGCGGCGACATCACGGTGAGACGATCCGACGTGCGCGAAGTCGTGACGCTGACGCCCAAGCTCGTACGGACGCGGGCCATCCCGGGGGGGGACCTCGATGGTCCCGCAGTGGCAAGGCAACGGAACTTCTTGATGGCGGTGGGGCGAAGCCTGCGACTGATCGTCGATCCCACAGAACGGCGACTGAAGGGAGTACTCGATACGAAGTGGGAAGAATTTCGGGTGTCTGACAACCCGTGGCGCAAGAGCCACTCGAACGACGTTTATCACCTCGATGTTTCTGATGTGGAGCCCACACTTTGGCTCAACGAGGGCCTCGCCAAGTTCAGGGCTGCGTTGCACGGTCATCAACCTAAAGGTGGAGATGCGGTAATCCGGAAGTTGGGCAATGCCACGATCGCCCAAAGTGTATGGTTGCAACTCTTCATGATGGCAATTGCCACGCTTGACGAGGATGAGGACGGAGGCATCGTGGCGCCGCGCGAGGGATGGAAACGAGCGGTTCTGCAGGTGCTCCTCTCCCAATTGTTCGTTGGAGTACCCGAAGACGAGCGGATGCGAAAGATGTTCGACATGAAGACCGGGGACCAAGCTGCCGTATTGCTTTCCGAGCTCGGGACGGCGGCGCAACAGGTTGTCAACACCAAGAAGTTGGTATCTGAGGCGATAAGCGCGGCAGAAACTGTATAGGAACGGACCGAGAGGACGGATGATGACACTGTATCAACTGGAATTGCCACGAGTAGCCGAGGTGCTGACAAAGGACGTTCGAGACGGTACGAGTGAGCCGGACACCCAAGAATATAGAATGCCATTTGCCGGAGTCGAAGTAGATCTAGAGGACTTGAAGAACCTGTTCGCCACGGCGATTGGCAGAGAGTTGGATCTGGATCGTGAGACGGGGCTGGACGGGTGGCTCGCGCCTCGGTTGCATGCCTTGTTACGGCTGGATCGACGCCAGGCATCCAACATGGGGTTTTGGGCCTGGCTCGCCATCGACGTACTGCGCCCGTATGTCCTCTATCGCTGGGGACCTGAAAGTCGCGCCGGGGCCGTAACCGAGTATCGATTCATCGGCGGCGTGACACGGAACGCGATAGCTAGGCTATGGTGGTACGCGGAGATCGGGCGGAATGGGCCCGATTACAAACCTGTCGTCGCAGCCTTCGAGAGCGCTGGGACTCTGCAGTATGCCATGGAGCTGGCCTATTCCAGGTATCGTCCTGCCGTGATCGCCTTCGTTGACGTTGCCAACAACCTCGATTCGTTCGAAGCCAAGAAGCAACTGAGCAAACGTATCAATGCGTATCTTTCCCTACAAGTGTTGGAAGCCATGGGACTGCCCACGGAGCTGGACGAGTGCAGCGATGCACAGTGGCGAAAGGAAGCGCCTCCTCCGTTCAAAGATATCGTTGATGGAAAGTTCGAAGGTCCGCAAGATGGCATGGTCCCAACTGAGATCGTCGACCGTGTGAAGGCATGGTTCGAAGAGGTTGGTAAAGGTACGGTTGCGGGCCAGGCAACTTGAATGTGCCCCTGCGTTTGAGTAGGAAGTTAGAGTCCGGACCTCCTACACAAAAACGCGCGAAGACGACGAGGTGTAAGCGATGCCCAGTGGAGACGATTGGAACGGTCCTGAAATCAAGGCCATAGTGGAGGCTTACTTCTGGATGTTGGGGGAACAATTCGCCGGCAGGGCCTTCTCGAAGAAAGACTTGGTGAAGTGGCTAGGTGCAGGTGCACTACGATTGCGGTCCAAAGGGGCGATTGAGCGAAAACTGTGCAATGTTAGTGCGGCTGTGGTTGAACTAGGGTTGCCAAGGCTGAGTGGGTATAAGCCACTGACGCACCTCCAGAGCAACTTGCTCATCGAGGTCCGCAAAGTGATCGTCGAACGGGCGCTTGAGACCGAGAGCGAGTGATCGGACCTACTCGGTTATGGTCTTGGCCCCAGGAAACCGGTGAACCGGAAGTTCCTAACACTGCCCTCTACGATCTGGTGGACTTCCAGGCCGTGATGACCACGGTGCCGATAGACTGCCACTGTACCTGGGGACGCCGACCTCCACGGGAGTCTTGTCAATGCGAGCCCCTGGGGTGTGGAACGGAGTGAGGCGGTCCACCGGTGGTTCAGGCGATGATGCTGAACAACTGCATTCTCATGCGTCAACGGCCCGGCACGATCCCCTATCGAAGGAGCTCCAGAGCCATAACGAATGACAGCAGTGGAGGAACCGCGTTACCAATCGTTTCTATAAGGGTCCTTCGACTGCCGACTAAGGCGCTTGGGTCGAAATAATCTGGGATGGTCTGAAGGCGGAGAGCTTCGCGCGGCGTCAAGGTTCGTTTATACTCCGGGTGAATGAACCTTCCACGTCCCATGGTGTCGAAGCCTCCAGTAATGGTCGGAGCGAGTTCACCCCATTTGAGTCTGCCATACACTGATTGGTACGAATGCTTCTTGGTCCTATGACAAGGAGGGCGCTCTTCGTCAGGAAGATCGTATTCGTCGTGCTCGAACAGATACTCTATCCTCCTCTGGGTTTCTGGCTTCGCAGAGTTCGGAGTATGAAGATACTCCTTACTAGCGAATGGGAGATCTCAAATAGCCCAGTCCAAAGGGCGAGGGCGTACCTCGAACGCGCTCACGATGTCCTCGACATACCTCACAGCTTGGTCTTTGCGGATGGCTAGGAGGACATGCCGCCGACGGGTTTGTGGAACCCCGAGTCGCCACAGGTTCACGAGACCATCGTCTACCCAGTAGCGTTTCTCGAGGGCTTCTCGCGTCCGCTGCATGACTTTGGATTTGTCATTCCTCACCGTGATCACATTCTCGACGATGATGAAGCGTGGTCTCAAGACCTTCGCCACCCTCGCAACTAGTATGTAGAGCTCGTTCTTTGGATCCCTCCTCCGAGTCACATTATTCAGATTTGAATGACCCTGACAGGGCGGGCCTGCTACGACGATGTCGATATCTCCAAGAGAATTCCTCCAAAACTTCTCACTGGTCTGGAGGCGCTTGTCGACATCGACTTCGAAAAGCCTGGAAAGATCCTCGTTGACGGCGTGTTCGACGGCGAAATTCGCCTTGTACGTCTCAAGAGGAGATCGCTCGATTTCGAAGGCTGCCTTGAAGTTGCATCGATGACCGAGGGCCTTACAAGCCTGGGCGACCCCCAGGCTCATCGCCCCCATGCCGGAGAACATGTCGACGAGCCGGACTGGTTTGCTCCCAATTGACCAATCAGGGGCAGTATCCCGACGCAATTCCGTGAAATCCCAGAGCGCATCGGGCGCTGCCAGGACAGGAGAAGGGACTTCCAAGATCATCGACTCCTGGCGGTCGCGTTTGCGACCTCGGCGTTCGATGGTTCTGACTAGCTCACTATCAGAGAGCTCATAGCGGACAGGACTAGAGCCGCCGAATAGATCGATGCTCCTTTTTCCAGGAGGCAGAGAGGAGGCGAGTACTTGAGAGAGATGAACTTCTCCATGGGCGCCTGTTCCGCGCTCATGGTCCTGCCGTGGTGCTGTCTTCAAGAAGATCTCCTTCGGTCGAGAGCATTCAGGTAATTATCGATTTTCCGCTGCAATCGCTTTGGGGACTCGGTCTCACACTCCCAGATAGTCAGTACGCTGAATCCCATTCGAGTGAGCTCTCGAGCCTTTCTTCTATCTCTCCTCTTGTTCGACTCGAACTTCTGGAGCCAGAATCGTCGGTTCTTCTTGGGCGTCGTCGCTTTACGGCATCCAGAATGTCTGTGCCAGAAACATCCGTGAACGAACACAGCGATGTTCCGCCTTGCGTTGCAGAGATCGGGTGTCCCTGGAAATCGGCGGTCGTTCAACCGGTAACGCACTCCTGCCGTGGAGAACGCAGCCCGGACTCTGAGTTCGGCGTCCGAGCCCGAAAGTTTGACTGCTTTCATCCTGTTTCGGGTGGCGAGGTCTGAGGCTAGGGGTGTTGGTATCACACCCTGAATCTCAATGATGACGGCCACCAGTCAACCGACGAGAGGAATCCTTCTTGGCGGATGTGGTCTCGTGGCTTCCCAGACACGATAATAGGTTTCGTCCCAGATGCGTCATCATTTTTACGCGGAACGTTCTCCAGCCACAGAATCACCCCATAAGAGGGCCACCCACTGTCGGGCTAAGAGATTCTGGGACTCGTCAACGGTGACCCGAATTCCCAAGGCTGTTCGAGAATCGTATCACCGATCCTCAAGGCCAGGCCTGCTACCCTTCCGTCTACCATCCGGGACAGCACGACCTGACGCTCCGGAGAACTCCCCCGCCCACCTCCTTGAAACTCTTTCCCCCCTTCCCCTCGTTAGTATATCGGCCACCGACATACCGGCCACCGACACACCATTGACGAGGTCCCCATGGCCACCCTCACACCCGCCGAACTCCAAATACTACTTGCACTTACCGCCGACGCCCGCCACGGCTACGGCATCAAACTCGACATAGAAGCCCGCACCCAGGGCCGAGTCAAACTCGGCTCCGGCACCCTCTACGAAGCCATCCAACGCATGGAAAAACACGGCTGGCTCGAGGTAGCCAAGGCTCC
>Ga0114931_10003452_pt1 | contig 20020 bp, 17 predicted proteins | sample 2SBtaG_FD_89579 | JGI IMG/M metagenome (GOLD analysis project Ga0114931, IMG submission 89579) | Deep subsurface microbial communities from Kolumbo volcano to uncover new lineages of life (NeLLi) - 2SBTROV14_V59a metaG | ecosystem: Environmental > Aquatic > Marine > Volcanic | place: Kolumbo...
ACCCCCGACGGCGCGAAGGTCTACATCGACGGTTCGTACAAAGGCGAGACGCCGCAGACCATCGAAGCATCCGAGGACAGTCATCGCCTGGCGCTGATCAAGGCGGGCTACAAGTTGCTCACCAAAGAGATTGCCGGCGCGGGCAAGGTCTCCGAAAAGCTCGAGCAGGTGACTCCACCCGGCGGCCCGGCGGGCATCAAGGTGCGCTGCAAGCACAAGAACCGCTATTACGTGAACGTGGATGGTTACGATGTGGGGCAGCTCTGTCCCACCGAGCGCATCGGCGTACGCATGGGCAAACACGTGGTTGAGATCTACGACCCGGTCACCGAAGCCCGCCGCCGTTTCCGCGTGCGCGTCAAGCAAACGCGCAACAGCCTGCGCGTCTACGTCGACTGAGACAGCGCGCGTCCTTGCCACAGCCGCACGCGAGCAACACCACGCTGGCCGCAATCCACGTTGAACTCCAACTGGTCATGCCCCTTCAGTGTGCCGCTATCGACACCTCACAAACGACTACTTGTCTTTGCGCCGACGCGGGTCCAGATCGTATTTGCGGATGAGCTCGCGCAGGTGCTTGCGGTCGATCTGGGCTTCGCGTGCTGCCGCCGACAGGTTCATCTTGTGGCGGCGCATCAGGTCTTCGATGTATTCGCGCTCGAACATCTCGACCAGCTGGCCCTTGGCTTCTTTGAACGGCAGGTCGGTGCGGATGCCCAGGGCGGGCGCGACCTCTTCCACCAGCGCGTCTCCGATGTTGATCGAGTCGCCGCGCGACAGCAGGCACGCGCGTTCGATCACGTTGCGCAGCTCGCGCACGTTGCCCGGCCACGAGTGGCGCTGCAGCCGCTTCATGTCCTCGGGCTGCACGGTGAGCGGGGCGTTGGGCGGGCTGAACCCGCGGACGAAGTGGTCGACCAGCAGCGGAATGTCGCTGCCGCGTTCGCGCAGCGGCGGCACCGATACGCGGATGACCGCGAGCCGGTAGTACAGGTCCTCGCGGAAGTTCTTCTTGCCGACTTCCTGGCGCAGATCCCGGTTGGTGGCGGCGACCACGCGGACGTCGATCTTTTCGTACTGGTTGGAACCGACCTTGCGCACCGCCCGCTTGTCGAGCACGCGCAGCAGCGACGGCTGCAGCTCCATGGACATTTCGCCGATCTCGTCCAGGAAGATCGTGCCGCCATGAGCTTCGGCGAACGCGCCGCGCCGGTCGGTGATGGCGCCCGTAAACGAGCCTTTGACATGGCCGAACAGGGCGCTCTCGATCAGCTCACGCGGCACCGAGCCGCAGTCGAAGACCACGAACGGACCATCAGCGCGGTCCGAGTGGTTATGAATTTCCTCGGCGATGAGTTCTTTGCCGGTGCCGGTCTCGCCCTCGATGAGCACGGTCGCGGTGGTGCCGGCGACGTCCTGCAACAGGTTGAACAGCTGGCGAATCTTGGTGTCGCCGCCGACGAGTTGGCCGAAATTGTTTTCGTGCGACGGCTCCGGCTCGACGATTTCCTCTTCGGGAAGGTACTTGAGCACCGTGCGGCCGAGCTTGACCTCGGCGCCGTAACCGATGGTGATTTCCTTGAACCGCGAGCCCTGGATGAAACAGCCGTTGGTCGAGCCCATGTCGGTGAGCACCACGACCTCGTCCTGCAGCGTTGCCATCAGGTGCTTGCGCGACACGGTTTTGTCCGTGAGCATCATCTCGCACGACGGCGAAGAGCCGAAATACACGGGCTTATCACCCAGGCGAATCGATTCGCCGCGGTCTGGTCCCTTGATTACGAGGAAAGAACCGCCGCGGGCTTGGCGTGAAAACGTCGGCAGATCGTCGATTAGCGCTGTGACGTTTGTTTTCGGCATGAAGAAACTCGCAGAAATACTAGCGAAGCCGATGCCCGGATGTCTAGACCAGGTGGTGACTGTTCCCCCACGTGCGCGCGGTCCGTGTGGGTGCGTGTGTCATGCCAGCCGGTATTCCGGAGTCGAGGACCCGACAGGCCGATGGCGATGGCCACGGCGATGCCGGCCAACAGGATGATCAGCAACACAATCCACGGCATGCGGCTGCGCCCGGGCACGGCGTCTTCGACAACGACGCTGTCGGACGGCTCGAGGTCGACATCCTGGGGGTGCAGGTCCGGGATGGGACTGGGCGTGTCCAGCGCATTTTCCAGCTCGCTGGGCGCCAGCGGTTGCACGCTCGAGCCGATGTCGGCAACGTCGGCCTCCATGCCTTCGAAGTCGATCAACGGCGCGGCGCCCGGAGCGTCCATGTCGGCGATGTTGATCATCGACGTGAGCTCGAGGTTCTGCAGCCGCGACAAATTCGTGATCGATGTCTGCGCGCGCTGGCGCCGGATCTTGTAGTCGCTGAACACCGACGGCCGCGGCACGTCACCCACCACGCTGAGCATGTCGGAGGCTTCGTAGTCGAGCGACACATCCGACACGCCGATTTGCTCGGTGCCTTCGGGCTCGTAGATCTCGGTGCCAGCACCGCCCTGGCTGGGCTGCCGCAAGTCGCGCCAGTTCTCGGGCGGGCCGCACGTCCACACGAGGTGGTCGGCTAGCTCCGGGCCGGAGATCATCATGCCGTTCTTGTGCGCGCAGCGCAGCAGTGCTTCTTGAAACTCACCGGCGGTCTGGTAGCGGTGATTGTGATCCACCGCCAGCGCCTTGAGCATGACCTTGTCCAGGTCGGCCGGCAGCCCCGGAACTTTGCGCGACACCAACTCGATGGGCTGGCTGTAGATCTCTTCGGGCGACGTGGTCAGTCCCGCGTGCACGAACAAGCGCTCGCCGGTGATCATTTCGTACAGGCACACGGCCAGCGAGTACAGATCAGAACGGTGGTCCAGCGGCTCGGAGCGCGCTTGCTCCGGCGACATGTAGCCGACCTTGCCCTTGACTCGGTAGAACACCGAGTTGTGCGTCGACGCCTTGGCGATACCAAAGTCGGTGAGCTTCACCTCGCCGCTGGTCGACACCAGGATGTTGGACGGCGACACGTCTCGGTGAATCAGGCGCAGCGGTTTGCCTTCGGGGTCGCGTTTGCCGTGGGCGTACTGCAGTGCCGACAGCACCTCGCGGGTGACGAAAATCGCCGCCGAGGCGTCGAACCGGCGGTTGCGCCGCTTGGCTTTCTTGAGCAGCGTGCGCAGGTCGCCGCCGTGTAAGTACTCCATCACGATGAAGTACTCGTCGCCCGCGGTTACCAGGTCGATGGTGTGAATGATGTTGGCGTGGTCCAGGCTCGCCGACAGGCGCGCCTCGCGCAAAAACAGGTCGATGAATTCCTGCTGCTGGGTAAACTCCGGAAGCAGCTGCTTGAGCACGACTTCTTTTTCGAAGCCCCCGGCTCCCAGCTTCTTGCCGAGGTAGATGGCACCCATGCCGCCTTCCGCCAGGTACTTGAGGACGACGTAGCGATCGACGGGTGCGCCCTGGGGCGAGCTCTCCACTGATCGCCGAGTGTACCATCATGCGAATCTGCCGCGTTGTGCCGGCGATTTCGGGCCAGCGGCGCACAGTGTTGCGGCAGGACCACAGTGTTGAAGGTCTGACAACTCCTAAGTCTACGCCTTTATTGGCCTAACCTGCCCGGACGTCGGAACGACGATTGCTTCGAACCGACGATCATGAGCAAGTCCGTCGGTGTTACAGCGTGGTTCATTGGGCTCTTCGCCAGCGTCCATTTGCTGTCGCTGGGCTGCGGTGGTCCCACGTGGCCGCGCGTGCGCCCGGTGACCAGCCAGCAGTTCGTCGCCCAGAGCTCGAGCGTGCGCACCATCGACGTGATGCCCGTGGACGTGCAGCTGTGGACCTACCACGGCAACAAGATGCGGCCGCAAACGATCGCGCGCGAGTTCTCCGACGCGAGCACCCTGATGATCGACAGCGTGCTCGGCGCACGTGGCTATTACGTGGCGTCCAACATCGACTGGGACGGCAACTACGTCGGTTACAACGGTCGTATGAGCTCGGCGATGCGGCCCGAGCAGCTGGCCCAGACGCTCGAGAGTCTGTCCAGCTACGGCACCGCGGTGCGCCAGGCGCGCGGCCGATTGCTGCAACCCCACCTGCCCTACCGCCTGGGCGGCGTGACCCAGTCGGACGCCACGTTGTACGTCGGCGGCTGGGCGTATGTCGGCAAGCCGGTCAAGTCAGGTAGCACCGCGGAGAACGTGGTCAAAGGTGTGTTGATCGCGTTGGTGGTCGTGCTCATCGTGGCGGTGATCATCGCGGCCATCGCCGGCGGCAAAGGCAAAGGCGGCGGCGGCCTGGGCCGGCTGGCCTCGGGCACGGGCAAGGTCGCCAAGGGCGTCGGTCAGGTCGCGGTGCACACGGCGCGGATCGTGGGCAAAGCCGGCATTCAGGTGACCAGGGCCATGACCAGGGGGGTTATCCGCGGCGCTCGGGCGCTGGGCCACTCCAACATCTCCATCGACATCTACAATCGCCCGCGTACCCATTGGGACTACTGCTACGCGCGCCCCAACTACTTTGCGCAAAAGGCGACGCCGCGGCGCGGTCCGTCGCGCATGATGGTGGAGATGCTGCTGATCGACAACCGCACCGGCGAGCCCCTGTGGTACGCGGCCCAGCGGTTTCCCGCAGACGCCACCAACCGCAAACAGCTCAACGCGGTGTTTCACACCATGCTCGCGACCATGCCGGCGAAGTACCGCGCGCATTAATAATTTCGGACGCTTATTCGAGCGGCAGAAAATGTAGACCGCGATGCCGGGTTGGTCCGTTTACCTGTTTCAGACCCACGGGAAGGACCGGCCTATGAAGAAGATTCTGATCGCCCTCGCCATTGCTGCCCCCCTCGCGTTTGCCTCCGTCGCCGACGCGGGTTCGCCCACGGCGAAGCGAGCGAACAAGTGCGCCAAGGCCAAAGCGGCCGGCAAGGCGTGCACCCTCGAGTTCAAGATTCAAAACGTAAAGGGCAACCGTGCCAGCGGAGACGGCGATAGCATCTTCGCCCGCCTCCAGGCCCAGTTCGGCAACCTGATTCATTTCCGTACCCAATTCAACGACAAGGTGGTCAGAGCCGCCGACGGAATCTGAACGTAGCGTACAGCCCGGAACTAGGCAGGTGGCGCTGGTAAGGTATCCGGGCTAGCATGACGCCGATGAGATTCGCTCTCGTCGGCGTTTTGCTTTTCGGCGGCATGCTCGGTTTCGGAACCGCTGGGTGCTCTGCGCCCAAGAGTGCCCGCTGCAAGCGCGTGTGCAAGCGGGAATCCAAGTGTTCGGAATCCGCCAGCGCCAAGGTCAAGATCGACGAGAGTGAGTGCATCGTGACGTGCACCGCCCTGGATCGCGACGACGAGCTCCGCGAGAAAGTCTCGCGCCACATCGCCTGCGTGGACAAGGCCGACAACTGCGAACAGGTGGCGTCGTGCCGGACCAAATGAGCCATAGGCTGTAACCAATGAAGGTCGATCGCCGCTCCAGACTCAGTTACGAAGATTTCCACGCCGAGTACCTGGCGGCCAATAGCCCGGTGGTGCTACTGGACGCTATCGCGCGCTGGCCCGCCCTGGGCAAGTGGTCCCTGGACTGGTTGAAGACCCACTACGGTGACCGCAAGTTCGTTTGCCGCGGCGAGTCCGAAGCGATTCGCATCGACGACTACGTCGACAGTCTGGCCACCTCCACGTTCGAAAACCCGCGGCCGTACATGCGCAACATCAACGTGCAGCCGGACTTCGTCGAGCTTTTGCCGGATCTGGAGCCGCGCATCATCTACTCGTCGCCGGACCTTTTGTGCAGCCCGCTGATGCCGAAGGATTGGCTGCGCCCCCACGACCTGCGCCAGCTGTTCATCAGCGGCACGGGCACGACGATCCCACTGCACTACGACGACTGGAAATCCTGCAACGTGATCTCCAACCTGTGCGGGTTCAAACGGTTCACGTTTTTTGCGCCCGAGGACGGTCGCTATCTGTACCCGCGGGCCGACAACATCATCCTGTCCGAGATCGTCAACATCTACGACATGGACGCCGAGCGCCACCCGTTGTTTTCCCGGGCGACGCCGATCGAAGTCGACCTGGGCCCGGGCGAAACCCTGCTCGTGCCGTCGGGCTGGTGGCACACGTCGCTGACCCTCGAGTCGTGCATTTCGATCAGCTCCAGCTTCGTGAGCAAGCACCACTGGTCTGCGTTCTCGCGCGAGATGCACCGGCTGTACGCCCAGTTCAGCCCGTTGAAGGCCAAGCTGGTCTACGCGTATTTGGTTGGCGTCGGGACCGCCCACCGGCTGGCTAGCTATTCCGCATTTGCGGGTCGAGCGCGTCGCGCAGGCCGTCGCCGAGGAAGTTGAGCGCGAAGATCGTGACGCCCATGACCAACCCGGGGCCCACGAGCACCCAGGGGTACACGGCGATCTGCGTGACACCTTCGGTGACCAGGGTTCCCCAGCTGGCGGTCGGTGCCTGCACGCCCAGGCCGAGGAACGACAGGAACGCCTCGGTGAGCATGACGCTGGGAATCGACAGGGTCGAGTAGACGATGATGGGCCCGAGGGTGTTGGGCACGATGTGGCGGAACAAGATGCCACTGGTGGGTACGCCGATGCAGCGCGCGGCGTCGACGAACTCGCGGTGGCGCAACGACATCACCTGGCCGCGCACGATGCGAGCCATGTTGAGCCACGAGATCGCACCGATGAGGGCGAACAACAGCGCCAGGCTCTTGGTCTCGAGCACGCTCATGATCACGATGACGAACACGACGCGGGGAAACGCGTACATGACGTCGACGAAGCGCATCATCACCTCGTCGACCCGGCCGCCGGCGTAGGCGGCGACGGCGCCCCAGGTGACGCCGACGACCAGCGCGACGATGGTGGCGACGAACGCCACGATAATGGCGATTTGCCCGCCTTCCATGGTGCGCACCATCATGTCGCGGCCGAGCACGTCGGTGCCCATCCAGTGGCTCCACGACGGCGGCGACGCGCCCAGATCGATGTGCTGGGTGGTGCCGTCCAGACCGAAGAACCAGTTGGCGATCAACGGCCCGACGAACGAAAACACGAACACCGCGGCGAAGATGACCGCGCAGATCAGCGCCATGCGGTTCTTCTTGAGCCGTCGCCAGGCATCGGCCCACAGCGAGTTGGGTTTGGTGTCGTTCGCTGCGGTTTGTGTTTGGCTGGCCGCTGTCATCGCCGTTCCCGAATCCGCGGGTCCAAGATTCCGTACATGATGTCGACCGCGAGGTTCAACACCACCAGGAACACCGAATAGAACACCAGCACCCCGGTGAGCACCGGGTAGTCGCGGTCGGTGATGGATGCGACGAAGTAGAAGCCGAGCCCGGGGATCTGGAAGATCTTTTCGACCACGAACGAGCCGGTGACCAGCGCTGCCGCCGCCGGCCCCAGGTAGGTGATCACGGGCAACAGGCCCAGGCGCACGCCGTGTTTCCACACCACCATGCGCTCACTCAGGCCCTTGGCCCGCGCCGTGCGAATGTAGTCGGCGCGCATGGTCTCGAGCATTCCGCTGCGCGCCAGCCGGGCAACCACCCCCATGTAGATCATGCCCAGCGTCGCCGCTGGCAAGATCAGCGACGCGAAACCATCGAACCGCGCCGGCGGAAACCAGTGCAGCTGCAAGCTGAAGATCATGATCAGCAGCGGCCCCAACACGAACGATGGGATCGAGATGCCGAACAGCGCAAAGCCCATGGCCGTGTGATCGGTCCACGTGTTTTGCCGCGACGCGGCGATGACGCCCAGAACCGTCCCGAACAGCCCGGCGAACAGCAGCGACATCACTCCCAGGATCACGCTCTTGGGAAAATGATTGGAGATGATCTCGGACACGGTCTGCGACCGCTTCATCGAGTGGCCCAGGTCGCCGTGAAACACCATGTCCTTCATGTAGCGCGTGTACTGCTGCCACACGCTCTCGTCGAGGCGGTAGTGCTTTTCGATGTTGTGCCGAATGGCGGCAGGCACGCGCCGCTCGTCGTCCAGCGGGCTGCCCGGCGCCGCGCGCAGCATGAAGAACGAAAACGTCGCCACCGCCAAAATGACGAACACGCCGGCGATCAACCGGCCCAATACCATGCGCAGCATTAGTGGCTCACACCCTTGGCTGCGCCGCCGGCCTTTGCCTCGGTGTTCTTGGTGTGCAGGTGCTTTTTCCAGTCCGGGTCGATCCACGCGCGGATCAGCGGTGGCTTGTCAGGAAAGTTGATCGCCATGTCGCGCACGTACGGCTTTTGCAGATGGTGCTGGGTGTAGACGTACAGCGGGATGATCGGCGCGTCGTTGACCATCACCCGTTCGGCCTCGCGCATGATCGCGAGGCGCTTTTTGCGATCACCGGTCGCCTCGGCTTGCTTGAACAGGCGCTCGAACTCCGGGTTGCACCACTGGCTGCGGTTGTCCGGGGCCTTGCACTTGAACAGGTTGGGGAACTCGGACTCCGGGTCGGGATAGTTGCCGATGTTGCCCATGCGGGCGATCTCGTATTCGCCGGCCGCGGTGGCCTTCAAGAACGTCTTCCACTCCTGGGTCTCGAGCGAGATGCTCAGGCCCAGGTTGTTTTGCCACTCGGACTGCAGGTACTCGGCGATGTGCTTGTGACCCTCGTTGCCGGTGTTGTAGCGCAGGCTCAGCGAGCCGGGAAACGCGCTGCCCATCTGTTGCTTTGCCTTGGCGAGCTCGGCACGTGCCCGTTTCAAATCGAAGCTGAGGCCGGGCGGTGGCACGTAGCACAGCTTGCCCGCGCGGACGATCATCGCGACGCCGGGCTGGTCGGGTTTTACCCCGCACAGCTTCTGGTCTGCCGGGCTCAGCTGGCTGATCGGTGTGCCGGGGACGAACTGGGCCGACGGCGTCTGACCGCCGTGCAAGATCTTGGGCAGCTTGCTGCGCCGAACCGACAGCGCCAGGGCCCGGCGCAGGTGCACGTTGGTGAGCTTCTTGGTGTTGAGCAGGTAGAAGTAGACCCCGAGGTACGGCGCTGCCGTGTAGTCCTTGTACGGCCGGCCGCGCTTTTCGCCGTTGAGCACGGGAAAGTACGACGCTGGGATGTGGTTGGTCTGCACCGCGTCGCAGCCGCCTTCGATGTACAGGTTCGTGGACGCCGCCTGGTCGTTCATGCTGTAGGCGGTGAAGCGTTTGATCTTGACGATCTTCTTGTTCCAGAACGTCTCGGAGCGCACCATCTCCATGCGATCGCGGCGCGCCCACACCTCGAGGTGAAAGCCACCCGACGTGATGATGTGCTCGGGCCGGGTCCAACGCAGCGGCCAGCGCGACACGGCTTCCCTCGGTGTGGCGAGAAACGCCCGCTGGGGCAACATGTCGACCAGGTACGGCACAGGGCCCCAGGTCTCGAGAATGAGCGTGTGCGCGTCGGGCGTGCGGATGCCCAGCACGTCCGGCAACATCAACAGGTGCTTGCCTTTGAGCGCGCCGACGAACCGCGACGCCGCGAGCTCTTTTTGGTAGTCCTGTCGCGGAATCTCCACGCCCGGCAGGTGCACGCGAGACACCCGGCGCACCGTGTACAGTCGCTCGCCGTTGGGCTGGCCCGTGAGCGACGCCAGCGGCACCCAGCCGTAGACGCCGTCGCCGTCGGCCCAGTGAACGTAGGCCCAGGCGCTGCCGTCGTCGGCGCGATGACCGAGCTCCACGATGGTGACCTCGCTGCCCGCGGGGACGGTGGCATACGACGGGCGGTAGCGCTCGGGTGGGTCGATGAGCTTGCCCGTGTCGTCTTTCCACAGGTCGAGCAGCTTCAGGTCTTGCTCGGACGTGCGCAGGTTGGTGTCGGGAAACTCGATGTCGCCCAGGTCCATGTCCTTGCGGCGAAACCGGAACAGGTACTGGCCGCTTTCGTCCACTCCATTGAGGCCGACCAGCTCGACGATGTCGCCGCGCTTGAACGGGCCGACGGCGGCGGTGACCATCTTGACCCGGCCGGCGTTGTAGGCCTGGCCGTTCTTGAGCCGCCACAAGACCTCGGCGTTGCGCGAGAACGTGAGCGGATGAAGCACCCGGGCCATGTGGTAGGCGAAGTCGAACGACGTGATTTCCCTGCCGTTGGACCAGTGGGCGCCTTTGCGCAGCTTGAACACGAAGCGGCGCTGGTCAGCCGATATGGACGGCATACCGTCAGGCTCGGGCCCCACGGACAAAGACGGCGTGGGCAGGCCTTGCAGGTTGGTGACCATCAGACCGTCCCACATTGCGGAGGTGAGCTTGGTACCGGTCGTGCTGGTGACCAGGGCCGGGTCGATATACTCGGGCTCGCCCGAGTTGCACCAGCGAAAATGCGTGGGATCCGGGTGGTCGGCGACATACCCGAAGTAGTCACCGCTGGGCAGTCCGCAGCCGGCGACCGCGGCCACAGCGCACGCGGTCAAAAGCAAACGGATCGGCGCAGCCATGGCCAGCGTTATAGCCGACCCACCGCGCGACTCCAAGAGCGTCGGTAGTTTGACTCGCCCGGCTGAGCGTGTTGAGATCACAACAGTTTCGTGGGAGACGCAGGCCTTTGGATCGGGGTCGTCGGGGGCGCCTTTTTGGGCGCCGGTCTGACGTGGTTTTTGCGCGCGCAGGCCGTGGCCGTCGCTCGTCGTGCCGAAACCGATGCGCGCCGCCGCGCCGACGAGCTGCGCAAACAGCTGCGCCAGCTCGATGACGAGCTCGCTGCCAGCCTGAACACCCTGGCTTCGTCCCTATCCCAATTGGGTATGCAGGCCGAACGCAGCCTGTCCATGCGGGTATCGGCCGACGATGCCCTCAACACTGGCTTGCGCGCGGTCAGCGAGGGAAAGTCCGCCACCTCGAGTGTGAGCATCGACGCGGCCGAGACGTCCGGCGCCGAGCTGGAGCATCACGGTCGCGCCATCGCCAAGGCCCTGGGTGAGCTGGAGCGCCGCGCCGAAGTCATCACCAACATCTTGCAGACGGCGACCGGCGAAGACCGCATGGCCGAGCACAAGGGCGACGACCTGATCAGCGCGGCCGACGAAGCTGTGCAGGCCGCGTCCGCCATGGACGAGGTCATTCGCAACCTGCAGACCACCGCGACCGACACCGCCGACCTGTCCACCCAGGTGTCCACCGAGGCAGAGCGCGGCTACCGCGCGGTTCACCGCACCCTGGATCAGATCGAGAGCATCCGCGAGCTGACCGGCGTCGCCCGCGCGCGCATCGAGGCGCTGGGCGAGCGCGTGTCCGACATCGGTCACGTGGTCAAGGTCATCCAGGACATCACCGAGAAGACCAACCTGTTGGCGCTCAACGCGTCGATCATCGCGGCTCAGGCCGGCGAGCACGGGCGCAGCTTCGCGGTGGTCGCCAACGAGATCAAAGCGCTGGCCCAGCGCACCGCGGCGTCGACCAAAGAAATCAGCGAACAGATCCGCAGCGTGCAACAAGAGTCCGAGCGCGCCACGTCGGCCATGGTCGACGGCGTGAGCGCGGTGGGCGAGGGCTTCCAGGTGGCCATCGCGGCCGGTGATGCCCTCGACGCCATTCGCCAGGCGGCGCGGCGCGCGCAAAAGCGAGTGCAGTCCATGTCGCGCACCTTGCGCAAGCAGATGTCATCGGCCCAGCAAGTGGTCGACAGCGCGGCGGTGGTGTCCGACCGCGCCGCTTCGTTTGCCGCCGCCGTGCGCGGCCAGTCGTCGTTGGCCGAGCAGCTGCGCTCCAGCGCTGTCGAAGTGCAGGACTCGGCCAATCAGATTCGCGACCTGATTCGCGATCACGGCGACAAGTCGTCCAACACGTCGGCGTTGCTCAACCGGGCCGCGGCGCAGCTCGAGCTGCTGGTGCGCAACGACCAGGAGATTCGCGCGCGCCTCGATACGCTGCGCACCAACGCGGACGCTGCACGCAACCTGGGCGACGATTTGGCCGCTCACTGGGGCGCGGTCAACGAAGCCGCAACCGAGCTCAAGGCCCACACGGCACGGCTGCGCACCGAGCTGGGTGCCTGACCGCCGCGCTCGCTACTTCACCGGGCGCAACGGCCACACGCATTGGCGCTGGCCGGCCCTGGTCATCTCGCACTTGCGCGGGAACGGGCTCAGGTCCAGGACGCGGAACGACGCGGCCTTTTCGTAGCCCGCGGCCAGATCCGACCATTGGATCACCGGTACGCCCTTGGGCAGGGTGACCACCAGTGAGGGCAGCGCCAGCGGCTTGCCGGCTTTGTCCATGGCCTGGATCAGGATCTCGTAGTCGCCGAACGTCATCGCCTCGCGGGTCACGCGCAGATAGTGGCTCGGCGGCGCCGGCATGCCGGCGTTGGGCTTGGCGGTGACCGACGCGGGCGCGGCTTTTTTCTCGGCCGCCGGCTTCTTGGGCTCTGCGGGCGGGGTGGTGCCCGGTGGCTTGGCCGTCGGTGTGGTCGCCCCCGGCGGCTTGGCGTTGGCCGCCACCACGCTGACGGTGACACACGCGGTGTGCTTGCACTTGTCGAACGCGGGGCCCCAGCGGTGCAGGCGCTCGGACGCGTCGGCTCCCAGATCCGCGCTGCGCTTGGTCAGGTAGAACTTGCCTTTGTGCCAGTTGGCCATCACGTTGTAGCCCTTGAGGAAGTTCTGGCCCAACGTGCCGTCGATATCGACTTCCCTCATCCGCTTGTCGTTGTAGGCGACCAGGTACAGCCCGGCGCTCTTGATCTTGCCTTCTACGTCGAGCATGCCGACCAGGGTGCCGCCACTGATGCGATGAATGGTACCGGCGTCGTCCATGCTGGTCGCGCGCACGCCCAGGTGCGGCATGTGCCACTCGTCGATCTTGGACTGCCACAACATCGACGCCGGACCGCCCAGGTCCAGGTGCAGCTCGACCTTGTGCTTGCCGTTGATGACGGCGGACACCAGCTTCTTGTTGTTGAAGCGGCGGAAGCCGAGGGTGATCGCGTCGCTGGGCGGCGGCATGTGACCCTGGCTGGCCAGATAGCCCATGCCCTTGTCGCGGTTGTAGCCGAAGATCAGCGAGTCGGCGATGATGTCGCGGCCGAGCACGCCGCGGATCAACCGGCCGTTGATCCAATAGCGCCCGGTCGAGAACACGCGAAACTTCTTGTTGCGCACCTTGAGGCTGCCCAACGTGATGGTCTGCACCTCGGACAAGCCCGTGTGCACCCGGTGGTCGCGCTCGTCCACGACGTCGGGACCGCGCGTGGTGTACAGCTTGAGCTCGCTCTGGATCGCGTTGTCGACGAACGAGATGGGCGAGTCGGGATCGATGGCAAACAGGTACGGCCCCTTGCCATTGACCATCACCGGTGCCATCAGCGGCGTGTTCTCCAGCGGCGCCACCAGCGGGAACGCCCACTTGTCGCCGGAGCTGAATCCTGGAGGAGCGCCGATCGCACAACCCGTGATCAACGCCGCACACACAAAAGCCACTGCAGACCTGAACATAGGCGCATCCTAGTCCACATCGGCGGACCGTGCACGCCGCGGCGCTGCTAAGGGCTAACAGGTTTTGCGCGGGTGATACCCCGCGTAATTAGCGGCGGACGCCGTCTGGACCGATTTCCCAGGTCATGCCCGCGCGCAGCAGCTTGGCCAGCTCGCCGCGACCCTTCTGGTCGATCGCGGTCTCCACCTGGGCGTTGGCGAGATCGTTGTAGCTGGGCGCATCGACCGCGCGCAGCACACCGACGGGCGTCGGGAAATCCGGGTAGGTCATCAGGCCCAGCATGAAGGCGTAGGCGGCCGAGCCCTGCTCGTTGTGCACGACGATCTGATCGAGCGGCACCTGGCCGTCGCCGTCGCCGACCTCGACCACTTCGGGCGTGAAGTCGCCCTTCATGCGAATGCCGAACTGGTTCTGTTTGCCAAACAGCAGCGGTTCACCGTGCTCGAGCACCAGCTGGCGATCGGCCTTGGTCTTCTTGGACGTCACCGGCTCCCACTCCGAGTCGTTGAACACGGGGCAGTTCTGCATGATCTCGACGAACGAGGCGCCCTTGTGAGCGCTGGCGCGCGCCAGCACCTTGGTGAACGACTTGGCGTCGGTGTCGGCGGTGCGCGCCACGAACGTGGCGTTGGCGCCCAGCGCGACCGAGCTCGGGTTGACCGGGTGATCGATGGAGCCCATCGGCGACGACGGCGAGAGGGTTCCCTCGGCCGACGTCGGCGAGTACTGGCCCTTGGTCAAACCGTAGATCCGGTTGTTGAACAGCAGGATGTTCAGGTCCACGTTGCGCCGGAGCACGTGCAGGAAGTGGTTGCCGCCGATGCTCAGGCCGTCACCGTCGCCGGTGATGACCCAGATCGACAGCTCCGGCCGCGCGACCTTGAGCCCGCTGGCGATCGCCGGGGCACGGCCGTGGATGGTGTGGAACCCGTAGGTGTTCATGTAGTACGGGAACCGGCTGGAGCAGCCGATGCCCGAGATGAACACGGTGTCTTCGCGTTTGATGCCGACGCTGGGCAGGTGGCGCTGCACCGTCGCCAAAATGGCGTAGTCGCCGCAGCCGGGGCACCAGCGCACGTCCTGATCGGATTCGAAGTCTTTCTTGCTCAGCTTCAACTGCGTTGGTTTGCTCATTGATTACTCGCTCGGGCAACGGCGCGCGCACAATCGCCGAGAAGCTCTTGGACGGCTTCGGTGATCTCGCTGACCTTGAACGGCTTGCCCTGGATCTTGTTGAGTCCCTGAATGTCGAGGAGGTAGCGGTCGCGCAGCACGGTGCGCAACTGGCCCATGTTGAGCTCGGCGACGAGGACGTGTTTGAAACCCTTGATGACGTCGTCCAGCCGCGGATTGAGCGGAAACAGGTGGCGCAGATGCACGTGGCTCACGTCGTGGCCGTCGGCGCGCATCAACTTTGCGGCCTGGCGCAACGCGCCGAAGGTGCCACCCCAACCGATGACGAGCACGTCGCCGGAGGTTTCGCCGCACAGATCCAGCTCGCCCATGTCGGCGGTGGTGCGCATGACCTTGTCGTAACGCACGTGGCTCATCGCTTCGTGGTTCTGCGGATCGTAGGACACGTTGCCGGTGTGGAAGTCTTTTTCCAGACCGCCCACCCGGTGTTCCATCCCGGGGTGCCCGGCACCACCCAGGGGCGCGCCAGGGTGTCCTCGTCGCGCCCGTAGACCTCGTAGCCTTCCGGGTCGGTGCGGTTCTCCACCTCAATGTCCGGCAGGTCTTCGATGTCGGGAAGCTTCCACGGCTCCGTGCCGTTGGCCAGATATCCGTCCGTCATCATCAGCACCGGGGTCATGTACTTGGTGGCGATCCTGACGGCCTCGATGGCGGTGTAGAACGCGTCGCCCGGAGTCTTGGCGGCGATCACCGGCATGGGGCAGTCGCCGTTGCGGCCGTACAGGGCCTGGAACAGATCCGACTGTTCCGTCTTGGTCGGCAAGCCGGTGGACGGGCCGCCGCGCTGCACGTTGACGATGACCACGGGCAGCTCGGTCATGACCGCCAGACCCATGGCTTCGCCTTTTAGCGCGATGCCCGGCCCCGACGACGCGGTTATGGCAACAGCGCCGCCGTAGGCGATGCCCACCGCCGCGGACATGGCCGCGATTTCGTCTTCGCACTGGAACGTGATGACGCCGAAGTTCTTGAAGTTGGACAGGTAGTGCAACACGGACGACGCCGGGGTAATCGGATAGCCCGCGTACACAATCTTGCGTTTGGCCAACTGCGCTGCGGCGACAACCCGATGGCAGTGGCCTCGTTACCCGTGATGTTGCGATAGGTGCCGGGCTCGAACTCCGCCGGCGGCACTTCGTACACGCCCTGGAACACTTCGGCCGTTTCGCCGTAGTGGTAGCCGGCCTTGAACACGCGCACGTTGGCGTCGGCGAGGCGCGGCTTGCGGCCGAACTTCTTGTTGATCTCCGCGATCTCCTGGCCGGGGTCGCGCGAGTAGACCCAGTACAGCAGGCCGAGAGCGAAGAAGTTTTTGCACCGCGCCTTCTCTTTGGTCGACAGGTCGGTTTCTTCCAGCGCGGCCATGGTGAGCTGCGTGATGTCGATCAAATGGGAGCGGTAACCGTCGAGGGTGTTGTCCTCGAGCGGGTTGTTCTCGTAGCCAGCCTTCTTCAGGTTGCCGTCGGTGAACGTGCCTATGTTGACGATCACGATGCCGTTTTCCACGACATCGGGCAGATTCGTCTTCAGTGCTGCGGGGTTCATCACCACGAGCACGTCAGGAGCATCGCCCGGAGTGAAGATATCGCTCGACGAAAAGTGGAGCTGAAACCCAGACACTCCGGCAAGGCTTCCGGCCGGCGCACGAATCTCGGCCGGAAAGTCTGGAAATGTGGCAATGTCGTTACCCGCAACGGCTGCGGATTTCGTGAATTCAGTGCCGGTGAGCTGCATACCGTCACCGGAATCGCCTACGAATCGAATAACGACGTGTTCTAGTTTAGTCGTTTCCAACGGCGCCTCGCGCTTGTCTTATGTTTTGATGTTACAACCATGTGTGCGGTTACTCTGGTTTGCTGCACACGTTTCCGAGTCAGAGCGGAACCTACGCGACTGAAATGCATTAGGCAATAGCGAATCCCTTGTCAGTTCCGGACCATATCTGCTTGCAGACCAATCGCGGCTGTGAGTATATACCTAATCCTCTCGCACGCTTAGCTCAGCTGGATAGAGCGCTGCCCTCCGGAGGCAGAGGTCACAGGTTCGAATCCTGTAGCGTGTACTACTCCAATGCGCCCGCGGCGCTGTCGCCTGCACGGTTTGGTTCGCAGTGAGCTCACTCGCCGAAATCGCCATCGAGGCCGGCCTGGCCAATCGCGACAAGATTGGCAAAGCCGCTGAAATTGCGGAAAAAAAACGGGTTCCCCTGGTGGTCGCGCTGGTTCGCGACTGCGGTGTGGACGAGCTCGGGTTGGTCACGGCGATCCGCAAACAGTTCCGCGTGCCGCTGATCGACCCCGCCAAGGCAAAGCTGGATCCCGAGGCCCTGCGCGGGCTGAGCCGGGACGTGGCGCGCCGGTTGCGCGTGTTGCCCCTGTCGGTCTCCGTCTACGATTCGGGGCCAAACACCATGCACGTGGCAACCGCGGATCCCACTGACCAGGTCACACTTGCCGAAGTGGAGCACTTGAGCGGATGCCGGGTGGAATGCAGCTTGATGCCGCTGTCTGCCATCGAAGAGCTCGTCGAGTCGAGCTATCGTGCATTCGTGACCGAAGTGATGCGTCGAGGCCGCAATTCTGACGACCAGCCGGCTGGCAAGAGCCCATTTGGGCCCGCGCCCACCGCGGACGCCGCGCCCACGACGATTCCATACCACCGAGTTTCAGATGATGCGGATGTGGCCGTCCGTGTTCGAGCCCTCGTGGATCTGCTCCTCCACAAACGTGTGATTACCGAAGACGAGTACGAAGAGCAGGTCCGGCTGCTGATGAAGCGGCAGGACGAGGGTGGCTGAGCTATATTTCAATGGTATTGACGGCCAGCGTTAACACAGCGAAGTGTTCCAACTGCGAGCTCGAGTTTTCTGCTGAGGCACTGTTCTGTCCTCAGTGTGGAACCGCAAAGAGCCGCGACCTCGACGGCGACCCGCTTTTGGGTTCCAAGATCGGCGATCGGTTTTTGTTGACCGAGCGCATCGGCCACGGCGCGTCCGGAACCATCTATCGGGGCGAGCACGTGACCCTGCGCCGCAAGGTCGCCATCAAGGTGCTGCACCACGAGTTGTCGCGGGATGATCTGGCCATCGAGCGCTTCCGTCGCGAAGCCACGACGGTGAGCGAGATCGAAAACGAGCACATCGTCCAGATTCACGATTTCGGTCGCACCGACGACGGCCGGCTGTATCTGGCGATGGAGCTGCTCGAGGGCGAGACCCTCGACAACGTGCTCGAACGCGAAGGCCAGGTGTCCATCGGCCAGGTCGTCGATGTGTTGATCCAGCTGGGCGAAGCCCTGGCCGAAGCGCACGAAGCGGGCTTCGTCCACCGGGATTTGCGGCCGCGCAACATCTACCTGGCCAAGCGGCGCAAGCGCGCCAACTTCGTCAAGCTGCTCGACTTCGGTCTGGCCAAGCTCGTCGTCGGCGAAGACGGCGCTGCGTCGACCAGTCTGGGCATGACGTTCGGCGAGCCCAAGTACATGTCCCCGGAGCAGGCGCGTGGCGATACGGTCGACATGCGCGCGGACATCTACTCGCTGGGCTGCATCGCCTACGAGATGCTGACCGGGCAACCACCCTTCGTCGGTGGTCGAGTGTTCGACATCTTGACCCGCCACGTGGACGAGGTTCCCGATCCGCCCCGCGCCCGCCGGCCACAAATTCCCGAATGGCTGGATGCGATCGTGGTGTGCATGCTGGCCAAGTCGCCCGGCGATCGCTTCTCCAGCGTGAATGAGTTGGTCGAGGCGTTGCGCGCGGGCTCCGAGACCGGGCAGGTGATCGCCCGCCGGCCCAGCGCACCCGTGAGAACGCCGCGCCAGTCCTCGGCGCCCGTGGGCGCGGTGACCCGACCACCCGAATACACCCCGCCGGCAGGGCAGCTGACCCCGGCCGCCAACGAGGCGGTGCAACGGGCGGCGCGGATTTCGTCGGCGCCCGTCCCGGCGCAACAACCCGTGGCGCAACAACCCGTGGCGCAACAACCCGTGGCGCAGCAACCCGTGGCGCAGCAACCCGTGGCGCAGCGGCCGGTGGCGCAGCAACCCGTGGCGCAGCGGCCGGTCGAGCCACCGCCAAAACATCTGCCTGCCGAGCCGGTCGCGGCCGCCGAGCCGACGCAGGCCGACGCGGACGATCCCGACGACTATCGCGCGACCACCGAAGTGGACGCGGCCCGGGTCAAGTCGCACCTGGCGGCGCAGGGCAAGCAAGCGCGGCCGCCGTCGGCCGGCATTTCCGCGGCGTGGTACGCCGACGGCGAGGCCCTGGGCGGCGACGAGGAGCTGGACGATTCCATGTTGCGCAAGCTGGAGCGCGCCCGCGGTACGGGCCGCATCGCCGGCGGCTTCGGCAGCACCAGCGACATGTACTTCGATGAGCGCCCGCGGCGCTGGCCGTACTTTGCTGTCGCCGGCGGCGTGCTCTTGGTCGTGCTCGCCATCGCGTTGTGGCCGGGTGGCAGCAAGCGCAAACAGGCCGCCAACGAGCCCGCGGCTGCCCCGGTGGTGGACGCGGGGGTGTCACAGAAGGCGCCGGTCGCGGATGCAGCCCCGGTGCCCGACGCGGCGGTCGACAAAGCCAAGACCGACGTCGAGCCCAAGCGGGTGAAGCATAGCCACAAGCCCAATCGCGTCGTCGATCACGGTCCCCTCGTCGCCAAAAATAGTGGCGGCAAGCACGGCCACCACGGCAAAGATGGCAACAACACCGCCAACCACAAGAACAACAACGTCAAGCCGCCCGCCAACGACAAGAAGAGACAAATGGCGGTGTTCTGGGCCAAGCGCGGCAAGCTCGCCCTCAACAACAGCGACGTGGTGGGGGCCGCGACCGCGTTCAAGAAGGCGCGCGAGCTGGACCCGAACAACGTGGACGCCATCATGGGCCAAGGCGAGCTCGCTCTGGGCCAGAGCGCCTACGGCGCGGCGATCAAGCACCTGCGCCGGGCCGTTCGGATGCGGCCGAACAACTACTATGTGCACACCCTGCTGGGGGAAGCCTACCTGGGCGCCGGCAACAAAAGTCGGGCTCGGGGCTCGTTCCAGCGAGCGCTGAAGATCAACCCGGACTACGCGCGCGCCCGCGAGGGCTACAACGACGCGTCCAAGTAGGGGCAGCCCCGGCGCCTGACCAGGTTCGCCTCAGCTGTGGCGGCTTGGCCTGGAGCGTGCGGCGGGTTGGCCGCAGGCCAGCCTGCTGCAGAGCGACCCGCGCGCGAGTGCGCGCGTCCGGAGGGCTTTGCCCAATAATCCTCTAGTGCGCGGCCGGCAAAGCTGGCCGGGTGCTAGGGCTAGGGGGTGTCACATGCTTCCGCCGGCTGGCCCCGCGAAACCACAGGCTTTGTTGCTCGTCGGTCGCTGGGGGGCCACCCAACTCCCTGTTCGCGCCTCGCCATTGATTCCGCTGAC
>Ga0114931_10003453_pt1 | contig 20018 bp, 17 predicted proteins | sample 2SBtaG_FD_89579 | JGI IMG/M metagenome (GOLD analysis project Ga0114931, IMG submission 89579) | Deep subsurface microbial communities from Kolumbo volcano to uncover new lineages of life (NeLLi) - 2SBTROV14_V59a metaG | ecosystem: Environmental > Aquatic > Marine > Volcanic | place: Kolumbo...
CAACGAATCCATCGGGCTTCTTCTTGCGTACTGCCATGATTCATCATCTCCGGTCGGCGATCATCCGCCGGGATGTGATACCATGAATCAGAGACGCGGGTTGCGCCTTTGTTCAGAGGTTCCTCTAGATTGAGATCACGAAATTGATAGTACTGCTTCGCTTCACCCCAGCATCCTCTTTGCAAGTTTAGACGAGGCTCAGAAACTGCTATGGAGATTGCTTCAAGCACATTCAGTGTTGATGCAACTGTGCCATATACTCCTGCAGTATCTGTTGACAACTTATGTGATTGTGTTACCCATTGTGTGCCAAACCATGAGAATCGGCTCCACCGTTCAGCTAAATGGTCGGATAGATGAGCCTTAAGGCGACTAAATAGTCGGTCATTGCCAGCCCCAGTTTGGCCGACATAGATAAGTTCGTATTCAGCGTACAGAGCGTAGATGCCTCTTTGTTCACGAAAATCAACTGCTTTAGCTCTGGATGTCTGTGATGCTGCACCTAAGAGTGTTCCCGAATTATTCGGTCGTCCCCAGAATACCAACTCGGATTACCAAAATATACCAAATGCACGAATCATTTCCAATTCCTTGAGTATGTAATTATAATATTTATAAACACAACACTAAAGATGCTGATTAGGATTTATTCTTCTTCCTTCGCAACCCCGACTACACCCTGCGCCACGCGCGCCCCGGCGTTGCCGGTCGGTTGGCCGTAGTCGTCGGGCTTGGCGTGGACGATCACGCCGCGACCGATGATCAGAGCGAGGTTCAGGTCAGGGTCGGTCCAGTCGTAGCGGGCGACGCCTCGGGCGTCGGCGGTGATGTTGCCCAGGTCGCCGGTGTGCCGGACTTTGGCGTCGCGGGCGCCGTGGGGGGTGTGGTTGAGGTTGAGGTGCCCGCCCTCGGCCTTGCCGTTGGGCTTGCTGATGTCGCCCCACTCGTGGATGTGGAAGCCGTGATCGCCCGGCGTGAGGCCGGAGATCTCGGCGGTGATGTGGACGCCGTCGTCGGTCTGTGTGAAGTCGACGACCCCGGCGGCGTTGTTGCCGGCGGTGGGGGTGACGACGGCCATGGCGTGGTTGGTGGGGGCGGTGGCGCAGCCGATGTTGAAGAGGGCGATGGCGGCGAGGGGGAGGAGTTTCGATGTGGTTTTGAGCATGGTCCGTTGTCCTTTCGGGTGTGTCTTGATTGAAACGTTCGCGATATATGCGTGCCGTGGCCTCGGCTTTGCGTGGCCACGCTTCCTACCTGCTCTGCACGATCTGAGGAACAGAATCCAGATCAACCCGGAGCGGCTCTGTCTTGCCATTTCTGAACGCTGCGGCGCTGGACCAATGCCAGTCTGTGGCGCGAGCGACAAGTTTACGACGAACCGGGTTTGCGTGCAGATACTCGATTGCATTCCAGATCCGATCCGGCTTCCAAAGATTCCGATCGTGTCCACCTCCGCGTTGCCAGAGACGCCGGCTGGATGTTCCATTGGGTTGGGAATCGACCATGGATTCGAGTGTGCGGGGATGGCTCCTCTCTGCTATAGCGACAGCGCGCCGTGTTGATGATTGTTTGAGCGTTGTGAGGATGTTCGAAACGGTTGGGGCGTCATGGCTGGGGAGGATCATCAGGTGGACGTGCTCGGGCATGATGATGTACGCGAGCAGTTGGAAGCCGTGTTTTATGCGGGAACGCTCGATGCCGTCGGTGACGAAACGCCAGGCGTCGAGTTGCTCGATGAGGGGGCGGCGTTTGTAGCAGGAGAAGGTGAGCAGGCGGGCTTGTCCGGGGATGTCGTGGTGGACTTTTCGGCGCTTTGCTGGATAGGTTGACGGGGGAGGCACACAGAGATTGTAGGGGGTATGGTGGGAAACATGGCCACGCAAAGCCGAGGCCATGGCACACTTTTGGAGCATGGCCACGCAAAGCCGAGGCCATGGCACACTTTTGGAGCATGGCCACGCAACGCCGAGGCCATGGCACACTTTTGGAGCATGGCCACGCAACGCCGAGGCCATGGCACACTTTTGGAGCATGGCCACGCAAAGCCGAGGCCATGGCACGCTTTTTAGATTCATGAAAGGATCCGATCCCGATGTCCGCTGGCGCCACCTACAAAACCGACGGTTTCCTCTCCTTCGAGCTCGCCGAGTGGGCGACGAATCTGAGCTACAACGATCTCTCACCCGAGGCGATCGCCGCGGCCAAGCGGTTCTGGTTCGATTCGCTCGGGTGCGCGATGGGCGGATCGCAACAGAAGGATTTCCGGATCGCCCTCGACCACTGCAAGCAGATGGGGGGGGCGGCGACCTGCGATGTGTTTGTCGACGGCTTCAAGACCAGCCCGCCGGACGCCGCGTTCCTCAACTCGCTGATGATCCGCGCGATGGATTACAACGACATCTACTGGAAGCAGGACCCGGCGCACCCGAGCGACATCATCTGCGGCCCGCTGGCTATCGTGCAGATGTTGGGCGGCTCGGGCAAGGATGTCATCCTCGGGACGATCATCGCGTATGAAATGGAGATGCGGCTGTGCGAATCCGGCTTCCCGGGCGTGCGCGAGTACGGCTGGCACCACGCGACGCTGACCGGGTTTGCCGCGCCGATCGCGTGCGGCGCCGTGCTTGGGCTGACGAAGGATGAACTGGTTCAGGCGATCGGGATCAGCGCCTCGCGGACGGGCTCGTTCGGCGCGGTGACCGCGGGCAAACTGACCAACATGAAGAACACGGTCGATCCGATGGCGACCCGCGCCGGTGTGGAATCGGCGCTGCTCGCTAAGCGGGGGTACTCCGGTCCGGAGCACATGTTCGACGGCAAGGAAGGCTTGTCGCACGTCTTCGGGCACGAGTGGAAGTTCGAGATCATGACGGACAATCTGCCCAAGTCGCCCGGCGATCACTACCGGATCCTCGATTGCGGCATGAAATCATTCCCGATCGAGGCGCTCAGCCACGCGCCGCTGACCGCGATGATGAAGATCGTCAAAGAGCACGCGATCAACCCCGACGATGTGACGGAGATCACCGTCGAGGTCGTCGCGCGGGCCGCGGATATTCTGGGGGATCCGCACAAGTACCGTCCGACGAGCAAGGAGACGGCGGACCATTCGCTGCCGTACTCACTCGCGGTTGGGTTGGTCGACGGGATGGTGACGCCGTTGCAGTTCAAGCAGGAGCGGATCGACGATGCGGGGTTGATCCCGGTGATGGACAAGGTGAAGGTGGTCCCGAACGAGGAGTTCGAGAAGCTCTTCCCGGAGTTCCAGCCGAGCCGCGTGACGGTGACGCTCGAGGACGGTTCAAGCCACGTGCAGCGGGTGGATGTGCCCAAGGGCGACCCGCGGGATCCGATGACCGAGGAAGAGATCGCGGTGAAGTTCAACGCGCTGGGCGAGGGGATCATCCCCAAGGCGCAGCGGGACACGATCCGCGGGATCGTGATGGACATGGAGAACCAGGCGACGCTTGACGCGCTCTTCGCCGCGATGCGTGCATAAGATGAGGATCAACAAAACGGTGTCGAGCACGTGCGCATCCCCATCGGCGCCGGGAACCGGTACAGCCCCGAGGCGCTGGACCGGTTCGCGCGGGCGATGGAGGCGCACGACGGCAAGGCCCTGCTGCACCGCCGCTCGGGTGGTCGTGTGACCAACTTCGACGTCGCGTACCTGGTCAAGCACCGCGGGTACGACCTCAACGATGCGTATGAGGTGGGCAAGAGGCTGCGTTATGGGTCGTCGCCGCTGGGGCAGTTGCTCGGTCGCAAGATCGGCTGCCACTTCGAGGGCTGACGCGAACGTCGCTGTTTTCGGACCATCCCCGATCAGGTGGGCTGGATCGCCTGCGCCGGGACTGTGTTGAAGAGCCGGTGTGATTCCCGCTCAGTGGTCCGCGGATCGTGTCGATAGCCCTCAATGTCTGCGCGGATCTGTGAGCCGGCGTGTCGTCGGGATCCTGAGCCGCAAACGGAGGCATTGGCATGCGACCGCATCTCTGGTTGGGCGTCACCGCAGTCGCGGCGAGCGCCCTTGTTGGCTGTAGCAACTCAATGAGCACGGCGAAGATCGGCAAGGCGACGTCCGTCGCGAGCACCGATATCTGGGGCTTCCAGAACGGGCTGCACCGTGACGGGTCGTTCTGGTTCGCCGGGCAGCCCGATCTCATCGGGATGCGCGAGGCGCGTGACCGGGGCGTGCGCACGGTCGTCAACCTGCGCCCGCACGAACAGAACGAGCAGTTCGTCCATTTCGACGAGCCGCAGATCGCCTTCGAGCTCGGGATGGAGTATTTCAGCATCCCCGTCGAGCCCGAGATGATCACGCCCGAGGCCGTCGCGGCGCTCGCCGAGGCGCTCAACGGGACCACCCGCCCGGTGCTGATCCACGGCGCCACCATGGACGAGGTCGGCGGGCTGTGGGCGGCGTACCTGGTGCGTTATCGCGGCATGCCCATCGACGAGGCGATGGCCAGCGCCGAGGCCGCCGGTCTGACCAACGACACGACCTTCGACGCGGCGATCCGCGCCATGGCCGCCCGGATTCGGAATCGCTGTCAAAGTTCGCCACGGTCGAAACCGAGACACTGCCCGAGCCCGACTTCGAGAACTGAGGCCCGGAGAGCCGGAAATCTGTTGCGCCGCTCGTCGCTCGCCCGGATTCGGGTTGGTGACGAGCGGCGTTTTTCTGCGCGGTATGATCCTCGGATGAATCCAGATCACGACAACGAGACATCGAACGGATACGCCGCGCTGGTGGCGGGTATTTTGCGCAGCTTCGAGCGCCAGCAACGGTACGCGCAATCGCTCGTGGCGGACCTGTCCCCCGCCGAGATGGTGTCGCAGCCGATCGATGGCGTCGTGCTGAACCACCCCGCGTGGGCGCTGTCGCACCTGAACGTCTACATGCCGGTGCTGACCGCCATGCTCGAGGGGGGAACGCCCGGGGACCCGCTCGATCACGAGTTCGGCCAGCGGAGCACACCGCTGCCAGATCCCGGCGCCTACCTCCCCAAGGCGGCGCTGCTCGAACGCTTTGCGCAGCTGCACGAATCGACGGCACGCGCGTTCCGGGCGGCCGGCCCCGGGGTGCTCGCCGCGGAAACTCCGCTCCCGCGGTTCATCGAGCGGTTCCCGACCATCGGGGATGTCGCGATTCAGTTGATGATCAAGCACGAAGCGACGCATCTCGGGCAGGTCAGCGCTTGGCGCCGGGCGGGCGGACGACCGATGGTCACGCCCTGAGCGAGGCTTCCGGCGATACTTGGCGGCAATATCCCGATAGCTGGTAGTGATATCATGATATCGGATGCGTCCCACGGCCCTGTCAGGGGCGGTCGGACGCTTGACGATTGCTAGAGTCCGCTCAACCGCACGTTCCGATGACGATGCGCGATTTCGAGTTCGGCAACGAAAGCAAGGAGAATGGCCGGTGTCCCAGGCATCCGTACAACTGACCGCTGTCGAGAGCCGGATCCGTGAGGCGCTGGCATCGAGGGGCGACGCCATGATCACGGATCTGGCGAGGCACGTCGCGATCCCCACCGGTGGGGGGCACGACGCCGGGCTCGACGAGTACCGAGGCCTGCTCCTCGATCGCCTCCGCGCCGTCGGCGCCGAGATCGAGTTCAGTGATGGCGATCCGAAGCCCGTCTGGCTTGATTTCGGGCCGCACCCGGATGATGCGCCGCCCTCGAGGACGCCGCCCCGAACCGCCATCGCCACGCTCCCGGGGGGCTCTGGTCCGAGGATCCTGATCGCCTGCCACCTCGACACGGTGTTTGATCCCAACGGCTCATTCCAGCGCATGACCATCTCCGGTGACGGCGCCACCGCGGTGGGGCCGGGCGTCGTTGATATGAAGGGCGGTGTGCTGATCACGCTGAACGCGATCGAGGCCCTTGCCGAGGCCGGGGTCGCGAGCCGGGTGACACTCGCGCTGACCAGCGACGAGGAGACGGGCAGCTATGCGAGCAACCGGACGCTGCGCGAACTGGCTCGACAGGCCGACATCGGGATCGCCACCGAGCCGGCGCTCCCGGGGGGCGAGCTCGTCATCGAACGGTTCGGCAGCGGGCAGTTCCGCATCGAGACGCGGGGCCGGTCGGCGCACGTGGGCCGGGCGTTCACCGAGGGGATCAGCGCGGTGACGGCGCTGGCGGAGGCGATCGTGCGCATCAGCGAGATGCCCGATGCCGATCGGGGCCGGATCCTGAATATCGGACCACTGTTGGGCGGGGCCGTGTCGAACGCGGTGCCCGATATGGCCCGTGCTTGGGGGAACGTGCGATTCCCCACGAACGAGATCGCCGATGAGATCAGGGCGATGCTGACCGAACTCGAGACCCCGACTGATGCGATGCCGGCGCTTCACATCGACTGCTCATTCAACCGCCCGGCCAAGCCGAAGACGGAGGCGGTCGAGCGGTTCGCCCGGCTGGCGCGGGTGTGCGCCGAATCGCTGGGCCAGCGGATGCCCTTCGCAACGACCGGCGGCGTCTGCGACGGGAACATCCTCCAGGATGAGGGCGTGCCGACCATCGACACGCTCGGCGTCCGCGGGGGGGGGCTGCACACCGCCGACGAATGGATTGACCTGTCGAGCCTTGTTGAGCGCAGCCAGCTCATGGCCTTGCTGCTGCACCGGCTCTCGCAGGGGGCCCTGACGACCCCTTGACGGACGAACACCCACCCGGCCGGATCGGCGAACGAGCCGGCCTGTTTATGAAAGCAAGAGACCGATGACCACCACCACGCAGCAGACCGGGACCCACGGGTCGAGATTCCTGAGCAGCGATGTCGTCACCAGCTCGATCGACTCGATCGTCGAGGAGCTCCGCCGGCGCCAGTCGCAGATCACCGAGCCCCGGGGGACCGACAGAGAGAACCGCGTCCTCTTCGATGAACTCTCAGCGATGATGACCGAGACGCGCGGGCGGGGGTTGTATTACGACTTCATCGCGTCGGGCATCGGCAACGGGGCGCTCGTTGAGCTGCTCGACGGGTCGGTCAAGTGGGACATGATCAACGGCATCGGCGTCCACTTCTTCGGGCACAGCGAGCCGGAGCTGGTCCGAACCGCCCTCGAGGCGGCGACCGGCGACACGGTGATGCAGGGGCACCTCCAGATGAACGAGGACGCGATCCGCTACGCCGACACGCTCGTCCGGTACGCCTCGCGCTCGAGCGATCTGGCGCACTGCTTCTTCTCGACCAGCGGCGCGATGGCCAACGAGAACGCGCTGAAGATCGCCTACCAGAAGCACCAGCCGGCCGAGCGCGTCCTGGCGTTCAGCCACTGCTTCATGGGCCGGACGACGGTGATGGCGCAGATCGGCGACTCCGCCGCGGGCCGAGACGGCGTGCCGCTGAACATGCACATCGACTACATGCCCTTCTACGGCGAAGCGCTCGAGCGCCTGATGCGGTCTGGCGACCACTCCGCCAAGACGCACGCGATCGACGCGACGGTCAGGCAGCTCGAGAAGTTCATCGCCCGGTACCCGAAGCAGCACACCTGCTTCGTCTTCGAGCTGGTCCAGGGCGAGGGCGGGTTCAACACCGCGCCCCCGGAGTTCCACAAAGCGCTGATGGAGGTCTGCAAGGCCAACGACATCGCGGTGTGGGTCGACGAGATCCAGACGTTCGGGCGGACCGAGTCGCTCTTCGCGTTCGAGGCGATGGGGCTGGGCGAGCTGGTCGACATCTGCACCGTCGGCAAGATGACGCAGGTCTGCGCCACGCTCTTTTCCGATCGGTACAACCCCAAGCCCGGGCTGCTCAGCGGCACCTTCCTCGGGGGCTCCGCCCCGCTGCGCGTTGGCCGGCGGATCGTCGAACGCCTCGCCGAGGGTGACTACTACGGCCCCGACGGGCGGATCGCGCAGCATCACCGGGCCTTCGCCGGGCAGGTTTCGGCGATCAAGTCGCGCCACCCGGAGTGGTTCCCCGATGTCGTGGGCGTGAGCGAGACCGCCGGCGGGTACGGCGGGATGCTCCGCTTCACGCCCTTCGGCGGCGACAAGGACAAGATGATCAAGCTGAGCAAGACGCTCTTCGAAGACGGCGTGATCGCGTTTTACTGCGGGCACAACCCGTTCCACATCCGGATGCTCCCGGCGCTGGGGGTCTTCAAGATGGAGGATTGGCCGCGCGTCTTCGAGATCGTCGAGCGATCGATGGCGAAGGTCGCCGGCTAACATCCATCACCGGTTCACCCGTTTCCGAGCCGTCCCCGACGAGCCGCATCCCAGGAGCGACACCGCCGCATGTTTCTGATCCGCCAATCCCAGCCCGACGATCGAGGGATCTTCCTCAAGCTCGCCAAGATGGTGCACTTCATCAACCTCCCGCCCGACAAGGAGGTGATCGCGGACAAGATCCGGTGGAGCCGGCGATCGTTCCGCGCCGTCCGGCATGGCGAAGCGCCCGAGGACGTCACCAAGGCGCGGGACATCCACCACCTGGGCGGGGCATCGGGCCAGTCGCCGCTGTTCATGTTCACCGCCGAAGATGCGATGACCAACAACGTGGTCGGCACGAGCGCGCTGATCGCCAAGATGGGCAGCGCCGGCTCGCCCAACGTGGTGTTCGAGCTCAAGAAGAAGCACTTTTTCTCGGAAGACCTCCAGCAGGGCACGACGCATGTCACCGCGCAGCTCGTGCTCGATGAATCCGGCCCGACCGAGATCGGCGGGCTGATCCTTGGCCCGACATACCGCGGGCACCCCTCGCGCGTGGGCAAGCAGCTGAGCCTGATCCGGTTCCACTACCTCGGTCTGCACCGCGAGCGGTTCGAGGACCGGGTTCTGGCCGAGATGATGGCCCCGATCACGCCCGACGGGCGCAACATCTTCTGGGAGGAGTTCACGCAGAAGTTCATCAACCTCAGCTACGAGGAGGCGGACCGGTTCTGCCAGAAGTCGCGCGAGTTCATGACCTCGCTGCTCCCGAAGGAGGAGATCTACCTGACGATGCTCCCGGCGATGGCCCGCGCCGGGATCGCGCAGGTCGGCCGGGACACCGAGCCGGCCCGGGTGATGCTCGAGAAGATCGGCTTCCGTTACCACGACCGCATCGACCCCTTCGATGGCGGGCCGCACATGCACGCCGTCACCGACGAGATCGACATGGTTCGCGACACGCGGACGGCGACCGTTTCGGGCGGGCTCAGGTTCAAGGACGCCGAGGTGATGTGCTTTGCAAGCTCCGATCAACGCGATGGCGGCGACGGGACCTTCCGCGCCGTGATGGCGCCATGCAAGGTAAGCGGGGACAAAGTCAGCGTCTGCGACAAGGCGATGAAGGTGCTCCGGGTGGGCGAGGGCGACCCGGTCGGGTTCACCCCGCTGCCGGGCGAGCGTCTCTTTGATCCGACGACCGTCAACGAGAAGAAAACCACGAACAAGAAGGTGTCCGCGTGACCACAACCGCCGATCCGATTGCCGCACTCAAGCACGAACCGTGCGCCCTGATCGCCGGTGAGCCCCGCCCGATCCCGGGTGACAGCATCCGCTCGCACTACCCGGCGAACCCGACGACGATCGTCTGGTCCGGCTCGCCCGAGCGTTCGCACGTCGACGAAGCCGTCGCCGCCGCCCGCGCGGCGCAGTATGAGTGGGCGACAACGCCGCGGGCGCGCCGGTTCGAGGCGCTGCGCCGCTACCAGCAGATCGTCACGAGCCGCATCGACGAGATCGCGCTGCTGATCAACGCCGAGACGGGCAAGGCGATGTGGGAGTCCCGCGGCGAGGCGGCGATCCTCGCCGGCAAGGTCGACATCACGCTCGATGAATCAACGCACGGCTCGATGGCGCGTGTCAGCGATTACGAGATCGACCTGACCGAGACGCGCCAGGGCCTGTGCCGGTACCGCCCGCACGGCGTGATGGCGGTGATCGGCCCCTTCAACTTCCCGGCGCACCTGCCCAACGGGCACATCATTCCGGCGCTGGCGATGGGCGACACCATCGTCTTCAAGCCCAGCGACAAGACACCGGCCGTCGGGCAGCTCATCGCCGAGATGTTCATCGAGGCGCTCGATTCGATCGACGCCCCCAGGGGTGTTGTCAACCTTGTTCAAGGCGCGGGCGATGTCGCGGGCCAGCTCGTCACGCACCCGGGCATCGACGGCGTCCTCTTCACCGGTTCGTGGCCCGTCGGACGCAAGATCCTCGAGGCCAACCTCGACCATCCCGGGCGCATCATTGCGCTCGAGCTGGGAGGCAACAACCCGGCGATCGTCATGGACGACGCCGACCTCCGGCAGGCCACCGTTGAGTGCGTCCGGGCCTCGTTCGCGACGACCGGTCAGCGCTGCACCTGCACACGGCGGATCATCCTGCACGAGGCCATCGCCGATCGGTTCATCAACGCCATGATCAAGGCGACGGGCGCGATCGAGGTCGGCGATCCACGCCGCGATCCGCCCGTCTTCTTCGGCCCCCTGATCCGTGAAGAGGCGAGGCAGGCCGCGCTGGAGTATCACCGGTCGCTCGTCAGCGCCGGCGGGGAGAGCCTCGTGGCGCCCCGCGCGATCGACGACGTCCCCGGTTGCGAGGGTGGTCATTTCATCACCCCCGGCGTTGTCCGGGTTGACCGGTTTGTCGCCGATGACGCGGGCGGACCGGGACGGGACGGCGGCTGCGACACCGAGGTCTTCGGTCCGGTCGTCCGCGTGTGCGTCGTCAAGAGCTACGAAGAGGCGATCGCGCAGGCCAACGCCACGCGGTACGGGCTGGCCTCGGCGATCTTCACGAAATCAAGGGAAACCGGCGAGCGCTTCCTGATCGACTCACGCGCCGGGTGTGTCAATATCAACGCGGGCACCGCCGGCGCCAGCGGGAAGCTCCCCTTCGGCGGTCTTGGTCAGTCGGGCAACCACCGACCGGCGGGCTCGTCGAGCGTCGATTACTGCGCGTACCCCGTCGCGAGCCTTGTCGAATCCAGTGACTCGGCGCCTATCAGCCCGGGGATGTTGTTCGAAGATTCATGGTTGGATTGACACCCGGCGTGACGATGCGGACCAGATCAACGACGCCCCGATGAGTGAACGCATGCGAAGAACCATCCTCCCAGACGCCCGCATCTCGCCCCGGTTCGCCGGGCTGACGACGTTCGGCCGCTACCCGCGACTCGAAGACGTCGCGCCCGAGAACGCGCCGGTGGACTGGGCCATCTACGGCGCCCCGTTCGACGGCGGCGTCACGTACCGTCCCGGCGCGCGCTTCGGGCCGCGCGCGATCCGCGACGCCTCGCAGTACCTCAAGCCGCACCATCTCGAGCACGGGATCACGATCACCGATGTTCTGAGCCTCGCCGACGCCGGTGATGCGCCGGTGTGCCCGTACTCGTGCGGGCAGACGCCCGACGCCATCGCCGGGTTCGCCACATCGCTCGGCGATCCCGAGTCGACGCGCCTGCTGGCGCTCGGGGGTGATCACTCCATCGCGCTCGCCAACATGCGCGCCACCTATGCCAGGCTCGGCTCGCCCGCCGGGGGGATGGCCCTGATCCACTTCGACAGCCACCTCGACACCGTCGACGCGGTCTGGGGTGAGCGGTACGGCCACGCCTCGCCGTTCATCCGAGCGATCGAGGAGGGGCTGATCGATCCCAAGCGCATGATCTCGATCGGCATCAAGGGGCCATTGAACACGCCCGATGATCTCCGCTTTGCGCAGGATCACGAGGTGACGATCCTGACCTACGCCGAGTGGCGCCGGGATGGGCCCGTGCAGTTGCAGAACTACCTCAAGCGCATCGCCGCCGAGGCGGCGTACCTGTCATTCGATATCGATGTTGTCGACCCGGCGTACGCGCCCGGGACGGGGACGCCCAGCGTGGGCGGGTTCACCTCCGCCGAAACGCTGGACCTGCTCCGGCTGTGCAAGGGCGCCAACATCGTCGGGGCGGACATCGTGGAGGTGCTCCCGGACCGGGATTCCGCGCAGATCACGGCGTTTCTGGCCAGCCACATCGCTTTCGAGATCCTCTCGATCGACGCCCTGCGCGCTGCCGGTTCGAGCGACTGAAATCGGTCCTGTCAGATGGCCAACCAGAGGGCGTCACCCGCTCGATCATCTCTCTGGAGGAACCACACGTGAACACCACCCGCAACCACCGCTGGATCCTGCTTGGCGCCTTGGCGCTCACCGCCGCCGCGAGCACCATCACCGGCTGCGCCTCTTTCGGCGATGCGAGGTTCCACGACACGCGGAGCGTCTCGGCGCCCTACCTGGGGACGATGGGCCTCGACGTCCTGACCTCCAACGGCGCGATCGAGGTTTTCAAGGCCAGCGATGACACCATCGAGATCACCGCCGAGATCAAGGCGCAGACGCAGGAACGACTCGACGACACGCTCGTCGTCGCCGATCAGGTCGGTGACAACTTGGTTGTCCGGGTGCAGTGGCCCGGCGGCCGGCGCCTGAGCAACGAGGGCTGCGGCTTCAGCATCGCCATGCCCGCGACCGAGTCCATCACGCTCAAGTCGTCCAACGGCGCGCTGTCGGTCGACGCGCTCGAGGGAGACGCCGACCTGGAGACCTCCAACGGGAGGATCACCGTCACCGACTACATCGGGCACGTCCGCGCCGATACGTCCAACGGGCGGATCATCCTCGAGTCGGTCGATGGCTCTGTTTCCGCCGACACCAGCAACGGCTCGGTGCGCATCGTCGGGGTGACCGGCCCGGTCATCGTCGACACCAGCAACGGGTCGGTGCTCGTCGAGCTTGCCGATGACAACCCGGGCCCGGTCCGTGTCGACACCGGCAACGGCTCGGTCACACTCGCCGTGGGTGATGGGTTCGCCGGCGAGATCACCACCGGCACTTCCCACGGGAAGATCCATTGCAATGTCAGCGGCATCGAGGCGCACATGGTCAGTCGCAACGACTGGCGGTACATCTTCCCCGGTGAAGGCGACCCGTCGACGATCGACACCAGCAACGGTTCGATCACGATCAAGCGCAAAGACACCGCCTCCGCCTCGGTTCAATAAACAAGGCTCAAGAAGCAGGAAAGCGATCGGCGCCATGATCAGAACGGGCGGCCTCAGCCCGTGCCTGTGGGCGACCGCGGCGCGGGTTGTCGCAGCGCCAGGATCAGCTCGACCTTCCCCGTCGGCTCGTCCAGCGCGCTGGCGATCTCCAGCGCCGTCCGGCCCTGATCGGCCAGCGCGTACACCTCGGCGGCGATGGGATCACCCGCGGGCGTCACCCCGGGCGCGGGCTGGTTGGTCGATGTCCCGGCGGCCTGTTCGAGTCGCGTCGACGCCTCGTTGGCCCGGTCGAGGAGGATCTCCAGCGCCGCCGCCTTGTTGTCCAGCACCGCCGCCAGACGCCGGGTCAGCTCCTCGGCGTCGGCCATGACCGCCTCGACCGACGTCCTGGCCGCGGTCGACGCGAGCGAGGTCGGGGCCGATTTGCCCGGGCGACGCTGCGCCTTCTCCCGGACGGCGCGGATCCGGTCCTGCGCCGTCATCCCCTGGAGGCTGGCCTGCCTGCGGAGCCGGCGCCGGAGCAGCGTGAGCATGGTGAAGCTCAGCAGCAGCACCCCCATCGCCGCGATCATCTGGACGAACGTCGACGCCCCGCCCTCGCGATGGGCGCTGGCGAGCGATGCGGTCAGGATGTGCGGGAGATGGGTGAACATGGGCGAAAGCTTGGCGTGGCCGTGTGAAGCATCGGTATCATGATCGGCTTGCAATGACAAATCCACCCGACACCCAGCCGGACCTGGACCGGGCCGCGCTCGCCAGGGCGACCCTCAAGGCGATACCCGCCGTGCGCGAGACCGTCCGCTCCTGGCGGGAGCTGACCGGTGGAGGCGCCGGGACGCTCATCGCCTGCTCAGGCGGCGCCGACTCCGTTGCGCTGACGCTGGCGCTGTGGTCGGCCTGCGCCACGGCAAACGCTCCTCCGCTCAGCGTCGGGCACGTCGTCCACGATCTCCGCCCCGAGCCTGACGCACTGGCCGATCGGGATCTGGTGCGGGCGCTGGCCGATCGGCTGGGGATCCCGTTCGTGGAGTCATCCATCAAGGTCGCCGGCGCCGGCAACGACGAGGGCGCCGCCCGGACCCGCCGGTACGCCGCGCTCGTCTCGATGGCCGGGCGAGCAGGGCTGGGCTACGTCGCCAGTGCGCACCACGCCAACGACCAACTCGAGTCGATGCTGATGGCCATCGCCCGCGGCTCCGGGCTCGAGGGTCTGGCGGGGGTCGCCGCCTCTCGTCCACTCGGTCTGGGTGTCACGCTGATCCGCCCGATGCTGTCCGGACTGCGCACGGACGCCGAGGCGATCTGTCAGATCGTGGGCGCCCGGTGGGCGCACGACGCGACCAACGACGACACCGAACGGTTCCGGAGCGCGGTCCGGGGAGGGCCGGCGCGGCTGCTGACCGAGATCCGGCCCGCGGCGCACCTCGGCGCTGTTCGAGCGGGCGATCTTCTCCGGGATGCGGCGATGCTCGTGCGGGACCGGGAGGTGGAGGTGTTCGGGGTCGGCACGGGCTGGGACCGGGCAGAGCTGCGATCCGAGCGCGCCGTCGTCCTCGGCGCCGGGCTGCGCACCGCCTCGCTCCGGCTCACCGGTGGCGACGGCGCCGACCGGCTCTCGCGCCGGGTGATCGACCCGGTCGTCCGTGCGATCCGGGACGATTCCACCGAGCGCCGTCACTTCCACTGGCCCGGCGGCATCGAAGTCACGGTCACCGCGCACCGGATCGAACTTGTGTGTCCGGACCCATCGCCAGACCAGGGAGCCCCCAACGATGACTGACACGAAGAATAAACCGACCATCCTGCTCGTCGGGCACTGCTTCCCGGACGCGATGATGCTCAAGTCCGCGATCAAGCGGGCGATCAGGGGCGTCCGGTTCGAGAAGGCGCACAGCGTCGCCGAGTTTGAACAGCACCTCCCCGGCGCCGCGCTGGCGGTGGTCAACCGCGTACTCGACGGCAGGTTCACCAGTGATGACGGGATCGGGTTGATCCGGCAGTACGCCGCGAACGGGTCGGGGACGCCGCTGATGCTCGTCTCGAACTTCCCGGAATCACAGGCGGAGGCGGAAGCCGCCGGCGCCGTGGCGGGGTTTGGCAAGTCCGACATTTACGCGGCCCAGACCGGCGAACGCCTCCGCGCGGCCATCGAGACGCACGCGGGGGCTTGATTGCACGCGCATCACGAGTTACGAAAAAGCCCCGCCTCCTGATGGGAAGCGGGGCTTTGTTTTTTGTATCGAGAACCGTAATGCCGGATCAGTTGAGCGAGGCTTCCAGTTCGGCCTCTTCGTCCTGATCGGGGACGCAGAGGTAGCTCGTCTCGAGTTCGACGCGGATCTTGTCCAGCGCCTTGTTCTGGATCTGGCGGACACGCTCCTTGGTGACGCCGATGATCTGGCCGATCTGCTCGAGCGTCATGGGCTTGTCCATCGGCTCCTCGTCGATGCCGAAGCGGTAGTCGATGATGGTGCGCTCGATCTCGGTGAGCTCGGCGCGGTTGCCCAGGACGATCTGCTTGACCTCGTCGGCGGTGTCCTTCTGGACCTCGACGCGCTTCTCTTCGAGGAAGTTGGACCGCTCCAGCTTCGGATCGAAGTCGGTCGGGAACCGCTGGCGGTACTTGCTGAGCTTCATGCCCTGGCGGCTGAACGCCTTGAGGATCGCCCGGCACGCGTACGTCGAGAACTTGAACCCGCGCCCGGCGTCGAACTTGTCGACCGCCCGGAGCAGCGCCATGTTGCCCTCGGAGACGAGATCGGCGAAGTCGACCTCACTCATGCGGGTTCGTTTGGCCATCGCCAGAACGAGCGCGAGGTTCGTCTCGGCGATCTGGATCCGCAGACGCTCGGACAGGTTGTGCCAGCGGAGCAGCTCACGGGCCTGCTCATCGGTCGGACGCTTATCGGGCGTCGCCCAGATCTCCTCCTGGAGTTGCAGGATCCGGCAGCGCGAGTAGTTGAACTGGTAGAACAGCACCCGCTCCTCGGCCGCGGTCAGCAGCACCTGGTCGGACGACTTCTCGATCCGGCCCTTGCCGGGGGTCAAGTCGTCCATCACCGGGTGGTACCACGAGGTGTCCGGCTTGCGGATGGGCGGCGCATCGTCGTAGATCTTCTTCTCCGCGTCCTTCTCGTAGAAGCACGGGGAGTCGATGAAGTCCTGCGGCTTGAGCATCAGGCGTTTGAGGGTCGCCTCTTCGTGTGCGCTCAGTGCGCGGACCGCGCCCTTGCCCTTTTCCTTGTCGGAACGGGTCACGGTCACGCGGCGACGACGCCGCATCTGCTCAAGAGGCGTGTTGGTGCTCGGGTTGTTGAAGGTGGTTTTCATAGCTTCCGTCTGACATGGTGGTGACCGATGGCCGAACGATCGCCCCTCGACTCCAACGAAAGACGAGGCAGCAATCAACCCACCCCGGAGCGAGCCGTCGCATCCCGGGAGGTCGGGTCGGTCGAGTTGTGAACGATCAAGAGAGAGTCCGCGTCGCCAGTCCATCGGCGAGAATCCGTCCGCGGCGACAATCACCGCTTCGAGAGCCATTCGCGATCGGTAGGTGTACGGCAAATCCGTGGCCGATGCAAGTAGTTTCTACACTCTTTGATACGATTCAGCCGTCCGAGAGTTCTCCGATTATTCGATTCAGTCTAGGGTTCCAGACATATGTATTAACTAAATATCGCTAATATGCTTTTTCAGGCTGTCGAAACCCCGGTATTTCCACCGGGACTGCGGAAATGCCGGATTGACCCGACTCGGCGCCCTTCATAGCGTGAGACGCTGATTGCACGAGCGACTGCTCGTATTTTTTGGGACACGTCAACTCCGGCCTTCCGGGCCGTCACCACACCAGAGATGGAGCCGAATCATGGCCTTTGAACTCCCCGCGCTGCCCTACGACTTCGCCGCCCTTGAGCCGCACATCGACGCGAGAACGATGGAGATCCACCACGGCAAGCACCACGCGGCGTACGTCGCCAACGCGAACAAGGCCGTCGAAGGGACCGCGCTGGCGGGCCTGTCCTGCCCGTGGGAAGCGTGCGGGAAGCTCCAGGATCTTCCCTCGGAGAAGCAAACGGCCGCTCGGAACAACATCGGAGGCCACGCCAACCACTCGCTGTTCTGGTCGATCATGGGCGGCGACGGCATGGGCGGGGCGCCGTCGGGTGATCTGGCGGACGCGATCAACAGCAGCTTCGGCTCCTTCGATGCATTCAAGGAGACGTTCGCCAAGGCCGCCGCGACCCGGTTCGGCTCGGGCTGGGCGTGGCTTGGCGCCTGCGAAGACGGGAAGCTCACCGTCTGCTCGACGGCGAACCAGGACAACCCGGCGATGAAGCCGTTGATCGGCGACGCCGCCGGTTGTGGCTGCAAGCCGATCCTCGGGCTGGATGTCTGGGAGCACGCGTACTACCTCAACTACCAGAACCGCCGCCCTGACTACGTCAGCGCGTGGTGGAACGTCGTGAACTGGAACAAGGTCGGCGAGTGCTTCTCCAAGGCGTGCTGCTGCGGGTCGTCGCAGAACTGCTGATTACCTGACCTGACGACATCTCGTGGCATTGCATGATCTCACGCCGGGATCGCCGGGCATCGCCCGATGACCGCCTCGTGTAGGGGCTCGGTGTCGACGATCCGGATGGTCTGCTGCGCGACGCGGAGGAACTTCTTGTCGGCGCTGTCGATCAGGATCAGGCGCCGTTTCGATTCGATCGCGAGCCAGCCGATCAACCCCTCGATCTCGGATTCGTAGAGCCCGTCGGTGGGGTTGCTCAGCAGCAGGATCGGCGGGTCGTTCGCCATCGCGCACGCGACAGACAGGCGGAGGCTCGTAAACCCTCGCGGCCCCGTTCGGTCGAACCCGCCGATGATGGCGTCGTCGAGCGTGCGGATGTGTTCCTTGGGCGCCATCGCCTCGGTCGCCGCCCAGGCGCGCAGAACCCGGTCGTGCCCGGTTGACGCCAGCGTCGCGGGCACGACGCCCCGGGCGCGATCGACCCATCCGATCGCGCCGCGGATGTCGGCGGTGCGCAGCTTCCTGGCGTTGACCCGGTCGAGCGCGAGCCGCCCGGTGTGCGGGCGTCGGATCCGGAGGATGAGCTCAAAGAGCGTGTCGACCGCCCGGCCCCTGCCCGCGACCAGCACGCAACCGGGCCCCTCGATTGTCTCGGTCAGGCCCCGGATGATCCATTGGCCCCGGCGGTCGTGGTAGCCGACATTCTTGAAGCGGATGCGCATCGCTTCGCCGGTGTAGGGCAGCCGATCGTCGCCGAACCCCGGTTCGGGTTTCCGGTTGAGCAGCGCCCTGATCCGGTCGGTGGTGACAAGGCACCGCTGGTAAACGAGCATGGCGCCGCCCAGCCGGTTGATCGGCCCGCGGATCAACACCGTGAACCAGACCGCGGCAAGGATGTCGCCGGCGGTGCCTTGTCCCGAGATCACCAGCCCCGCGCCCCAGTAACCGATCGCACAGATCGAGAGCGACCCCGCGGCGAGCGCCACACCCCGGCACCAGGCGTCGATCACGCCGCGCGAGGCGAAGACCTCCGAGATGGCGAGCACTCTGGAGGACAGTCGCTCGAAGGACGCCGACTCGGCCCCGGTGGCCTTGATCGCGCCCATGATCTCGATCCGGTCGGTGAGTTCGCCGGTGAGCCGCGACTGCTCGCGCCGCCCGTCCCGGGTCAGCCGGCGGATCGAGGGGTTCAGGAGGAGGATCAACGGCACGAGCACGATGGGGGGCGCCGCGGCCGCGACGAGCAGCCTCCAGTTGATCAACCCGAGTGTGAGGGCGACCCCGGCGATGGTCAGCGCATCGGCGGGGGTCCTGACGAGCGTGTTGGCGAGCCAGCCGCGGAGCCCGGTGGCGTCACCGACGAATCGGATGACGACCTTGCCCGCGGCGCGCCGGTCGAAGTAGCCGATGGGCGTGCGCTGGAGCTGCTCGAGCATCCGCAGCCGGACGTCGGCGATCACGCGCTGCGCGAACCGCTCGCCGAAGACACCCTGGAGCCAGCGGCACAGCCCGCGCCCGATCGACAACGCCGCGAGCATGATCGCAAAGACGAGCGCCGCACGCCGGATGCTGTCGATCTCCTCGACGCCCCCGGCCCGGCCGGCCGAGGCCATGTCGACGAGCCGGCGTGTCAGCAGCGCGAGCGGGATCCCGGCGGCCTGCGCGGCGGTGGCGAAGATGATCGCCGCCGCGAGCATCCGCCAGCGCCGCCTGACCGGCTCAGCCAGTGGTCTTGAGCAGTGGTTGTTCGGTGATGTTTTCAATCGTGGCGCCGTTGGAGATCTGGCTGGAGTTCTGGGTGAATGCCATCGAGCGGGCCTGATCCCCGGCCTGTTGCCCGCAGAGCCCGAGCGTTTTGGAGATCAGCGGACTCCGCAGGTCTTCGCGTGAAAGCACGGGCACGCTTGTTTCCTGCTGCGCCTCGATGATCGACAACGGCGAGGCGGTGACCGTTCCCGAGACCGCCAGCGGGGTGAGCCCGAACGATTCAATCCGGCTGACACCCGCCGACACGCCGAGCGAGTCGTTGCAGGTGTAGATGACGCCGCGGATGCCGGCGCGCTCGGCGAGCAAGTCGAGGAGCATGGTGGTTTCGCGCTGGGTGATCCCGTCGGCGATCTCGAGAACGATCGCGTCGGGCTGATCGACGGCCAGGTGCGCGATGACCGTCCGGGTGATCGTCCGGAGTTCTTCCGCGTCGAGGTCCGCCGTCGATGCGAAGCCGGCGTTGGTGAAATCGAGCACCCGGTGCGCGCCGGCGCAGCCGAGGATGACCGGATCCTTCGCGGACGCGGTCCCGGTGATCTTCGCCGCGCTGACGGTGTGCCCGCCGCGAGCCAGCCCGTTGACCAGCGAGTACGCGGCGGTGGTCTTGCCCGAGTCCATCGCGGACCCGACGACGATGATGATGTCGATCCCGTCGGTGCTGGTTGACATTGGTGAAAGAGCGTAATCGCGCAGATTGACCCGCTCGCCGGCGGCGTCGGTCAGGTACCCCAGCGGGCG
>Ga0114931_10003454_pt1 | contig 20016 bp, 20 predicted proteins | sample 2SBtaG_FD_89579 | JGI IMG/M metagenome (GOLD analysis project Ga0114931, IMG submission 89579) | Deep subsurface microbial communities from Kolumbo volcano to uncover new lineages of life (NeLLi) - 2SBTROV14_V59a metaG | ecosystem: Environmental > Aquatic > Marine > Volcanic | place: Kolumbo...
CCCGCGAAACCCCTGGCTTTGTTGCTCGTCGGTCGCTGGGGGTCCACCCAACTCCCTCCTCGCGCCTCGCCATTGATTCCGCTGACCTCAGCGGGCGAAAGCGATATTCAGGGACACCCCCTAGACCTAGACCTAGAGCTCGGCCGAAAGCGTGATCGGCACACCGTCGAGCTCGAGAGAGCGCTGGGCGGCGGCGAGAACCTGGACGACTCGCAACGCGCTGGTCGCCCCGGTGCGGGGTTCTTCGCCGCTGCGAATGCAGTCCAGAAAATGCCGGCACTCGACAGCGAGAGGTTCTTGCATGCTCAGGTAGGGAATGTGCACGTCGCCCTGGCGCAGAGTCAGATACTCGTCGAACTGGGTGAACTCGGGCGGCCGATCGTAGCCCTTGTCGTAAATGCGCAGCTTCTCGGGCGACACATCGTCGAACACGACCATCTTTTGCGAGCCCACCACGGTGAGCTTGCGCTCCTTGTGCGGGTCGAGCCACGACAGGTGCACGTGCGCCATCTGGCCGCCGGCAAACTTCATGGTGACGAACACGACGTCTTCGATGTCGGGTTGCAGATACGCCTGGCCGCGGGCGGCGACGCTCACCGGCAGCTCGCCGAGCAGCGAGTCGATCATCGACACGTCGTGGGGCGCAAAGCTCCACAGCGCGTTTTCGTCGGTGCGCAGCCGGCCCAGGTTCACGCGTGCCGCGTACAAATAAAACAGCTCCCCCAGCTCCCCCGCGTCGACCAACGCGCGAATGCGGTCGACGGCGGCGTGGTAGATCATCAAGTGGCCGATCATCAGGGTGCGCTGGGCGTCGCGCGCCGCATCCGCCACGCGCTGGCCATCGGCGGCTGTCAGCGCCAGCGGCTTTTCCACCAGCACGTGCTTGCCGGCGGCCAGGGCCTGACACGCCAGATCCGCGTGGGTCACCGCCGGGGTCGCGAGCACGACCGCGTCGACGCGGTCATTTGCCAGAACATCCGCAAACCGTTCGATGTGCGCGGCGCGTGGGGCGAGCCGCCGTGCCCGTGCCAGGGCCTTGGCCGCCGGGTCGCACACGGCTACCAGCTCGGCGTCCGCGTCGTTTTCGAACACACGGACGTGATTCACGCCCCAATATCCGGTGCCAACTACCGCGACGCGGATCGGATCAGCCACGCCGTCAGTCTACAACAAGAGAGCGAATCCCTCTAGAACGCCGCGGTGGCGCCGAGCATGAACTCGTGACGATCGTAGCTGGGGTTGTCCACGCCGGGCCCGGCGGTGTAGCGGAAGTTCGTCTGATCCACCGTGGACCGCCACGTGCCGCTAAACGACAACCGGTCGCGGTACAGGTAGCGCAGGCGGGCGAGGACACCCATGACGAAATCATCGCGATTGGGCGACGAGGCCATCAGCTGCGGCGGCACCCCACGGTAGCCGCGCAAGCGAACATCAAAAATTCCGTCGAACACCCAGCGATTGATTTGCTGGTCGAGCTTGAACAACACCGCGTGGTCGCGGAAGAAGTTGGCGTTGATCGAGTCGTTGAAGTCGTAGCTGTAGGCGATGGAGAACTTGCCGGTGGGGCTGTAGCGGTAGCCGAACTCGAGGTCGCCGACGGGGGTGTTGTAGCCCTCGCCGAACGAGTAGCCCGCGTAGGCCCAGCCGAGGCTGGCGCGGCCGAAGGTCTTCTCTGTAATCGCGCTGGCAATACCGATGCGGCCGCTGATCGGACTGGATTCTTGTTTCCACGACGAGTTGTCCAGGGGCAGATAGATCCCGTACGAGCCTTCGAACGAAAACTTGGTGATGGGCAGCCACTGCCAATCGGCCGACAGCAGCACCTGGTGCTGGATGCGGCTCGCAAAGCTCTGGTCGCTCGACTCGAAGTAGTCGATACGATTCTGGTAGTGCAACCCGGCGGTAATGGCGCGGCCACCAGGCTGATACACCAACCCGGTCTTGAGTTCGTTTACGTCGCGATTCACCTGAAAGCGCGACTCGAAGTTGGTCGGATTGGTATCCCGAGCAAACTTGTCGGATAGCTCGACGCGGAACGTGCCCTGGGGTTTGATGACGAGATCGAGGTTGGCGTCCGCGCCCAGGTTGCGCTGCATCTCGGCTCGCTGCGAGGAGAACGGGTACTCGGTGTAGCGCAGCTTGGCACCCAGAGCCCATTTGACCGATGGTGGCTCACCCTGGGAAACCTTGTCCTGGTCGCCCTCTGGCGCTTCTACCTTGGTGCGTTCCTCACCCGCGCTGCCGGTGGAAAACGCCGACATCAGCCGTAGCGCGGCGACCTGTGTCTGGTCGGTGTCGTCGTAGTACAGGTTCGACACCCAGCCGGTCTCGATGCCGAGAATCGGCCTGACCACGGTGCCTTCGCCGACCTTGACGCCTTTGCCTTCGACGATGGCATCCTGGGCGTAAGCCGCGCCGGCGCTCGAGGCAACCACCACCAGCACGGCGAATAAGCCGCTTAGTCTAAGAGTCGTTTTGGTCACAGTGTCCTAGCGGAACGGCGTCCCGTATACGGCTCGTTCGATCTTCAGGATCTTGGTGCCATCCACGATGCCGTCGGTGTAGACGATCTTGAACGGCTTCTTCTTGGTGGGGTCGTCAACGATTAGCGGCTTCGTGACGTCCACCTTGGTCGGCCCGAGAAACGTGATTTCGGCGCCGATGCAGCCGTCGGTCTCTCGCTGCAGCGTAACGACTTTTTCGCCGGAAACAAGGACGGTGACGTACTTGCCGTGAGCCGTATCCAGGTCCATTGCCTCGATGGCTTCCAGCATGTCGGTGAACGCCCGGTCGGCGATGTTCATCAGCTGCTTGACCTGCAGCAGCTTGTTGTTGACGCAGTTGAGCTTGATGACGTCTTTTGCCATGCGCGCGGCGGTTTGTCGCTTGACCGCGTGTGCGAGCGTGCCCTGCATCCTGGCGCGGACCGCCCGCGCGTTCTGCTTCATCTCGGCGGGCTTGAGCTGGGCGACTTTGGTGCCACCGCTCAGCGTGGTGCCCGCGGTTTTGTCACCGGCGTCGTCGCCCGCGTAGAGCAGGCCGCTGCCGAGTGCGACAGCGACGACCAGGGAGGCGCCGAGTATGGTGCGCAGCTTTGTGCTCATGAATCGCTCGATGGTGGAAGAAGGACGGCTTTGCCCGCCAAGAATGCCAATGTATCCGCGCAGATGACGGGGTGTCAACCAGGCGTACAGCCTTACGTAAGGGTATGTGGGATCGCGGGCGCATTTCGTTCAATGGTTGTCCGGTTTTTTGCCGCCAGCGTGGTTCGCGTCACGTTTGTGCTCGGCGTTGGCCACCAAAAGCACCAATCCGGCCACTCCGGATGCCACTCCGGCCCAGATTCCCCCCTGTCCCAGGCCCCCGACCCGGGGCAGCAGAAGCGCCAGGCCAACGCAGCCAGCGGTCATTGCCGTGTACAGCCCGAGCACTTGCCACGCGGTCCAGCCCACGGCGGCCAGACGTTGATACAGGTGCTGGCGGTGAGCTTCGAACACTTGCTCGCGGCGCCACACGCGCACCAGCAACGTGTACGTGGTGTCGAACCAAAACGGCGCCGTCGCGATGATCACCGCGCTGACCGGGACGGCCCCCCCGTCATGGTGGGCCAACAGCACGGCGCAACCGCCCAGGCAGGCGCCGGCAAACAGGCTGCCGCCATCGCCCATGAAGATCCGCGCCGGCGGTCGGTTGACGACAAAGAAGCCGGCGCAGCCGGCGGCCAGACCCAACGCGATCGTTGCCGCGCCGGAGCTGCCAGCCAGCAGTCCCAGCGCGGCCATGCCTGTAAACATCACCGCGCCGCAGCCGGCGGCCAGGCCATCGCTGCCGTCCATGAAGTTGAACAGGTTGGCCAGCCAGACCAGCGCGACCACGCTCACCGGCCAGGCAAACACGCCGAGGGCCAGCGGTGGCAACGGCGCCAGGTTCAAACAGTCGAGCCGCAAGCCGAAGCTGACCGCGATGACCGCGGCCGCCAGCTGTAGCCCCAGCTTGAGCCGGGCGCTGAGCGGAACGTAGTCATCGGCGAGGCCGACAAACGCGTTGGGCGTCGCCCACGCCAGCACGACGACGCCGATCAGCGCCGCTTCGTGGTCACCGCCGAGCCACTGGCCAAACGGCAGCGCGAACATGCCGGCGATGATGATGCCGATGCCGCCGCCGCGCGCGGTTGGTTCGGTGTGCAGCCGCCGCGCGTCGGGCACGTCGGTACGAGCACGGCCGCTCCGCGCCATGGCGGCCCCGCCCAGCCAACCGGCGAGGACACCGGCCGCGACCACGACCAGGGCGATGCCGGCGCCGACGCTCATTGAAGCAACTCTCCGTAGACCCGGTCCAATCGGCCCAATACTGCCTGAATATCGAATCTGTCGCGAGCCATGCTGCGGTTGAATGCGCCCTGATCGGCGCGCTGTTTGGCATCGTTGGCGAGGGTCACCATCACCGCCGCCAACGCATTCGTGTCACCAATGGGTACGAGAGTGCCCGCGCGCGGATCGTTCACGATTTCGCGACAACCCCGGGCGTCGGTGGCCAAAAGCGGCTTCGCCATGGCCCCGCCCTCCATCAGGATCCGCGGCATCCCCTCGTGGCGCGACGCCAGCACCACCACATCGGCGGCGGCGAGCACGGCTGGCATGTCGTCCCGTTGGCCGAGCACGTCGACCTGGGTGCGCAGCTCGCGGATCTCGGTGTCGGTCAGGCCCAGGCGGCTGTCGGGGTCGCGCGGCCCGGCGATGGCCACCCGGATGCGCGGCTGGACGGCGCGTGCTCGCTGGGCCGCCCGGGCCAGGTCGAAAAAACCTTTGTCGCGCACGAGCCGGCCCGCCGAAACGAATAGAACCTCGGCGTCGTCGACACCCAGTTGCCGCCGCGCGGCCGCGCGGTCGACCGCCTGTGGATCGAAGCGCTGCACGTCGACGCCGTTGCCGATGTAAGTCAGTACCCGTGGCGAGATGCCCGCGGCGAGCAGGGCGTCGGCATCGTCATTGGACTGCACCAGCACGCGATCGCAAAACCGCGCCGCCACCCGCTCGGCGCCCACCTCGATGCCGCGGGCAAGCACGGAGGCTTCGTCGGCAAACGCGGTGCCATGGACCGTGTGAACGATCCGAGCGCGCGTGGCCAGCCGCGCCACGACCCGCGCCAGCCACCCGACCTTGATGTTGTGGCTGTGAACAATGTCGAACCGGCCCCGGCGCAGCGCCCGCGCCAGCTGGGCAATGCCGATGGCGTCGCGTCCCGGTGCCACGGTGCGCCGGGTAATGGAAATCGGCACGTGGTCGATGCCCGCCGCGCGCACCGGATCGAGGCGATGGCCGTCGGGCGACAGCACGGTGACCTGCCAGCCCCGGTCGGCGAACGGCTGCATGAGCGGCAGGCCGAGGGTCGCGCCGAAGTGCGAGCTCCACACGTGAGCGAGTCGGACCGGGGCCACGGCCGTATTTTCAACCAGTTGCGTCACAAAAACTAGAAAACGCAGGCATCGCCCCCCGGCATTGCAACCCGGTGAACGCTGCGCTAGCCTGCGTCAACAAACCTTCTGACCGTTATGTTGGTGAAATATCAAAGAAATCCACAGACCGCCGGGCGCATCATCGACGCCATGGTGTTCGTTCTTACCCCGGACGACAACATGCTGCACACGCTCAACCAGACGGCGACGCGGCTGTGGATCCTGGCCGGAGAGAGCGGCGGCACCACCGCCGAGCAAGTCGCCGACGATCTCGTTGCCCGCTTCCAGGTCGACAAAGCCCGCGCACTCGACGACGTGGCCACGTGTGTCCAGGATCTCCTGCGCCGGCGGATCCTGGTTGAATCCGCATGAGTGACAGCGCGCGTCGCGCTCCGGCGGCGACGGATGTGGGCGCTGGCTACGACGAGGTCGCCGAAGGCTACGACGACCGCCACCGCAGCTGGCGAACCGTGCGCCGGTTCGAGCGCATCGACGCGCCGCAGCTGCGTATTGCCCGCGGTGCCCGGCGCGTGCTCGAAATCGGTTGCGGCACCGGTCGACTGTTGGCCAAAGCGCGGGCACATCGGCGGGTCGGCCTCGACGTTTCGCGCCGGATGGTGGCCCAGGCCGCCGGCCGCGGCTTGCGCGTGGTCGCGGGATCTGCCGAGCGCTTGCCGTTCGCCGACCACAGCTTCGACGCGGTGCTGTCGGGCAACGGCGTGTTCGTCTACGTCGATTACGCGTCCTGCTTTGCCGAATGCGCCCGGGTGCTGGCGCCCGGTGGTCGCCTGGCGGCCCACCAGTACGCCGCCCGCACCTGGTCTCCACGGCGGCTTTTGCACCCGGCCGAGCCCTACCCGCTGCATCTCACCAGCCTGGACCAGCTCGTCGCCCCCGCCCGAGCGGTGGGGTTCGAGGTCGAAAAAGTGCATTTGTGGCGGTCGGTTAGAGTCTATCCTTACGCCCTGGCCATCCCCGACTGGCTTCCCGGCCGGTGGTGGAACCACTGCACGATCGTGTTCCGATTGAACGGCCAGGCCCCCACACGAACTAACTGATGACCGTGAATGCTCCAAGCGACATTCGATTTTCCCTCGCCGGCTTGCAGGTCGAGCTCGTGGCCTCCCGTCCGGGCGACCTGAACGAGCTTGCCGGCCACTACACGGACTACACACCGTCGAGTCCGACCTCTCCGCATTTGCGCGTGCGCTTTGCCACCGATCCTGACCTGGTGGGCCCGGCACCGTTGCCCGATCATCCCGCGTTTCGCGCTCGCGCCGACGGCGCTGGCATCCGGCTCGAGCGTTTCGACGCCGTCGGTGATGTCACGTTGCCACGTCAATCGGCCGAGCCCGTGGCCCTATCGTTTCGCAGCGGCGGCAACCGGCACAGCCTCGAGGCGGCGGTGCGCATCGGTGTGTCGATCGCATTGCCGCGCGTCGGTGGCCTGCTGTTGCACGCGTCGGCGGTGGCGACCGACCGCGGCGCCCTGGTGTTCCTCGGCCAGAGCGGCGCGGGCAAGTCGACGATCTCGTCGATGCTGCACGAGGCGTGGCCAGGCTGCGAAAAGATCTCCGACGAGCTGTTGGCCGTGGTCACCGACGACTCGACCGGCGGTTGGCGCGCACACGTCACGCCGTTCCTCGGCGGCTCCGGCTTGCCCCACGGGCGCAGCTGGCCCCTGACCGAGCTGTATTTCTTGCATCAGGCGCGCGAGCATCGGCGCAGCCCCGTGTCAGCTGCGCGCGCATTGCCCGAGCTGTTGCGCAATGCCCTCGCGTACGTGGCGGAGGCGGAAACCGCCGACCGTGTGCTCGGTTTGGCTGCGCGGCTCAGTCGCGACATTCCGTGTTACGAGCTTCACTTCCTCAAAGATCCAGGAGTCGGCCGTGTGCTGGGCGTCGCTTGAAGCCAATGCGGTGCGCCGCTATGCTGGGTGCTTGCTTGGGAGTGAGCGATGAAAGTACGCAAGGGCGCAGCTGATCTTCTGGCTTCGGCCGGCACCGGCTCGCGGCCGGTAACGGTGTCGTTCCAGGTTACCGATCGCTGCAACTACGAGTGCGTGCATTGCTACCAGGAGCACGTCGACCACGACGAGCTGGGCATCGACGAGATCGAGCGCATCCTGGGTGAGCTGGCGGATCTCGGCGTGCTGTTCCTCACCCTGATGGGCGGCGAGTACTTCATGCACCCGCACGCGGACCGGATCTTGCGCACCGCCCACGCCCTGGGCTTCGCCATCAAGCTCAAGACCACGGGTCACCACATCAGTGACAAACGCGCCGACTTTCTGGCGACCGTGCGGCCGCTGCAGGTCGACTTGTCCATGTACGCTGCGAGCTCGCACTTGCACGACAAGGTCACCAAGCAACACGGCTCGTGGCAGCGCACCTACGCGGCGGCGCGGCGGCTGGTGGCGCGCAACATTCCGGTGCAGCTCAACGCCCCGGTGATGGAGAGCACCCAGGGCGATCTGGAAAACCTCCGCGTTCTGGCACGGCAGCTCGGCGTCAAGCACACGTTCGATCCCAAGGTCACCGGCCGCGAGAACCGCGACCAGGAGCCGACTGACCTGCGCTTGAGCGGCGATTCGCTGGCGCGGTTTTACGCCAACGAAGACACCGGCATCGCCCAGTTCATCGCCGAGCGCTACGACGGCTTCGATCCGCGCACCACCGACCGGCGGCCACTTTCCGATGCGCCGTGCCGCGCGGGCGCACAGACCATCAACATCAACCCGCGTGGCGAGGTCTGGCCGTGCAATCTGTTGCCGATCAAATGCGGCGATCTGCGCCAGCAGTCCGTGCGTCAGGTGTGGGAGACCTCGCCTCAGCTGGCGGACATGCGCCGGCTGCGCTGGGCCGACATCGCCGAGTGCAACGTGTGCGCGGTGCGCTCGTATTGCCAGCGCTGCAATGCCATGGCGCTGCTCGAGCAGGGGGCGTTGCGCGGGCCATCGCTGGAGGCGTGTCGCCACGCGGTGGCGGTGCGGGACTCGTTGCGCGAGCGTGGTCTGATTCCCGAGACCGAGACCGCGTTGCCGCCCACCTGGGAGCGAATCGACCCGAATGGACAACACCAAACGGAAACGCCGGTGAGTAAAAAAGCCGTGCGTGTCCGCAGGTTGCGAGTGATTTAGGACAGCGGCCGGATCTCGGTGGAGCTGCCGGCCATAATGTACGAAACTAAGGCGATCCAAATGGACGACAAAAACCAAGACAAACCAAAACAGGACGACGAGCGCTTGCCCTACGAGCCGCCCGCGGTGGTGTCCGAAGAAGTTTTCGAGACCCTCGCCCTGTCGTGCGCCTCGGCGAACCCGTTCGTCTGCGGCGGCATGCCGTCCTCCTGATCCTTTGCTCCTATGACTCGACTTCCGGCAGCAGCGCGCTGGGCGCTCGTGCGCGATCAGGCGCACTCTGCGGCAGGTGCGTGGGTCACGTGCGCCAGTGACTCCATGGTGCCGACCGTACGGCCCGGCCAGCGCGTACGCGTGCGCGCCGGGGGGCGGCCGCGTCCGGGGGATGTGGTGTTGTTCGAGACCAGCGACGGCGCGCGCGCGGTGCTTCACCGGGTGGTGTTCGCGTCGCGATGGTCACCGTGGTTCGTTCACATCGGTGATGCCGGCGCGCGCGCTGGACTGTCTCGCCGCGAACGCGTCATTGGTGTTGCCGACTTGCCGCGGCGGCGGCCCAGCGTAACGGCGTTGGCCCGCGGCGGCGCGCGGCTGTTGCGTGCTGCCCGAGGCCGCTGAGCCGATGCAGCCGGCGGTAGACCTGGGCAGTCGCATCGACGCCCGTTGGCGCGCAGCGGGGTATCGCGAAGACGCGTTCGTCGAGTTGGCGCACGCCGAACTCGAGCGCTTCATCGCGGCCGGTGAGCTGAGCGCGGCCGACATCGCCACCTGGGCGGTGGTCGCCGACGAGCTGCCGCGCCAGGCCAATGTGCCGATCACGTTTGGCCAGCCACCGGTGACCCTGTATCGCACCGACAAGTTCTACATCGAGGCGCTGTACTGGCTCGATGGCACCACGGCGATTCACGACCACGCGTTTGCCGGTGCGTTTGCCGTGCTCGAGGGCTCCAGCTTGCACACCACCTTTGCATTCGACCAGGCCGACGCCGTCGATTCCCACCTCCGGGTTGGCAGGCTTTCGCGTGCGCACGCCGAGCTGTTGCCGTCCGGTGCCGTGCGCGCCATCGTGCCCGGTCGCTCGTTCATTCACTCGCTGTTTCATTTGGACCGGCCGTCGGTGAGCCTCACCGTGCGAACCTTCACCCACGCGGCGTCATATCCCCAGCTGGAGTACCGCCGCCCCGGGCTGGCGCTCGACTCCGCTTTTTTTCCCGAGGGCCCCGGCCGACGTCTCGCGGTGCTCGACATGCTGGCCAAGACCGATGCGGAGCGCTACGCCGTGGCGCTCCGGCAGTTTTTGCAGCGCGCCGACTTGCTGCACTGTTTCCGCGCGCTGGAGCAGGCGTCGATCAACCCGGCGGTCACACACTGCGTCGCGTCGGGGCTGGCGCTGGTCGGCGAGCGCTTTGGCGACCACGCTGCCACCCTGCACGGCGCTATTGCCGACACCGTGCGCCAGCGCAACGTCTACGGCCGCCGCGAGCACGTGCACGATCCGCAGCACCGGTTCTTGCTGGCGCTGTTGCTCAACATCCCCGACCGCGACGAGCTGCTCACCATGGTGCGAGCGCGCATGGGCGGCGACGACGCCATCGCGCAGGTGGTGACGTGGCTTCGCCAAATGGCCGCCAACGGCCCCCATGCCCTGGGCATCGCCCTGGACACCGCCGGCTTGATCGTCATCGAGGGGCTTTTGCGCGGCTGGGACGAAGCGCACATGGTGGCGAGCGGAGGCGACCGGCTGGCCGTCGCCAAATGGAGCCTGACCTTGCCACGTACCCAACTGTTGCACGGCCTGCTACAATAAACGGGCAATGGCAGACAAGAGCAACATGGACCGCGCTGCCCAGATCGCCAATCAGATCGGCCGTCGTGCCCGGGACGCGGGTCGTTCCGTCGCAGACGAGCTCAAAAAGCTGCCGGTGGAAGAGACCATCTCCACCCTGGGCGACGCCGCCACCCAGACCGGGCGCCGCATGCGCAAAGTGGCGGGCCGGCTCAGTCGCGATCTGCGCAAGCGCATCAAACGCTAGGGGGTGTCCCTGAATATCGCTTTCGCCCGCTGAGGTCAGCGGAATCAATGGCGAGGCGCGAACAGGGAGTTGGGTGGCCCCCAGCGACCGACGAGCAACAAAGCCAGTGGTTTCGCGGGCCCAGCCGGCGGAAGCATGTATTTAGGGACACCCCCTAACACCGTAGCCGCCGGTGTCAGGGCCGCGGTAACCCGCGTGGCCACCCCGTGCGGCCGGTTTCTGTGGGCTGAGCCTCCCCAACTCCCTTTGATACGGTTGTAGCGGTCACAGATGCTGGAACCTGCAAGTGATGGCGACACGAGGCGCGGGCGGCCCGGTCGATAAAATAAGAAGCACCGCGGCGATCGCCCGAGCGCGCAAGCTCAAGCCCGAGCACGCGTGCAAGGTGCTTCGCCGGCCGGTTCCCCGCGCCGCGCCCCAGCCGTCGCCGCGCACGTCGCGCGGCTGAAGGGCTAGTAAAACGCCGCGATGGTGTCGACCACGTACGCTTGCTGGTCTTCGCTCAGCGCCGGGTAGACCGGTAGCGCCAGCACCTCGTTCGCGGCGGCTTCGGCGTGGGGAAACGCGCCCTGGCCGTAGCCGAGGTGGGCGAAGCACTCCTGTAGATGGAACGGCCGCGGGTAGTAGATCTCGGTGGCGATGTCCGCCTCGCGCAAGTGCGCACGCAGCTGATCGCGCCGGGGAGCGCGAACAACGAACTGGTTGTAGATGTGCTCGGGACTGTCGCTGGGCACGACGAGCTCGGCCGGGACGTTGGCCGCGGCGAACAGCGCCCGGTAGCGCTCGGCGTTGCGCCGCCGGGCGGCTGTCCAGGCTTCGAGTTGGCCCAGCTTGACGCGCAAAATCGCGGCCTGAATGGCGTCGAGCCGAAAGTTGCCGCCAACGAGGGCGTGGTAGTACTTGGGCTTGGCGCCGTGGTTGCGCAAAAGGCGCACGCGCTCGGCAAACGCTTCGTCGTCGCTGAGCACGGCTCCTGCGTCGCCGAACGCGCCCAGGTTCTTGGTCGGAAAAAAGCTGAGCCCGGCGGCGAGCCCGCGTACGGCGCCCGTGCCAATCGCCTGGGCGGCGTCTTCGATCACCGCAATGTCGCCCACGTCCGGGTGGCGGGCGCGGCGGCCGTACAGATGTACGGGCATCACCGCGCGGGTGCGGTCGCTGCACGCGCTGGCCGCGGCGGTCGGGTCCAGGTTGAACGAATCGGGTTCGATGTCGGCGAATACCGGGGTGGCGCCGAGCCGCGCGATCACCCCGGCGGTGGCGAAGAACGAAAACGGCGTGGTCACCACCTCGTCGCCGGGGCCGATGTCGAGGGCCATGAGCATGATCAGCAGCGCGTCGGTTCCCGACGACACACCCACGCAGTGACCGGTCTGGCACACGGCGGCGACCTCGGCTTCGAGCCCCGACACCTGTGGCCCCCCGATGAACCGTCCCGAATCGATGACCGCGGCGATGGCGGCGTCGAGGTCTGCGCGCAGCGCCGCGTGATCCGCCGTCAGATCGACCAGGGGAATCTTCATTGCGCCGAACGATAACACGAGATAGTTTGCGAGCCATGGCTGACGACTGGCGCGACAAACCCATCCGCGAGGCGTCGTCGGTGATCCTGGTGCGGCCGCGGGCCGGCAGCGCCGCCGTCGAGGTGTTCATGTTGCGGCGTCATCGCAAATCGTCGTTCATGTCGAGCGCTTTCGTGTTTCCCGGTGGCGCCGCCGAGGCCAGCGACACCGAGCCGCGACACACCGGTTCCCGCGAGCTATTCGAAGAGGCCGGCGTGCTGCTCGCGACCAGCCAGGTAAACGCCGATCAGCTCGCGCGCTGGCGCGAGGCGATCAACGACGACGATCACGAGGCCGAGCTCGACGGCGTGCTCGCGACCGCCGGTGTCAGCCTCGACCTGGACACGCTGCACTACTTTTCGCACTGGATTACCCCGTCGGTGGAGCGCAAGCGGTTCTCGGCGCGGTTCTATGTGGCCGCGTTGCCGCCGGGACAGACGCCGTCGTTCGACAACAAAGAGACCGTGGACGAGGTCTGGGTCACGCCCGCCGAGGCGCTGGAGCGCAGCAAAGAGCTCAAGCTGCCGCCGCCGCAAGTGCGCACGTTCATCGATCTGCAGGCGGCGTGTGAAGCCGGAATCGAGGCGGTGTTTGCCGAGTGCGCGCGCCGCGCCGAACATCCCCACCCGATCATGCCGCGGCTGTGCACGTCCGCGGGTGATGGCTTCTGTTTGTTGTTGCCCTGGGATCCGGACTACGAAACCCGCGGCTCCGGCGATCTGCGCCCCATGCCCGCCGATCACCCCCTGGCGGTTGGCGCCAGCCGCTTCATTCTCGAGGACATGACGTGGAAGAACGTCGGGGCTCCCGCAGCCGGTTCGGCCAGCGCGGACTGATCGTCGGCGACGCCGAGCAGCCGCTGTACGCGGGCGCGCTGCACTATTGGCGTGTGGATCGCGGCGATTGGCCCAGGTGCTTGCGCGCGATGAAAAAGCTCGGCCTGGATTTGGTCGAGACCTACATCCCGTGGGCCGTACACGAGCTTGCCCAGGGCCGTCACGACTGGGCCGGCGAGCTGGACGTGGGCGCGTTTTTGGACGAAGTGGCGCGCGCGGGGATGTACGCGATCGTTCGCCCGGGCCCGCACATCAACGCCGAGCTCACCTTGTTCGGCTTTCCCGAGCGCGTGCTGCGCAGGCAGACCATGCTCGCCCGCACCGCACGGGACACGCCGGTGTGGCTGCCGGTACCGCCGCGCATGTTCCCGGTGCCGTCCTATGCGTCGACCAAGTTTCGCGCCGAGGTCGCGGCGTGGTTCGGTGTCATGGCCGCGCACGTGGTGCCGCGGCTGGCGCCGGCGGGGCCCGTCGTGGCCGTCGGCGTGGACAACGAGGCGCAGATGTTCTTTCGCCTGGGCGCCTACGATCACGACTACCACCCGGACGCATTGACCTGGTGGCAGTCGTTCGCCGGCGATGTCGAGCCACCGCGGGCGTGGGACGCCGCCGCCGCCGAGCGCTGCATGCGCTGGGTGCAGTTCAAAGAGCACTACACCCAACGGTCGTTGGCCTGGGTCGCCGACGAGCTGCGTGCCGTCGGGTTCGAAGACGTGGCGCTGTTTCACAACCTGCCACCGTCGGCGCCACATTTGACCATGCACGCCCCCGGCGCGACGCCGTCGCTGCTGATCGGCAGCGACTTTTACCACCAGGCAAAAGACTACCCGGTGGTGCGCCGCCGGGCGCGGTATCTGGTCGGCTCGGCGAGCCCGCTGCCGTTTGCGCCCGAAGTCGGCATGGGCGGCCCGCCGTGGCTGCCGCCCATGTCGTCCAACGACAGCACAAACGTATTGCTGGCGTTGCTCGCCAGCGGCGTGCGCGGGTTCAACCTGTACATGACGGTCGATCGCGAGCGCTGGTACGGGGCGCCCATCGGCAACGACGGCCGGCCGCGCCCACTGGCGCAGTGGCTGAAAACGTTGCTGTCCACCCTGCGCGCCGTCGACTGGACCAGCTTGCACGAGGCCCGACCGCTGGCCGTGATCGCCAGCCGCTGCGATAGTCGCTGGGGCATCGCCAGCTCGGTGGCCGATCCGATCACGCCGGTGCTCGGCGAGTTTCTGCGCCTCGGCCCGGCCGGTGCTGCGGAGCTGTCCCGGGACGATGCGGCGCGTGCCCATCGCAGCTGGCTCGATGCCCTGGAGCGCGCGCTGGCCCTGGCGCAAATCCCCTACGACCTGGTCGACGAGCGCAGCGCCGTGGCGCTGGAGCGCTACCGCGTGGTGGTGCTGCCCACCCTGGAACGAGTCGACGCCCAACTGTGGCAGCGCCTGCACGCGGCGGCGGATGCGGGGGTTCAGGTCATCGTCGGCCCGGGCCAGCCGCGCCTCGACGAGCTGGGCCGCCCGTTGCCCACGCCCGACCTGCCGGCCAACGCGGGGGTCATGGCAGCAGAACTGATCGAAGACCTGGACGCCATGGCCGGCGATCTACTCGACGTCGTCGGTGATCTCCCGGACGAGTGGGCGCTGGCCAACGAAGCACCGGTAGACTGCTCGGTGTTCGCCGACCCATCGGGGGCGGCCCGCGTGGTGTTCGTCGCCAACCGCGAGGCTGCCCCGACGGTCGCCGAAGTAGTCGCGGTAGAAGGCGCGCAGCTCGCCGATCCGTTCAGCGGCGACGAGCTGGTGTGCGCCGGCGGTGTCATCGCCGTCGAGCTCGCGGGCTATCAGGTGCGCCTGCTGCGCGTCGCGTGACGTGGCCCCTCCCTGCGCCTGAGCGGATCGAATGCGGGTCCAGGGCTCTTCGCAGCCTGGGTCAGTGATCCCCAATACCAGCCGCTAGGTCAAAAGACCCCAGTGTCGTTTGACCCCAGCTGTAATTGTGCAATTGGTCTGTCCACTGTTGACCCCAGTCAAGGGCCAATGATTTCAATATTCAAAGCGTGTAACACACTGTATCCCCTGTAGGACAGCGTGGTCGGCACGGTCTTCGCAATCCAACTCCTCCATCACACGTAACTAGGCGGGGTCAACCCGCCCCCCATCGGGAGGAAATCGAATGTCGAAGAGCAAAGCCCTGGTCAAACGTTTCGTCGAGGAAGAAGAAGCTGGAACCGCCGTCGAGTACGGACTGATTACCGCCGTCATTGCCGTCGCGCTCATCGCCGCGTTGGTCGCGTTCAAAGACGAGATCCTCGGCATGTTCAACCGGGCTGGCAACAACATCCGCTCCGCAACCTAAACGCCGCCGCCGCGCGCCACGGGAGCCTAGCGATGCCAGTTGCAACGGGGTTGTTCACGATCGGTGTCACCGCCGCCGCCGTCTCGGACGTTCGCGCGCGCCGGGTCAGCAATCGGCTCAACCTGTGGCTTCTGCTCGCCGGGTTGGCGTGGCGCGCGTCGGCAATCGACGCGGTGGCCGTCGGCCTGGGCATCGCCGGGATGCTCGTCGGCGTCGCCGTGTTGTTCGTCCCCTTTGCCGCCCGCTGGGTCGGCGCCGGCGACGTCAAGCTGCTGGCCGCCATCGGTACCTGGCTCGGCCCGTACGGCGCCTTGTTGACGGGGCTGTTCGGCCTGCTCGGTGGCGGACTGCTCGCCGCTGCCATCGCGTGCTCCTCAGGGAGCGCCGTGCGGGGCGAGGTCAGACGCAACATCAGCGCGTCGATTCTCACGCTCACGTCGCCCGTCGCCCCCAAACGCGCCAGGGCGCTGACGGTGCCGCTGGCGGTACCGCTGGCGGCCGCAGCGCTCGTCGTTTTCATCACCCGAGGAATCTAATGGCCCGCACCCGCACACCACGTTCCGAAGCGCGGACACAGCGCGGCGCCCTGAGCGTCGAGTTTGCGCTGCTCATGCCGCTGATGCTCTTGGTCATCGTCGGTGGTGTTCACTTCGGCCGCGTCTTGATGACGCGCCACAAGATGACCGAAGCCACCAACTACGCCACCCGCGCGGCCGCGGTCAAAAAGATCAGCAACGCCAACCAGATCCGCAACCTGATCCAGAATCGCCTCGGCACGACCTCGGGTTGCTCGGGAATCGCGGTCACCGCTACCACCCAGACCGACGCGCTGGGCCTGACCCAGCTGCGCGTCACCACCACTTGCACCCTGGCCGCCACCTTTGGCTCGTCGCTAACCGGAGCGCTCGGCCCCGGCACGCTCACGGTGTCGAGCGCGATGCCGTTCTAGGAGAAATGAATCATGGCTAACTCATCGGTAAAGAGCGGCGCTGCCAAGGTCGGTGCCCTCGGTTTTATGGCCATCGCGCTGGGTTGCGCGGCGCTCGCCGCGTTCCTGGTCGGCGACATGATGAAGGGCAAATACACCGGCACGAAGGTGACCCCCGTGGTCGTCGCCGGCGGCACGATCAAGGCCGGTACGCCGGTCAGCGCCGCCGCGCTGGTGGTCAAAGACTGGCCCGCCGACGCGGTCCCGCCGGGCGCGTTCGCTTCCGTTGAAGATCTGCTGGCGGCACACAAAGGCGCCGCGGCCACCGTCGGCATCCTGCCAGGTGAGCCGGTCGTCGGCTCGCGGTTGTCCAGCGACAAGCAAGGCACCGGCATCGCTTCGCTGATCCGCGACCACATGCGCGCCATCGCACTCAAGGTCGACGACTCGATCGGTTACACCGGCCTGGTCTACCCGGGCGCCTATGTCGATGTGGTCGCGACCATTCGCGATCCCATGGGCCGCGGCCCGTCGTCGCGCATCGCGGTGCAAAACGCCCGGGTGCTGTCGCTGGGCATGGACGCAGACGTCGCCACTCGCAAGGTGCGCCGGCGCGCATCGAGCCGCCTCACGGGGAGCCAGAACAACGGCGGTACCTACGTGACCCTCGAGGTCTCGCCCGAAGACGCCGAGGTGCTGAGCATCGCGCGCAACGAGGGCAAGATCGACCTGATCCTGCGCAACGGCCGCGACAACCGCACCGTCGACACCAGCGGCGCCACGCCCAACAAGTTCAGCGCGTTTGCCAACAGCGGCGGCGACACGGCCAAGCCGGCCGCGCCCACCAAACCGGTCAAGGCCAAGCGGCGCAAACGCCGTCTCAGCGTGCGCCGCCAGTCGCGCCGTATCCAGCTCGTAGCCCACGACGGTCCCGACCGTCGCGGCGCCAAGTCCACCCCGAAGGCCTCCAATACCATCAAGGTCTACAATGCAAATTAGAGCAAACTTCGTCGTCGCGGCGCTGAGCGCCGGTCTGGTGCTGGCGTCCGCCCCCGCCGCCGCACAGAAAAACTCGGTCGCGGTCACCGTCGACCTCGCCGGCTCCAAACACATCACCGTCAACGGCGCCATCACGCGGGTGAGCATCGCCTCGGGCGCCATCGCCGACGTCAAAGCGTTCCCGCCCAACGAGCTTCTGATCACGGGCAAAAAACCCGGCACCACCAACGCCGTGGTGTGGACCGGCCGTCGGGTGCAGATCGTCGCCGTCAAGGTCGTGTACCCCGAGGGCCCGATCCTCGAAGCGCTCAAGAACGGCATCCCCGGCGCGAGCAAGCTGACCGTGTCCACCGCCGGCAGCGCTCTGGTGCTTGGCGGCAACGTGCCCACCGCCGCCGACGTGGGCCAGGCCGAGAAGCTGGCCAAGGGCATCGCCATGGGCGTGGCCCAGGGCGCCGATGTTCCGGTGATCAACGGCCTCAAGGTTCCCGGCAATCAACAGGTTCAGCTCGAGGTCTCGTTCGCCGAGGTGTCACGCACCGCGCTGCGCGCCATCGGCATGAACTTCTGGAGCCGGCGCATCGGCACCGACGGCAAGAGCTTTGCCGGCGGCATCACCAATCCGTCCACCACCCTGTCGGGCCTGTCCCCCGCGCTGTCGAGCACGCCTGACGTTACCAACCTGGGCACGGGTCAGACCGGCTTCGACGCCGACACCGGCGCGCTCAACAGCGACGCGGTGCCCCTGGTCGGCAATCCCATCTCCGGCGCGTTTGGCTTCATCTTCAGCAGCACGCTGGGCAAGTTCCCGTTCTCGGCGGCGCTGTCGCTACTGTCCAACCGCGGCTATGCTCGCACCATGGCCACGCCGACCCTGGTGGCCATGTCCGGCAAGTCCGCGACGTTCCTGGCCGGCGGCGAGTTTCCGATTCCGCTGCCCCAGTCGCTGGGCCAGACCACGGTCGAGTACCGCAAGTTCGGCATCCAGCTGTCGTTCACACCCACGGTCATCGGAAAGAACATCCAGCTCAACCTGGCGATGACCGTCTCGGACATCAATCAGTCGCTGGGCGTCAAGCTGGCGTCCACCACCGTGCCGGGTTTGACCTCGCGCCACTCGCAGACCACCATCCGCCTGCGCGATAGCCAGTCGTTCGTCATCGCGGGTCTGTTGTCCGATCGCGTGAGGTCGAATGTCGACAAGGTTCCGTGGCTGGGTGACATCCCGATCCTCGGCGTGCTGTTTCGCAGCTCGAGTTACCGCCGCGAAGAGACCGAGTTGCTGGTGGTTGTGACCGCGCACCTGGTGCGGCCCCTCGACAAGCGCCCGGAGCTGCCGGGCGAGCACGCCACGAGCGACCCCGGCGATCTGGAACTGTTCTTGCTCGGAGATGCCGAGAGCGTCGACGAGGGGAGCTCCAGTCCCCGAAACAAGGCCAAACGCCGCCGCAAGCGCAAGCCAATGGGCGCCATCGGATTCAAACGCTAGCGCCGGAGGGAACCCATGCCACTACACGAAGACACCGTCGTTTCCCGTCTTCCCGACTTCGGTCAGGCGAAGCAGAAGAAAGCCGCCAGGCGTCGCTCGGAGTTCGAAGGCACCGCCACGCGCGTTCGCCGCGCCGTCGCATCGCTGAACAGTCCGGTGCCGCCGCCGCCCGCCGGCTGGGACAAACCACAGCCGCCGCTGCGCGTGGTGCCGCCGCGCACCATGACCAATCAACCCGCAGCTCCGACCCGCCGGCCGCCGCAGCCGTCGCTCGCACCGGCGCCGCGCACCGCCGCCGCGTTCGAGCCGATTCCGGAGGTGCACTACGAGCCCAGCGTGGTCGTGCCGATTCCGCAGCAGCAGCTCGCCATGGCGCAGCAAACCGCCGCGCAGGTGAGCGCCGAGCCAGACGCAACGCCCGCTCGCGCCGGTCGCGTCATCGTCATGTTTTCTTGCCGCGGTGGCGCCGGCGCGACGTCGTTGTCTGTCAACACCGCCGCGGCGTTGGCGCGCGCCGGCCGCAGCGTGTGCGTCGTCGATCTGGACCTGCAGCTGGGCGATGTGTTCGTCGCCCTCGACCTGGACACCAGCACGTCGCTGGCGGCGCTGGCGCGGGAAGCCAGCACTATCGATCAGGCCGCGCTCAAACGCCGGCTGGCGCGCCACGACTCGGGCGTCTATGCCCTCAGCCAGGCCGGCCAGCTCGACGATGTGGACGGCCAGTTGATCGAGCGCCTGCCCGCGTTGCTCGCCACCCTCGCCGGCCACTTCGACTTCGTCGTCGTCGACGGTGTGCGCGACTTCGACGACTACGCCCTGAGCGTGCTCGACATGGCCGATCACATCGCCATGGTGCTCACCCAGGATGTGGCGTCGGTGCGCCGTGCCGCCCGGGCGATCACTTTGTTTCGCCGCCTGGGCTACAGCGACGCCAAAGTCGACCTGGTGCTCAACCGCTACCGCCGGCGCGCCGCGGTCTCGGAGGTCGACGTGCTGCGCGCGCTCGGTCTGTCGGTCAAGGCGACCGTGCGCAACGACTTCAAACGCATGCAGCGCGCGTTCGACGACGGCGCCCTGGTGAGCGACATCGCTCGCAACAGCGGCGTGGCCAAAGACGTCGCGTCGCTGGCATCGCTGTACGCCGAACAGGCCCCGCAGGCGGACAAACCGCAACTGACCCTGGTGTCCGACGGTGCCACCAACACGGCGCCCGACCAGGTGACCAAGCAACGCGG
>Ga0114931_10003455_pt1 | contig 20012 bp, 19 predicted proteins | sample 2SBtaG_FD_89579 | JGI IMG/M metagenome (GOLD analysis project Ga0114931, IMG submission 89579) | Deep subsurface microbial communities from Kolumbo volcano to uncover new lineages of life (NeLLi) - 2SBTROV14_V59a metaG | ecosystem: Environmental > Aquatic > Marine > Volcanic | place: Kolumbo...
CTATTCCGCGTCGTTGTGCCTCGGCTTTGGCTTCCTGCGTCGCTCTACCTCCTCCATCCATGGAGTCGTTGCCCTGCACCCCCGCAAACCTACTCTTCACCCTGCCCAACTGAGGATTCTAGGTTGAATCCACTATGAATAAGGGGGGTTTACTTGCCACCCCCTCCAATTGGTGGTTACCTTAGGTCTTGGCCGCCCCCATGAAGCAGGCGGGCTGAACCAGGAAAACAACAAGCAGTGGATGGAGTCAGCGGCATGACCAGAGAAAGGCGGGTCTCGGAACGGCGAACCGGTACCCAGGGGATGATCAACCGGTTGCTGGAGGAGCGGCAGGAGATGCTGGTGCTGTTCTGTCAGGTGGCGGGTCTGGAACCCTATACACGTACCACCTCCTTGGAACAGCTCCTGCAGAACTTCTGTCAGATGCTGGTGGACTACACCGCCTTTGGTCACTTCGAGGTCTTCGGGCATATCAGTAACGGCAAGGAACGGCGCAGCCGGGTGTTGCGCGTGGCCGAAGAGATCTATCCCGACTTTGTCGAGGCCAGCGAGTTGGCGGTGAACTTCAACGATAAATACGATCCCTCGAATCACCAGTTCTCCATCGACAGCCTGGCGGAGGATCTCTCCCAGCTGGGGGAGGAACTGGCCGCCCGTATCGAACTGGAGGACCGGCTGCTCGCCACCATGCTGGGGTAGCAGGATCCTGCTCCATAGTCCAGGGAATGGTGCGGGGCGCACGAATCCCGCGGTTGGGGAAACTTGTTCTACCGATTGGCTTTTCTAAAGTTTCCGGCGAGGCTATGCTGTCCTGAACCCGCCATACTCATGGTGGTGGGCTGAATCATAGGGCTAAGGAAAATCGTGTCATGGCATCAGGGGTAGGAAAACTGTTTCAGTGGCGTCCGGAGATTCCACAATTTCTGGCGCCCTTGCGTATGAGCGTCATTCCAAGGCTGGAGCTGGAGCGCTTCCGGGTAGGCATCGACAATCTGCATATCGATGTGTCCCTGAGCCTGAAATTCCATGCCGCCCTTTCCACCCTGGTGCAGAAGATGGTCATGGAAGACCTGGCCCGGCAGGGCTACTCGGAGATGGGCAAGCCCCCCACGAAACAGGACTTCGACAACTTCCGGGCGGCCTACCGGGGACTGCTCGAGAGCGCCCTGGAGCGGGTGGAGGGAACGGGTGGTATCGAGGACCAGGTACAGCTGTTGCAGCTGGCCCTGCTGAAGCGGCTGTTGGAGTCACCGGCAGAGGTGCTCGCTCAGATGCGCAGCCAGTTGCAGCAGAGCGCCGATTCACCAACACGGGATCAGGAGGGGCGCTCCCTGGAACTCCACGATCGCAAGGTGGCGCTCGCCAAACATGAACCGGGCGTTCGTTACCGCACCCTGCGTCGGCTCTTCAAGGCGGTGCGCCGTATGGAATCTAAGGAGTTGCGCAAGGTGCGCAAGTCGGTGCTTGGGAAGTCCTGGGTGTTACCGAAGTCGCTCCTGTTCAACCCATTGCTGCACCTGCCGGACCTGACCACAGAGTCCTACCTGATGAATCACTATCCGATCATCTGTACGGATCGGGGTGATGAACGCTATTTCGTAACCACCAATCGCATCTTCTGTGAACTGTTTGCGGACTATCTGCCTGCCTGGGCGATGCCCGCCGGTGAGACATCCGCCGACAAGTCTGCGGAGCAGGGCTTCAAGATCCGCCAGCGCGAGTGGCGTGGTGGTTTCTCCGGATTTCTCGACGGTCAGCGTCTGCTGGAACAGGCCCTGCAGGAGGAGGAGTTCAAGGGCTGCCTCACCTCCTGGCTGGATACCCCGACCAATATCGATCTGCTGTTTCCCAAGTCAGCCACGAGCCGGGGACTGTTCGGCTTGCGCAAGAGTGGGCAGGGCGGTCCCTGGGACCATCCGGACGGGCGTGGTTTCCAACAGCAGATGGCGGGCGAGCTGCACAGGCGGCTGCAGAAGGCGGGGATCATCCGCCGGGCCATCGCCGCCTACCGAACACCGCGTCTGTTCCGTCAGCTGAACGAGAGGGTGGCGATCCAGGACATCTATAGATACCTTGCCGGTGACTTACCGAGACGCCAGCTGGTGAAGCATCTGGCGGTACTGCCGCAGGAGCAGGCGGATGAGGCCATGCGGGCCCTGGATACCTTGGTTCATTACCTCAAGCGCCTGCCGAGCAGCAAGCTGGAGGAGTATGGAAATCGCTATATCAGGGATTTCCTCTGTTTTCGCCACGATCTCAAACTCGCCTACTTCACCCACCAGCAGATGGGTAATCTGAGGCTGCTGCGGGAGTCGGAAGATATCAAGCTGTCGCGGGAAAACGGCAGCCTCTACGAGTTCCGCCTGCTCGCCGAGACGGATAGTTCGAAGCGGCGGATCCGCGCCCATGTGGTGCTCAAGGCCGATGTGCGGGGCTCCACGGAGATCACCCACCAGCTGATGGCGCAGCGGCTCAATCCCGCGACCCACTTCAGCCACAACTTCTTTGGCCCCATCACCAAGCTATTGAGCCGCTTTGGCGCCCAGAAGGTGTTCGTCGAGGGGGATGCGCTGATTCTTACGGTACTCGAGTATGGCGGTATCGGCAGTCAGTCGATGACCGTAGCGAATGCCTGCGGTCTGGCGCGCAAGATCATCTCGGTGATGGAGTCGCAGAACGTCCAGAACCGGCTCCACAACTTGCCGGAGCTGGAGCTGGGGTTGGGGATTGCGTTCAGTAACGACGCACCGGCCTACCTGTATGACGACCAGCGCCGGATCATGATCTCGCCGGCCATCAACCATGCGGACCGGCTCTCCTCCTGTTCTGCAGAGCTGCGGCGCAATACCCGCTGGAAACGCAGCAAGCGCCACTGCGTCGAGGTGATGCGGCGTGAAGATGACGGTGCCACCACGGGAAATCTGCAGCGCTACAATGTCAACGGCATCAACCTCGATGCCAACGCCTTCAACAAGCTGAATGCCGAACTGGCCCTGCGCAAGGTGCGTCTGCACAGCCGTTCCGGCAAGATCCACCACTACCACGTGGGGCGCTTCGTCGACCGGGAGGGTACGTCCCACTGGTTGGTGGTACGCCAGGCCTCGGTCAAGCTCCTGCGAGACGGCGAGGTGGTCGCTCCAGAGCAGGGCGGCCAGTATTTCTACGAGGTGATCACCGATGCCGGCCTGATCGGACGGGTTAAGGCCAAGCTGAATCAGGCGCCCCAGGCCAAGGCTTGAGGTCCGGGCTCAGGCGTCCGAGGCCAGGCTCGGATCCGCTGGCGGCATGGCCTGGATCGGCCGCAGCCAGCCCGCAGGCAGGCTGCTGGTGTCTTCACCCAGCCGGTGGGCGTAGATAAGGGTGTAAGAGAAGACCCGCTTCAAATACTCCCGGGTCTCCCTGACGGGGATGGTCTCGATCCATTCATCGGTTGCCTGGCTCTGTGCGGGCAGCCACTCCAGGACCCTTGACGGGCCCGCATTGTAGGCGGCTGTAGCCAGTACCGGGTGGTCCCCCAGCCTGCGGTATATCTGATTGAGATAACTGGATCCGAGTTCGATATTGAGCTGGGGCCGCAGCAGGTAGCCTGTCTGCAGGGGCCCACGTCCGTCATGACGGGCCACCTCCCTGGCGGTATGGGGCATCAGTTGCATCAGTCCCATGGCCCCGGCGCTGGAGCGTGCATCGGTGACAAAACCACTCTCCTGGCGCAGGATGGCATAGATCCAGGCGCTGTCGAGACCGAGGCTGTGGGCGTGTTCGTCCACCTGTTGCCGGTAGACCAGGGGAAAGCGTAACTCCAGGTCGTTCCAGGCGCGGAGCTTGGCCAGGGTCTGGATTGCCTGGGAGGGCCAGTCCCAGGTCTGGGCCAGCCTGGCGGCGGCCTTCAGTCCTTGGGTGTCGAGGGAGCGCAGGCCGAGGTTCCATTCGCGACGTGCCTCCAGCAGGCGTCCCAGTAATTGCAGTTCCCGGGCGCGCCTGAGGGCGGGCAGCTGGGCGAGTTGCCTGACCTGAGTGGCCGGTATATCGAGGGCCTGATTGGCAAAGCTGAAGTGAGTGCCAAGCCGGTCCGCCGCCAGAAAACCATAGTAACTGCGCTCCTTGGCGAGCGCCGAGAGCAGCCCGCTGGCCTCCTGGGAGCGCCCCAGCTGCTGCAGGGACCGGGCGCGCCAGTAACGCCAGCGGGCCTTGCCTCGCTCGGCCTCGTCCATGGAGTCGATGGTCAGCAGCACCCGATCCCAGTCGTGTTGCCGCAGGGCGATCTGGAAGCGTCGATCCGAGAGCCTGGGGTCCAGCCGCAGTCGCTTCGGGAGCAGTTGTTCCAGGCGCCGGTAGAGCCGCTGGTCGGGTGCCTGCAGCAGGTGCGCTGCCAGGCTGCGTGCCAGCCGCAGTTGCTGCCGGTCGCTGAATCCCGCGTTCTTCTGAAACTGTTCCCAGAGGGTGATGGCCTGGGCGGGGTCGTTCCTTGCTAGACGTCGCAAGGCATGTACGATGATCTCGTTGCGCCAGGGATGGGGCTCCTTGGTCAGCCAGATGACACGCTCCGGGTGGTGATGCAGGCTGATCCAGCGCTCCACCCAGGGCCGCTCGTCGGTATCCAGAAAGCGCTTCAGATAACCCGCTAGATGGGTCCGTCCTGCCCTCATGGCCAGCCCGATGCGTCGCCACACCAGCCCCTGGGTCAGCCCGCCGGCGCCGATCCAGGCATCGAACACCGGATCACAGGCCTTGGGTCGGGAGCGGCCGCTGAGCCAGATGTCGGGTACCGCGGGGAAGGCCTGCTCGGCCTTGCCGGTCTCGATCAGGGCGTGCAGCCGCTGGCACTGGCGTTGAATCGATCCTCCGGGGCGGGCGAACTCGAGATAGCTCGACCAGCGCCCCTGCTTGGCCAGCAGGTCGAGCCAGGCGGCCCGCAGGCGACTACTCAGGGGGGTATCGGCCTGCTGCTCGAGAAACTGGCGGATGGCGTCAGGGGAGCGGCTCGCCAGTTGCCTGGTGAGTTCCCGATACTCCAGGTAGGGGAGCAGGCGATAGCCCTGCAACTCCCCTTTGAGACGGCGATAGGTGAAGAGCTGGCCCTGCTCCAGGGCCTTCTCAGCCGCTACAAAGCGCTGCCTGGTCTGGCTGAGAGGGTCCTGCAGAGGGCCCTCCCCGGGGACCGGGCCGCTCAGCAGCAGACCCATCAGGGAGAGGCCGAACAGGCTCGTTTTGAACAGGTTGGGTGGCTGCATGGCCCTGCTTCCCGGCAAAGGTGTCAAGGGTCGGTCCGCTTTTGCCCGGATCATACCATCGGTCGGCGCTCGACGGGGGATTTTTCGCTCCGCCGCCTGTGCTGGGCGGAACGATCCAATAACTCGATCCAATGTACTAGCGGCAGTCCGTTCATGCCCTGAAGATGGTTCAGGCAGCCGATATTGGCGCTGGCGATGAGTTCCGGGCGGCCGCTGGTCAGGGCCTTGAGTTTCGCTTTCCCCAGCTGGCGGGCCAAGCGTGGCTGCAGGATGGAGTAGCTGCCGGCGGAGCCACAGCAGAGATGGGCGTCCGGGACCTGGGTGAGCTGAAAGCCCAGCTGGCGCAACAGCCCTTCCACCAGTCCGGGCAGGTGTTGCCCATGCTGCAGTGTGCAGGGGGCGTGGAAGGCGATCCGCCGGACCCGCCCGATCCCCTCGCCGAGCCGGTCGAGTGGTTCGTGGTTCAGGATCTCGGCGATGTCCCGACTGGCGTTGGCGATGCATTGCGCCTTGGTGGCATAGTCCGGATCCTCCCGCAGCAGCCGATCGTACTCTTTGAGCATCAGCCCACAACCGCTGGCGGTAGTGATGATCGCCTCGGCGCCCGCCTCCAGTGCGGGCCACCAGGCATCGATGTTGCGCCGGGCACTGCTGCGGGCGGCTTCAGGATCGTTCAGGTGGAGGGCGACGGCGCCACAACAACCGGCCGCCGGCAGCCGCACCAGACTGATGCCGAGGCGGTCCAGCACCCGGGCCGCCGCCAGGTTGATGGAGGGGGCGAGCACAGGTTGTACACAACCGTCCAGCAGCAGCATGCGCCTGGGGTGCCTGGAGCGGGGCCACTCCCCCGGAGCAGATCCCTTTCGCGGGATGGTTCGGGCCAGGTAGGGCGGGAGCAGCCCCCTGATGGGACGGGCGGACTCGAGCAGCCGCTGGAAACGTTTGGGGTAGGGCAGGATCTTGCGTAGCAGATAGCGGGTCAGCCGGTCGGGGAGTTGGCGTGGCCGTAGCTGCTCGAGTTGCTCGCGGCCGATCTCCAGCAGCCGGCCGTAGGCCACACCGGAAGGGCAGGTGGTTTCACAGGCCCGGCACAACAGGCAGCGGTCCAGGTGCTGTTGTAGACTGACAGTCGCCGGGGCCCCCTCCAGCAGGCGCTTGATCTGATAGATACGCCCCCTTGGGCCATCCAGTTCATCGCCCAGCAGCTGATAGGTGGGACAGGTCGCAGTGCAGAAACCGCAGTGCACACAGCTGCGCAGGATCTGTTCTGCCTCCCGGCCCGCCAGGGTCGCGAGGAGCTGGGGAGTGATTCGAGTCTGCATGGTGGGGAAACGCAAAATGGCTATTGTGTGCGGATTTCCGCGAATAACCAACAAATTCCTCACCAAGAGGACGGATGTTGTCTAGTCGGGGGAGTGGTATAAACGCTATGGTTCTGCAGCGCTTGAAAATTGTGGCTGGGGCTCGGCAGGGCACCGCCTGGAAGGGTTCCCCCTTTTCCGTTGCCTGGACGCCAAGCTCCTTGCCCTCAGCGACGATTGGCGAGAGGTCCGCCTGCTGCCGCTCAACAGGCATACCCGCAATCCCGGGGGAAGTCTGTTCGGGGGTGCGCTGGCGGCCCTGGCCGATCCCATCCCGGTACTGGCCTGTAACCGGCTGTTTCCCGGTCATGCGGTCTGGACCCGGGAACTGCATATCGACTTCCGCCGCCCGAGCGGACCTGGAGTTGCGCTGCTAGCTGCCAGGGGGAACGGAGCAGAAGATCGCCGAGGAGCTCAGGCGCCGGCACAGGAGTACCCCCGTGTTCGAGTGAGGTTTCTATCTGCCGGATGGGCGGATCTCCGCCTGGGTCCATAACCGGGTGGCCATTCGCCCGTTGGGGCCTGGTGCGCCGAAACAGGGCGCCTTGGGCACCACCGGCAGACAACAGAGTGAGTAGAGAAGATGAATGAGAGTGACAACGAGATCGATATGGAACTGAGCAGCGGGATCGCCGCCTTCGAGGCCAAGTACTTTGCCCGGGCCTCCGAGCTGCTGTCGCCCCTGGCGGAACAGGGCAATCCGGAGGCCCAGTACCGGATGGCGATCATGGCCCAGGGTGGTCTGGGCATGGTGGTCAATGAGCTCATGGCCTACAAGAACATGAAGGCCGCGGCCGAGGCAGGACACGCCATGGCGCAGCACGGCCTGGGCTTCATGTATCTCGAGGGGGAGTGCGTGGAACAGAATCTGCCCAAGGCGGTGGAGTGGTTCCGGAAGGCGGCGGAACAGGGATTGGCCGGCTCGCAGACGACCCTGGGTATGCTCTATGCCGAGGGGCGCGGGGTGGAGAAGGACCCGGAGGAGGCCCGGCGCTGGTACGAAAAAGCGGGGTTTTAGGTCGCCTTAGAGCGTCGTCCAGAGGCTCTCGAAGTCTGCGTCGTCCCCCAGGTCGTCCTCTTCGTCGGTCTCCTCGGGGAGTTCAGGCTGTCCCAGGTAGATGAACTGGAACTGGGTGATGGCGCCGCTCGACTCCAGCAGGCGGGTCAGCTTGACATCGTGGCTGTTGTCGCCGTCGTCGACGCTGAGGATGTCCCCCACCTTGAAGGCGAAGGAGGGACAGATGATGCTGGTGGGTTGGCCTGAGGTGCCGACCTCGGGCAGCAGCAGGCATTTCTGCCGGCTGGCGCCGATCCGGGCGACCGCCGCCCCCCCAGAGGTCCTGACCCCGCTCCCGTTGCTGTCACGGGTTGCGGTGACGGCGATGGCGTTGGGTGCGATCATCTGCAGACCGACCCGCATGCTCTCATGGGGATTGCTCCTCATCCAGCGCACCAGTCCGACCCCGAACTGATTGTGGCCCTTGGTGGTCTGGATGCCGATCAGCTCACCCACCAGGATCTTGGGGATGCGCTCGCCCCGCCAGTCGAGACAATAGCCCCCCGCACTCTCGTTCAGGGTGTGGAATATGTGGGTGAACTCTCCGCTGGTCTTGTCGTTTTGCTGGTCCCAGATGGAGCTGGCGGGGTCCGGTTCGTCCAGTTCCCTGGAGGCCGGCCCGAACACATCGAAGTCGCTGCGTCGATGCTCATGATGCTGGGGCTTGTCGATCGGTTGCAGGCTGAAATTCGGGGAGAACTCCAGTCCCACCCCCTCGGCAAAGTTCTTCTCTATCCAGGTGACCCTGTCGGACGATTCAGTGGCCTCCGCATCCAGGTGTTGCCCATGGGGGTCGTCCGCGAGGAAAGCGCTTGCCTCGATGAGCTGGTGGATACTGTTCAGCCCGACCGCGATACGCAGTTCGAAATTGAGTTTGGTGCGCACGAAACTGCGCTTTTGGGCGGTCGACCAGAGCTGGATCAGCTGTCGGAGTAGATTCTTGTCCAGGCTCCCCACCCCCGGCAGCTCCTGGCCGACCGGGTTCTCGTCGAATTGCTCCCGTAGTTTGTCGATCAAGCCGCTGGCATCCATCTTCAACAGGTAGTGAGAGTCGGCGTCGTGGCTGAGGGATTCGTGACTGGGCGGCAGGTCCGAGTCTTGGCGTATCAGAATGGTGGTCTCGCTGGGGGCGTCGTCCGAACTGTAGAGCTGCGCATAGCGGGCCCAGTCGTGCAGCGCATCGAAGACCTGGATGTTCTCCCGCTGGCGCATCTTGTAGGGTGATGCCAGGGAGAACAGGACGCAGCGTCGGTAGGCCTCGTCGATACTGGTGCTCCCCCCCTGTGGGTCGAGGGAGTCGCGTACCGGGGTGGCGTCCAGACCGTAACGGCAGGCCAGGCGATGCAGCACATGCAGCTCCCGCCAGGTCCGTTTCGGGCAGCTGTCGTACACCAGCACCGACAGCAGTAGCACCTGGGAGAGGTAGTAAAGGGCGCGGTGGATGGCAATGGTGAGCAGTTTGCGGTCGGGTTTGCCCTGCTGCTCGAGCAGCAGATCCACTACCACGCACTTGAAGGCGGTGGCCAGGCCGCTGTTGAGTTCGCGGTTGAGGATGGCGATGCGGTGGGCCTTTTCAGTCAGCGGGAAACCCACATCGAGATAGTGTTTGCCCAGGCTCGAGCCGACATACCCAACCGGCTCACGGAACTTCTCCGCACAGACCAGGCGCTTCCGGGCGGGGGCCAGGGTGCGGTTGAACTCCCGCAATGCCTGGAATATCCGCCGCGAGGTCTCGCCGATATTGGCCAGAGGCAGGTTCTCGATCCATTCGCTGAGGTCCCTTTCATGCAGATAGAAGGCCCCACCCCGGGCCGGGGTCTGGTCGGGAATGCGCAAACCGATGCGGTTATTGGTAGACATGGTTCGCCGCCGATTGAATGGGGCCGATCCATCGAGGTGACTCGGCCTGGTTAACGGGTTCTTGAGTTGCACGCTTGCTTGCCAATTTAACCAGATTATAGCGGTATGATCGATCGTAAAAAAAAGGGGCCTGAAAGCCGACTTGTCTATGCCATGGCCCCATCCAAGGGGCGCCCCCCGCTCACAATTCCTGCGGCAGGCAAGCCGGGCCTGCAAACCCAGCAGGTCGAGAACTGTGAACTAAATCACAAATATTCTATCTGGAAGACTACGCCAGCGGCCGTGCAAGTGCAAAATCCATTCGCCTGGCAGCTTCTTGGCGATTTCCGTTGTAGTGTGATAACTTATTGTATTATTTATTAAAAAAATACCTGCCTCGGGTGCCTTCGGAACACTGCGACGGGTATCTTGGGCATCTTGTTCCCAGTCGTTAGCAGATCAGCCAGGAGGTGACCCCTTGTCGTTAAAATTGGTGAGTTTCGTACTCTGTCCGTTCGTGCAACGAGCAGTGATTGCCCTCGAAGAGAAACGGGTCAAATATGAGTTGGAGTATATCGATCTGGCCGATCCGCCAACATGGTTCACCGAGATCTCTCCATTCGGCAAGGTGCCGTTGCTGATGGTGGGGGAGGATGTGCTCTTCGAGTCTGCAGTGATCCTCGACTATCTGGACGATGTCTATGCGCCGCGCCTGCATCCTGTGGACCCGCTGCGGCGCGCCCAGCACAAGGCCTGGATCGAGTTCTCTTCGGGCCTGTTGGGGGAGCAGCACGGCTTGTGTGCGGCGCGTAGTGAGAAGGCCTACCGAGAACGGCTCGAATCCTTCAAAGCGGGTATGGCGCGCCTGACCAGGCCACTGGATGCCGGGTCGTTTGGTGGGGAGGAGGGGTTCTCCATGGTGGATGCGGCCTTCGCCCCCCTGTTTATGCGCCATGAGTTGTTGTGCCGCTCCCGCAGCGAGCTGCGGGAGATCTACCCGGAGCCGGTGGGTGTTTGGGCGGACAGGTTGCTGCAGCGCCCCTCCGTGAGCGATTCGGTGGTGGATGACTTCGCCGACCGCTATGTCGATTTCTTTGCCGCCAAGGGCTCCTGGCTCATTGGACAGATGAGGCGTTAGCCTGGGACTTCTGGGATTCCCTGGCGATCAGCTGGTCCATGACCTTGAACATCTTGTCATAGCTTCCGGCCAGGCTGCCGCTGGTCTTGTATTTTCCATTGATACCCACCGCCGGCACACCGGTGAGCTGAAATCGCTTGCCCATCTTGCGCGCCTGCTGGACCTTGACGAACACCCCGAAGGAGTTCCAGGTATCGGTAAACGCCTTCCGGTCGGCCCCGTGCTCTACCGCAAAGTCGATGAGCGACTGCTTGTCGAACAGCCTGCGCTTCTCCTTGTGAAGGGCGTCGAACAGGGGTTTGTGCAGTTTTTTTGCCAGTCCCAGGGCCTGGGCGGTATAGAAAAATTGGGCATGGGGTGTCCAGCTGGGGTTGAGTGGCGCAGGGATGAGATGGAAGTCGATGTCGTCCTGATGCTTCTTGCGCCAGGCATCCATGGCGGGTTCCAGATTGTAGCAGTGGGGACAGCCGTACCAGAAGAACTCCACCACTTCCACCTTGCCCGGCTTACTGGTGACCGGCACCGGTGGATCCACCGGGTCCCACCCCTCCCCCCACTCGGCGAAGGCGGAAGAGACAAACAACAGGGTGAAGAGAAGAGAGAGACGTTTGATCCAAGGCATTTCGCTACCTTCTTGATTGGCTGATATGTTGCGGGATAGACCTCTATTGAACCCTGTTAGAGGCACAAATGCCACCATTGTTCCTGAACCATCCCCCAAGCGGTAGAGCGAGTCGGGTTTCTGCCGGTATAATCACCCTCACCGGACAAGAGGGTAATCGAGTCATGCGCAAACAGTTGATCGATCGAGGTGTCGAACGAATCTGCGAAAAGGGCTGTCAGTCCGTTCGGGGGGATATCCGGCTGCTCGAGCAGGGGCTGATACTGCCGGAGCTCCAGGGTCTGGACGAACGGGCCCGGGAGGCGGTGCTCAAGGAGCTGCGTTCGATCATGGCGGTCTATGGGGAGTGCTGTCCGGCGGACAGGAGGGTCAAGAAGGCCTGAAACAGATACCAAGCGACCTGAAGGGGGAAGATGGCAAAAGATAAACAACAGCGCCTGCGGGACAGGGTCTACAAGGCCCCGTCACCGATCCACGGCACTGGCCTGTTCGCCAGGGTGGCCATCGGCAAGGGGGAGTATATCGGCACCTACCAGGGGCCCGAGGCCAAGCGGGATGGGACCTATGTGCTCTGGGTCTTCGAGGAGGAGAAGGAGCCGGTAGGGCGCAGCGGCCGTAACCTGTTGCGCTATCTCAACCACCAGGAACGGGGCAACGCAGAGTTCGATGGCTTCGATCTCTACGCCTTGACCGATATCGAACCCCACCAAGAGATCACCTTCAACTACGGTGGCTGGGAGGAGGAGTAGTCCCCGACTGCCCCGCCAGTAGCGCCCGCGGCGATAATTGACCCCACTCCAGGGGCTTGGCCGGGCTGTAGATGGCGCGGTCCAGGGCCGAGACCGCCTGGGCGATGGCCTTGGGTGAGCGTTGCGCCAGCCGGCTCAGGTTGGCAGGCGGGGACTCGGGCCAGCGGTAGCGTCCCCAGCGGAGCCAGGCCTCCCGGGCGGCCTCGGCGTTGCGGCCGTGATAGGCGGCCTCCAACTCGTCGAGGATCTCCTGCAGTGGATCGCTGACCGGCTCGGACTCGACGGGGGCTTGGCCGACGCTCCTCGCAGGCCGCTTGCGAGGGCCCTTCAGCCACCAGGCCAGGAGACCAGCCACCCCGGCCAGCCCCAGCAGCCAGAACGGCCAGGAGCCACCCCCCTGGCTTGCGGGCGGAGGCGGCTGGTACGGTTGCTGCTGCGCAGGGGGGCTGTAGGGTTGCCAGGAAGGGGGCAGATTGGCATCCGCGTTGGGTGTGCGCACGGGGGGTGGTGCGGGGGCCAGGGTCTCCCCGGTCACCTCCAGGCGCAGCGGCTTGGAACGCTCATCGCCCACCCTGATCGGTGCTATCTCGATCTCGCCGGCGCGTCTGGGTCGCAGGGTCAGGGTGATGCCGCGGCTAGTCGAGCGTCGACCATTGATGACGGTGGTGCGCCGCTGCTGGGAGCGGCCGAGGATCTCGAAATCCCGCTGCAATGGGGCGAGATCGGGGTAGGCGCTGTTCTCGCCGCGGATCTGGATCTGCAGCCTGAGCGGCTCGCCGTATTGGATGCGGGTCCGCGAGAGACTCGTCACCACGCTGGCGTGGAGAGGTCCCGCAGCACCCAACAGCAGCCAGAGGCAGAGAGAGAGCCAATGATGGAGAGTACGACCTTGCATACCCCTATTAAAAAACAATTCGGCCCGCAGGTCGATTGGCCAGGAGCTTGGATTTGAAGATCGTCCGCAGGGATCCGCGCGGGGAGGGGGATCGGTTGCCGGCGGATCTCCATCCGGTGTTGCGCCGGGTCTTACGGGCCCGGGGGATCACCGGGCCCGGGGAACTGGAGCTGGCACTGGGCGGTCTGCTGCCCCCCGATCGGCTGGCCGGGGTCGAACAGGCGGCCGAACTGCTGCACCAGGTGATGGAGCAGGGAGGGCACATCCTGATCCTCGGCGACTACGACTGTGACGGGGCCACCAGCACCGCCCTGGCCCTGTTGGCGCTACAGGCCTGCGGTGCACCCCGGGTCTCCTATCTGGTGCCCAACCGTTTCGAGTACGGCTATGGGTTGACCCCGGAGATCGTCGAACTGGCGGCCCGCCGACGGCCCGACCTGATCGTCACTGTGGACAATGGCATCGCCAGCCTGGAGGGGGTGGCGCGGGCCAACCGGCTGGGTATGCAGGTGCTGGTCACCGACCACCACCTGCCGGGTGACGGCTTGCCGGCGGCGCGGGTGATCGTCAACCCCAACCAGCCCGGTGACCGCTTTCCCAGCAAGCACCTAGCCGGGGTCGGGGTCATTTTCTATGTCATGGCGGCACTGCGCCAGCGGCTGCGGGAACTGGGCTGGTTCACCCGCCAGGGGCTGGAGCCGCCCAACCTGGCCAACTGGCTCGACCTGGTGGCCCTGGGCACGGTGGCGGATCTGGTGCCCCTGGACCACAACAACCGCATCCTGGTGGAGCAGGGGCTGCGACGGATCCGCCAGGGACGCTGTCGGCCGGGAATCCTGGCCCTGCTGGAACTGGCGGGACGCGTCCGCCAGCGGGTGGTGGCGACGGATCTGGGCTTCGCCGTGGGGCCACGCCTGAATGCCGCCGGGCGGCTGGAGGATATGGGTCAGGGCATCGAATGTCTGTTGTGTGAGCGACCGGAAGAGGCCCACCGCCTGGCCCGGGGACTGGACGAACTCAATCGCACCCGCCGGGAGATCGAGCGGGAGATGCAGGAACAGGCCATGGCCTTCCTGGATCGCCTCGACCTGGTCCGTTCCGAGGGGTTGCCGGCCGGGCTCTGCCTCTATCGGGCGGAGTGGCACCAGGGGGTGATCGGGATCCTCGCCTCGCGTATCCGGGAGCGCTATCACCGGCCCGTGATCGCTTTTGCCGGGGCGGGTGACGGGCTGCTCAAGGGCTCGGCCCGCTCGCTGCCCGGGCTGCACATCAAGGATCTTCTGGAACGGATCGCGCACCGGCACGAGGGGCTGCTGGAGGGGTTTGGCGGACACGCCATGGCGGCGGGCGTGAGCCTGCGCGAGGCGCGGCTGGAGACGTTTCGCAGGGCCTTCGAGGTAGAGACCGCTGCCCTGCTCGATGCGGATTCCCTGGCGGGACACTGGCTCAGCGACGGTCAGCTGGAGGCCCCGGACATCGACCTGGAGCTGGCCCGCCAGTTGCGCTACGCCGCCCCCTGGGGACAGGGCTTCCCCGAGCCCCTGTTCGACGGGGTGTTCGAGCTGCGCCAGCAGCGGGTGGTGGGGGGCAACCACCTCAAACTGCGCCTGGGGCTGCCGGGAGACGGGCGCGTGATCGACGCCATCGCCTTCAATCAGGCCGAGCGGCCGCTGGCGGAACGGATGCACCTGGTCTACCGTCTGGACCTGAACGAGTACCGCGGCCTGGAGCGGCCCCAACTGATAGTGGAGGCGATCCAATCAACCGCCTAGCACCCGATACCGAAGAGGCCGCACCGGCCCCCAGCAAGAGCCAGGTCAAACGGGAGCTGCAGGAGCTGCAGCGCCTGGGGGAGCGCCTGAGCCGGGAGCCGCCCGGAGTGCTGGCGCGCATGCCCCTGAGCCCCAGGCTGCTGGAGGCCCTGGCGGAGGGGCGGCGGATCAGATCCCACAACGCCCTGCGCCGCCACTACCGGCGTCTCGGCAAGCTGCTGCGCCAGGAGCAGCTGGCGGCGATCCAGCAGGTCATCGACGAGATCGACCATCGCCATCAGGCCGGGGTGGGCCGGTTCCACGCCCTGGAGCAGTGGCGGGAACGCCTGCTGGAGGGCGGCAGCGAGCCGTTCGGCCAATTCCTCGCCGAGTACCCCCAGGCCGATCGCCAGCGGCTGCGCCAGCTGATCCAGGCCGCCCGCCGGCAGCGTGAGGCGCAACGGCCCCCGGCGGCCTATCGCAAGTTGTTCAGATACCTGCGTGAGCTTGCGGGGATCTGAGCAGGGGCTGCTGGAGCCGTGCGCCGACCCCCCGTATAGACCAGTGGGCGATGGCCCAGCGCCAGAACTCGTCCACCCCGGTGGGCAGCCCCTCGGGCAGGGGTTGGCCCAGGTACTCCAGGGCCTGGAGCAACACCGGCAGGGGCCGGCGGCGCTCCACCGGGGCGTCCCGGGACTGTTTGCTCAGCTTGCGACCGGTTCGATCGACCACCGGGGGAGGTGGGCGTAGTCGGGCCGGTCCAGGCCGAGCAGCCGCTGTAGATAGATCTGGCGTGGGGTGGAGAGCAGCAGGTCCGCCCCGCGCACCACCCGGTTGATCCCCTGCCAGCCATCATCTACCACCACCGCCAGCTGATAGGCGTGGAAGCCGTCGGCCCGCTGGACCACGAAATCTCCCACCTGCCGCGCCAGATTCTGCTCGATCCGGCCCTGGATACGGTCCTCGAAGGCGCAGGTCTGGTCGGGGACGCGCAGCCGCAGGCTGCGTGCCGCAACCCCCGCCGCCAGCCCTCGACGACAGTTGCCGGGGTAGATGGGACCCTCCGGGCCCAGGCGGGCGCTGCGCTGGATCTGCTTGCGACTGCAGCCGCAGGGGTAGACCAGGCCGGCCTGGCGCAGACGTTCCAGGGCCTGTGCATAGGCCTGGGTGCGCCGGCTCTGATAGGCCACCGCCCCGTCCCACTCGAAACCCAGGGCATCCAGGGTGCGCAGGATGGCGTCTGCGGCCCCGGGCAGGGTCCGGGTCTGGTCCAGGTCCTCCATGCGCACCAGCCACTCGCCACCCTGGGCGCGGGCGTCCAGATAACTGCCCATGGCCGCGACCAGGGAGCCGAAATGCAGCGTACCGGTGGGCGAGGGGGCGAAGCGACCGCGGTAGCCGGGCGCCACCGATGGCGAGGCATCACTCATCGGCTATCGGCCTCCTGGAACCCGTGGTTGCATGGCTGTGAACGAAAAAAAACCGGCCGCGGCCGGTTTTTCCCCTGCCTGTATCGTCTGCCGTCAGCCCATCTGTTTTTCGCGGATCTCGTCCAAGGTCTTGCAGTCGATGCATTGAGTGTCGGTGGGGCGGGCCTCGAGGCGGCGGATGCCGATCTCCACCCCGCAGGACTCGCAGTAACCGTATTCGTGTTCGTCGAGTTTGGCCAGGGTCTGATCGATCTTCTTGATCAGCTTGCGCTCCCGATCACGGGTGCGCAGCTCCAGGCTGAACTCCGACTCCTGGGTGGCGCGGTCGTTGGGGTCGGGGAAGTTGGCCGCCTCGTCCTGCATATGGTGGACGGTGCGGTCGACCTCCTGCATCAGGCTGGCCTTCCAGGCCTGCAGGATCTCGCGAAAATGCTGCTCCTGCTTCTCGTTCATGTACTCTTCGCCCTCTGCGGGCTCGTACGGGGCAAAACCGAAGGCCCCCACTCCCAGTTCGTTGGCTTTCTCTTGGGCCATTCAATGACTCCTAAATACCTCGATGGTGAAGACGCCTATCTATACCAGAATGCTCTAGATGAGACAATCAAACCTGGCAATTATTAACCCCACCTTGCCATTTTGCTATGCCCAGGTGGTGGCTATCGCCCATGAATCATGGATGGTTTCACACCCTGGGTTTGGGTAAGCTAGCAGCAGTTTTTTCAATTTCAAGAGAGTGGGCGTGATGGCGGAACTTGCGGCGTTGATCTTCGATGTGGACGGGACCCTGGCGGATACCGAGCGGGACGGCCACCGGGTCGCCTTCAACCGAGCCTTCGCCGAGGCGGGGCTCGACTGGGAGTGGACGGTGCCCCTCTATGGGGAACTGCTGGCGGTGACCGGCGGCAAGGAGCGGATACGTTACTACCTGGAACACTTCAACCGGGCGTTCCGGCCACCGGCGGATCTGGATGGGTTCATCGCCACACTGCACCAGAGCAAGACCGCCCACTACACCCGCATGCTGTCGCAGGGGTTGATCCCCCTGCGCCCCGGGGTCGGGCGCCTGCTCCGAGAGGCGCGGGAGGCGGGGCTCAGGTTGGCCATCGCCACCACCACCACCCCCGCCAACGTCAGTGCCCTGCTGGAACACAGCCTGGCCCCGGACGCCCTGGAGTGGTTCGAGGTGATCGGGGCGGGGGATCTGGTCCCGGCGAAGAAACCGGCCCCGGACATCTATGAGTGGGTGTTGCAGCGCATGGGGCTGCCGGCGGCGGCCTGTGTGGCCTTCGAGGACTCGGAGAACGGCGTGATCTCCGCCCGGGACGCGGGGATCCGGACGATCCTGGTGACCACCAACGACTATACCACCGGCCACAGCTTCCCGGGCGCCAGCCTGGTGCTGGACCAGTTGGGTGAGCCCGACCGGCCCTTTCGGGTACTCGAAGGCACGGCGGGCGGCCAGGACTTTGTGGATCTGGCGCTGCTCCGCAGCCTACACGCCGGGAGTTGAACCTTGTACCAGGTCGCCAAGCGCATGGGGCGCATCCAGCCCTTCCATGTCATGGACCTGTTGGCTCGGGCCCGCGAACTCGAGGCGGCGGGGCGCTCCATCGTTCATATGGAGATCGGTGAGCCCGACTTTCCCACCCCGGCGCCGGTGATCGAGGCGGGCCGGGCGGCCCTGGCCGCGGGAGAGACCCACTACACCCCGGCCCGGGGGCTGGCGGCCCTGCGCGAGGCCATCGCCGGTCACTACCGGGACCGCTACGGGGTAGCGTTGGACCCGGGCCGTGTGATCGTTACTCCCGGCGCCTCCGGGGCCCTGCAGCTAGTGATGAGCGTGCTGGTCGATCCGGGGCAGGAGGTCTTGATGGCCGATCCGGGCTACCCCTGCAACCGCCACTTCGTGGAACTGGTGGATGGCCGGCCCCTGACCCTGCCGGTGGGGCCGGAGACTGCCTATCAACTGACCGCCGCCCAGGTGGAGCAGGCCTGGACGGATCGCTCCAAGGCGGTGCTGGTGGCAAGCCCCTCCAACCCCACGGGGACCCTGCTCTCCGCCACCGGTCTGCGGGCCCTGCACACCACAGTAGAGCGGCTGGGGGGCGCCCTGATCGTCGATGAGATCTACCAGGGACTGGTCTATGACGAGACTGGCTCCACCGCTCTGGCGGTCGCCGACGACCTGTTCGTGATCAACAGCTTCTCCAAGTTTTTCGGCATGACCGGCTGGCGCCTCGGCTGGCTGGTGGCTCCCGAGGCCTTCGTCGACCCCCTGGACCGGCTGGCGCAGAATATCTTCCTGGCCGCCCCGACCCTTTCCCAGCACGCCGCCCTGAGTGCCTTCTCGCCAGCGGTGATGGAGATCCTGGAACAGCGCCGCCAGGCCTTCCAGGAGCGCCGGGACTTCCTGCTGCCGGCCCTGCGGGGGCTCGGTTTCAACATCCCGGTGACGCCCCAGGGGGCCTTCTACCTCTATGCGGGCTGCGAGGAGATCACCGCTGACAGCTACACCTTCGCCCTCCGCCTGCTGGAGGAGGCGGGGGTGGCGGTGACCCCGGGGCGTGACTTCGGCTTCAACCGGCCCACCGTCCACCTGCGCTTCGCCTATACCACCGGTCTGCCCCGGCTGGAGGAGGGGGTGGAGCGGCTGCGGCGGTTTCTCGGATAATTCTACTTTGTCAGATTATGCCGGGCCTGACCTGGCTTCAATGCCGAGTGGTAATCTGACAAAGTAGAATTCGAGGGCATTGCGGTCAGCCCTTGTCAGGGCGGTGGCAGTGGCCAGTCGCTCCCTCCAGAAGACGGTGGCGCCGGCCACCGCAGCGGGCATGGCGACGAAGTTGAGGAGTGGCACCATCATCAGCAGGGTCAGGCTGCCGCCGAACACCAGGGCGGTGAAGCGGGCCTGTTTGAGGCGCCGATGCTGTTCCTTGAACAGCAGCCCGTGGTTGGCCATGGGGTAGTCGCCATACTCCAGGGCGAGAAACCAGGCGCTGAAGGCCATCCACAGGAAGGGGGCAGCGAGATTCACCCCGGGGATGAGGAACAGGATCAGCAGGGGCAGGGCGCGCAGCAGGAAGTAGATCGTCTTGCGCCCCTCCGAGAGCAGGGAGGGCAGGATCTCCTTCATCAGCTGTTTCATGCCCCCCGAGGATTCGGCAGGTTCGCCCCCCAGGTAGCGCTCAACCTTCTCCGCCAGCAGGCCGTTGAAAGGGGCGGCGATCAGATTGGCGATGACCGTGAAGGTATAGAAGACGATCAGCAGCAGGGCGATGGCGAACAGGGGCCAGAGCAGCCAGCGCAGCCAGGCGAGCCAGCCCTGGTCGCTGGGCAGAAAGCGCTCCATGAGGCCCTCGAACTGGTCGATGCCGAGCCAGATCAACAGGCCGAAGATGAGGATGTTGACCAGCAGGGGGATCAGTACGAAGGGCCGCAGGCCGGGCTGGGTGATCAGCCGCAGGCCACGCAGCAGATAGCCGGCGCCGGCGAGGGGATTGTTTGCCATGGGTCTATGCTGCAAGGGTAAAAGGCCGCCATTTTAGCAGATTCGCGCGTCGTCTGATGGGCGAAGCGAAACGAAGTGAACGATGATCGAACTCCAAACCGCCCTGGTCTTTTTTGGCATTGCTGTGGTGCTGGCTCTGGCGCCCGGCCCAGACAACCTGTTCGTATTGTTCCAGTCGCTGCGCCAGAGCTGGCAAGCGGGTCTGCTGGTGACCCTGGGTCTATGTACCGGCCTGTTGGTGCACACTACGGCGGTGGCCCTGGGACTGGCTGCACTCCTACTGGCCTCACCGCGGCTCTTTCTGATGATCAACCTAGAATCCTCAGTTGGGCAGGGTGAAGAGTAGGTTTGCGGGGGTGCAGGGCAAGGCACAACGACGCGGAATAGTCATTTATGTCCAAGGATGGACGGTATGCAGAAAATGCAGGAGC
>Ga0114931_10003456_pt1 | contig 20007 bp, 26 predicted proteins | sample 2SBtaG_FD_89579 | JGI IMG/M metagenome (GOLD analysis project Ga0114931, IMG submission 89579) | Deep subsurface microbial communities from Kolumbo volcano to uncover new lineages of life (NeLLi) - 2SBTROV14_V59a metaG | ecosystem: Environmental > Aquatic > Marine > Volcanic | place: Kolumbo...
AGGTAAATATTTTCTAAAAGCACTAAAGGTAAAACAAAAACTAACTGAAGAAGTCAATCGGCTGTTTCAAAAATATGATTATTTGATTGCCCCAACAGTTCCAATTTTACCCTTTAAAATTGGCGAAAAAATAGATGATCCGGTTTCATTGTTTTTAGTAGACATTAATACTGTTACTGCAAATTTGACAGGAAAACCCGCAATCTCAATTCCATTTGAAATGTCTAATGGTTTACCAATTGGCATTCAAATCATGGCAAATTCCATGGAGGATAAATCATTACTTCGAGCAGCATATGCACTTGAGAGTACCGTAAAATTACCGGAGGTATCAATATGACCAAGATTGGTTTAGAGATACACTGTCAACTAACAAATCTTGAAAGTAAATTATTTTGCCCATGCAAAGCAAACTATAGAGAGTTTGAAATCAATGAAAACATCTGTCCAATATGTATGGGATTGCCTGGAAGTTTGCCTAGATTAAATCAAGAGGCCGTAAAAAAAGCAACATTGATTGCAATGGCACTTAATTGTTCAACTCCTGATAAGATTGCATTTTTTAGAAAAAATTATTTTTATCCTGACTTGCCAAAAAATTTCCAGCTTACCCAACTTAACATTTATGGTGATACTAGTGTTGGCGGCAAAGGTTCCATCATGGTAGGGGATAAGAAAATTCGAATTACTAGAATTCAATTAGAAGAGGATCCTGGGCGATTAATTTATGAAGGAAGTTCATCAAAGAATCAAATCACACTAGTGGATTACAATCGTGCAGGCACACCGCTAGTAGAAATTGTAACTGAGCCCGATTTTGAGAGTCCAAAACAAGTAAGAGAGTTTCTAAACATTTTATCGGATTTACTTGAAAATTTAGGTGTGTCTGATCCTATCTTAGAAGGAGCAATGAGGGCAGACGCTAACGTTTCTATTGAAGGTGGCAAAAAAGTTGAAATCAAAAATATTGGTTCATTTCATGATTTAGAAAAAGCAGTACATTTCGAAATTACAAGACAAGAAAGTCTACGTTCAAGAGAAATTGAAATAGTTCAAGAGACTCGTCATTGGGATGATAAAAGGAAAATTACCATCTCATCTCGTTCCAAAGAAGAAGAACTTGATTATAGATATTTCTTAGAAGGAGACATACCATGGATAACAATTGATCATGATATACGAAATAAGCTCAAATCACAAATGCCTGAAAGTATTAGTTCTAAAAAAGAACGATATATTTCAAAATATAACATTCCTGCACAAGTAGCCGATGTGTTATCTTCTGACAAATTTTATTCTGATTTGTTTGAAGAATCCCATTCAAATTCTAACGCAAAAGAGATTGCAAATATTATCACTACTGACTTGATGGGGTTAGTTGATACTCGAGAAAAACGCGAAGCTTCAAAAATATCTGCAAATCATTTAAGAGATCTAGCAGATTCCATACAATCTGGAAAAATTTCCAGAAATTCTGCAAAAAATGCATTGCATGAAATTGTAAAATCTGGGAAAAAATTATCAACAGTTATGAGCGAATTAGATCTGGGAAATGTTTCTGATGAATCAGAATTAATAAAAATAATTCATGAAGTTATTTCAGAAGAATCTAAAGCAGTTGAACAAGCAAAGTCTAATCCTCAAACAATTAACTACATTGTTGGAAAAGTAATGCAAAAAACAAAAGGGAAAGCAGATCCTAAATTAACATTAGATTTGCTCAAAAAAGAGATGTGTGTCTAATGCCAGAACTTTCTTTAGAAAATATCGAGTTTATCAAAATTTTAGCTACATCTGATGCTACAATTCTTCAATCCGGCATGAATGATGCCACTTTACACAAACTTGATGAGCAAGTAGGTGTCATTTTACGTGAATATTATAGGGAAAATACGATGAATCTTGAAACTGGTTGGTCTGAAAAATTTTTAAAATCTGGAATCACTGAAGATGATGGAAAATCAGCAATTGCATGCGCTAGACGTCTTGGAATTGATATTTCTTAAATCAAAAAATCTTTTTACACGGATTAAGTTTCTAAAAAATTGAATATTGTCTAATTTTGAATTTATTCCAAATGAAAAACAAATCCATGGATCTAATATTTTTAAATTCATGCAAAAACATAATATTTCTTCAATAGAAGAACTATCTCAAAAATCAAAAGATAATTTAGAATGGTTCTGGGAGTCCGTCAATGATGATATAGGAATAGTGTGGGATAAACCATATACAAAAACATTAGATACTTCAAAAGGAATCCAATGGTCCAAATGGTTTGTTAATGGTAAAACCAATATCTACAAATCATCTGTTGAAAAATTTGCGATAAGACATCCTAACAAAATTGCGTATCATTTTGTATCTGAAGATAATACCACCTCAAAAATTTCATATTCTGAATTAGATTCCAAAGTGTCAAAACTTGCTAACGGATTAAAATCTCTTGGAGTAAAAAAAGGTGATGTGGTTGCGATTTATTTACCCATGATCGAAGAAGCAATACTGGCAATTCTTGCAGCATCAAAAATTGGCGCTGTGCAAACTGTGATTTTTTCAGGATATAGCTCCCAATCATTACAAATACGCTTACAAGATTGTAAAGCAAAAATTCTATTTGTTTCTGATGGATTTTTTAGAAAAGGAAAACCTATTTCTCAAAAAGAAACTGTTGAAATTGCAATAAAGGATACAGATATTGAAAAAACAATACTAGTTTCATACAAAGGAATTGATAATTATGAAAAATCCAAACAAATGATTTTTTATGATGATCTGATATCGTCTCAAAAAGATTCTTGTGATACTGAAATCATGGATTCAGAAGATCCTTTGTTTATTTTGTATACCTCTGGAACTACGGGTAACCCAAAAGGAGTAATTCACAGTCACGGAGGATTCTCTGTTTTTGCAGGACATCAGGCTGCATATCTCATTGATATGAATGAAAATGACATCCTATTGTGGCCTGCAGATATTGGTTGGATTACAGGTTTAGTTTGGAATGTTTATGGCCTTTTGATTATGGGGGCTAGTGGTGTAATCTATGATGGGGCTTTGGATTATCCTAATATGGATAGAGTATGGAAAATGTTATCTGATTACAACGCTACAATTTTTGGAATTTCTCCAACTGCAGTTAGGTTGTTCAAAAAAAATAATGTCGAACCGCTGAAATCACACTTATTAGATAAAATTAAAAATATTCCAACAACGGGTGAGCCTTTAGACGAAGATTCCTGGTGGTGGCTGTTTGAAAAAATTGGTAACAAAAAAATCCCAATAATGAATTTATCTGGTGGGACAGAAATTGGTGGAGCTATGTTGTCTGTTTTTCCAGGAATGAAACTAAAACCATCTACAGTTGGAATTCCTGTACCCGGAATGAATTTGGATGTTGTAGATGATGATCAGAAATCAATTAGGAACAAAAACGGATATCTTGTAATAAAATCTCCTTGGCCTGGAATGACTAAAAGTTTGTTAAATGATGATGAGCGGTTTATCGAAACGTATTGGTCAAAATTTGAGAATGTTTGGTTTCACGGTGATTATGTGTATGTTGATGAAGATGGCTTATGGTATATGCGTGGCAGAACAGATGATGTAATCAACATTTCAGGACATAGAATGAGCACTGCAGAAATTGAACATACTGTAATTTCCCATGAAAAAATTTCTGATGCTGCATCTGTTGCAATCCCTGATGCCATTACAGGTGAAGCAATTGTCGTATTTTTTGTGGCAGATGATAAATTAGACAGTGGTTTGGAGAAACAAGTATCTGATCATATTGTTGAAAAAATTGGAAAAGTTGCTCGTCCCAAATTTGTTTACCAATTATCGGATCTACCTAAAACTAGAACAGGTAAAATTCTAAGACGTTTATTAAAATCAAAACTTTTAGGAAAAGAATTAGGAGATTTATCATCCCTTGAAAATCCTCAAATTCTAGACGAGATTCAAAAATTGGGTTAATATTATCTAACTTTTTGATGCTTTCTAATTCACTTTTTGAGTAATAATCAAAATGTATGACATTTAGCATTGAGATTTGTAGTTGACCAACAAGTAGAAGACATAGAGATGCCTGAGAATCTCAAATTGAACACATTTCTTCAAGAATTTCACTCTGATTGCCCTCATCCTGAATGTAGTTTTGGATTCTATGGGTTTGCATTTGGTCAATCCCCCTTTCCCGTACCTAGACTAATTCAAGAGGCATTAATCAAAAATGTCGATAAAGGTGCATACGCAGCAGTTTCAGGAATTCCTGAATTACGTGATGCCATATCGAAATACAATAGACATTATTTTGGAATGGATGTTACACCTCAACGAATCTATGTTGGTCCTGGGACAAAAGAATTAATCTTTAATCTTTTAAAAATATTGCATGGAACTGTTATTTTGCCAACACCCGCATGGTTAGGGTATTTACCACAAATTAGATTCTTAAAGAAAAATTATCACATGTTGCCAACCAGAGCAAGTAAAAAGATATCTCCACATGATTTGGAAAAACTTGCATTACGATTGCAAGACAGGCAAAAAATACTGATCTTAAATAATCCTCATAACCCAACAGGATTGGTATATGATAAATTAGAATTAGAAGAGATTGCAGATGTGTGCAGAAAACAAAACATCACTGTAATTTCAGATGAAATTTATGCACAAACAACTTATAATTTTTCAAAATTTATCAGCATGGGGAAAATTTTTCCTGAAGGCACTTTTGTTACAAACGGTTTATCAAAATCTCATGCTGCTGGTGGATACAGATTAGGGTATGTCATTTTCCCCCAACATGCAACAGAGCTAAAAACACAATTCAAAAAAATTCTTGCAACTGAATATACTGCGGTATCTACTCCAATTCAACATGCTGCCGTAGCAGGATTTGAAATTAGTAAAGAAATGGATGAATACTTTGAAGTAACTCGTAACATCCATCAAATTATGGGAGAATACACATATCATGCATTAACTTCTATAGATGGAATTAAAGCAACAAGGCCGGAATCCACATTTTACCTTCTTGCAGATTTTAATGCGTTTGCACCTGAATTAAAAAAAGCAAAAATAACATCATCTCAAAAATTATCTGAATTTTTGATTCTCCATCCCTATCATACCGCAATAGTTGGTGGAGATAGTCTTGTTTTAGAAAGAACAGACTTTAGCGCAAGAATTGCATATGTGGATTATGATGGAGCCAAAGTTTATCAAAATTATCTTGTAGATACACCAAAAACAAACTCTGAAAAAATTGAATTTGTAAAAAATAATGCACCAAAGGTTGTTGCAGGCGTGGAAATGATTAGAAAATTCTTTGAGAATCTAAAGAAAGAAAATATTCAAAGATCACAAACAGAAAAAAAATTAATGATTACAACAAGTTAATTTAATTTTAATATCAATTTTTCATATTCTTCTAATGATATATCGCCTTTGGCCAATCTGGTTTGAAGAATTTCTTTAGGGTTTGAACCTATGATTGGATGAATGATTTTCTTTCTTATGATGTCTCTGTTGAAGGATATCTGCTTTGAATTGTTATCTGCCTTCTTTTTAACCCCAAAAACTGCTCCAAACAATATGCCTAAACCAGCAATTGCCAAACTAATTTGTGCAATATCTGAATTGTCATTTTGTTTTTGAACAGGTTCAATTAATGTTGATGCCTGAGCTTCTGGAATAATTTCATTATTGATTATTTCCTCAACAGTTGATTCTGGTTCGTATACTTCTCCTGTATATCCTACGGCACTTTCTATGGTTGATCCCGGATAATTTTTATCAAACCATGAAGCATATTTTGGTTCGTGGTGGTATCTATCTACATAATATTTTGGATCTTTACTAACATCTACAAATCCTGCTATTAATTGATCTTGATTCACTGCTTCTTCTTGAACAATATCTTCCTCAACAACTCCGTCTTCATCAATTACTTCATTATCAAGAATGCGTGTTGATGATTCGATTATTGTTTCTTGTGTAATAGAATCAATTGGCACTCCATTTAATGAAATTCCAAAACTTGTTGTTACTCCTTTTGTCATATTTAAAATAAAACTGGTTGCATTGTAAACTCCATGTTTTGTAAATTTCTCATTAATTTTAATTACTTTTTCAAACGAATCATCGGATTGAATTACTGCTTGAGACAACATTACAAAATTATTATTTAGATCCCGAATTACAATTGTTACTAAACCATTAGAACCCTTCTCGACTTTTCCTGAAAATTTAATTTGTTCACCTGTGTAAAATGAATTTGAATTAGTTGTCAGACTCGACACTTCTGCAAATGCTGGTGTCATAATTGAAATCATTAACAACGATATCATTCCTAATGAATAAGGTCCATACCTTTTCTTACTCATTATAATTTAAAGTGTTAATTTTTCATTTAAAATGAGCGTAGTATTGATTCAGTTTTTTTGTACGTAAAGGTTAAATGCAGAATTTTGATATTTTATTCAGATTTATTGCTAACCGTAATGTGACTATCTCTGAATTCTTTTGTTAGGTCATTGATTTGATTTCTTATTTTATCTGATAGGATTTCTAATACATCTTCAATTCCTACCGCATTAAATTTTGTAGGTTTTCCAAATGATGAAAAAAGTATACCTTTTCGTTGTAATGCTGATATCACTCTATAGGTCTCAGTTCTAGAAATTTCCAATTCTTTTGAAATATCAGAAGCCGTCTCCATGCCGTTTCTGTTTAAAAATAAGTAAATTTTGGTTTCGTCTGTCGTAAAATAATAGTCAATTACCATTTGATTTAACTTGGAAATGGTTTTTTCTACCTCCCCTACAGAGTCTTTTACCGGTCCGATTTGCCCCATTAGAAAAATTAATGGGGAATTTTGACATAAGCTGGAGTATGTTATTATGAATTACATAACATAACCAAATCTGCATTTTACATGCCTAGAAATGTATCTAATATCATATCTCCATAAAATAACTGAATCAGGAATCCTCCTGTAATTAGCAACAAATATGGAATTCCAGGGGTTATCCAAGTATCTGGTTTTGTACAAAAATCTTGATTTTCAGCATGATGTAATTTCAAATCTAATCTTTTTTTACCTTTTCTTGTTTTCTCGATTGCAAATCCAAATTTTGGGTGTTTAGCTCTATATCCCATCAATATCGCGATAATTTTTTTTCCAGTAGTTTCATCAAATCCTTCAAAAATATTTTCACCTCTAATTTGAGCAATTACATTTCTAAAAACATTTACCATGAATGGAATCACAAACAACACTACTGCATTAGATAACGTTGTAAATGGGGTGATTGGATTTTCGCTAAGTGTTGCCATCGGTGCAATAACAGCTAAAGCAATCAATGCAAATGCGTCTGCTCCCCCAAAAAATCCCACTCTCCACATGATAAGCACTATTGGTGCAATAATTAATGCAAATCCCATAGTAGACAAATTTGGAATAAGATCAGGGCTAAGAAATAATAGTAAAAGACCAGCACCACCAAAACCAATCCAAAAATAATCATGAATTTCCCTTTTCCAAATATCCACTATTGAAGCAGTTACTAACATGATTAATGCCAGACCAATACCAAATAGATGATTGTTAGGTAATATTTCCAACATAATACATTCAGTAAAAATGAACTATATTTGAAATGAAATGAAAAAGTCTTTTCTTTTTGTCATATTTTTTGTTGTTTTACATAACCAATAATATCACTACACATCACATTCTTGAATTAACATGGATGGTATTGATGATTTTAGTCATAAATTTGAAATTTTTCGATATTTACAATATTTTGTAAAAAGTTTAGATCAATTAAAAAAGATCTAATTTATCAATAATTCTTACTTAAAGTTTAGAATTTCTTTAATTTGTGCCTAGTTTTGATGTCCTGATAGTGTAAAAACTGATAAAAACGATCAAGTCGATCTAACTTTTTTAGCTTTACTACAATATAGTTTAGTATTTTCTTATTGAGGATCTCGAAAAAAGATGGCAAAAGAAACAACTCAATCATCAGTATTTGACTCTACACCAGATTCACAATTATATGAATACAAATTATCAGTTGAAAAGGTTCAATCAGAGTTATTACAATATGGTTTAACATCTAATCAAAGTAAGGTATTTGTTTATCTTGGAAAATATGGGTCAAAGACTGCACCTGAAGTATGTAAATCTCTGAAATTACCTAGAACTGAAACATATCATTTGTTGTCTGCATTGCAAAATAAAGGAATAGTTTCAGCAACATTTGAACATCCAATAAGATTTGCTGCATTGCCTTTGGACAAAGCTATATGGGTTTTAATCAATTCTGAAAAAGAACGTGTCAAATCATTAGAACGAATGGAGAAAGGATTATCTGAAATTTGGAATAACATTCCGGCATTTGAATCAATTAGTTCTGATGTGGAAGAAAAATTTCAGATGCTAAAAGGTGCAAATCAAATTCAATCAAAAATTACTGAAATGACAGATAGTCATCAAAATGAATTTTTAATTTTAGGTTCTGAAAAAGATTATCTTAAATTATATCATGGAGATTTTCTAGAATCTTTTGTTAAATCAAAACAAAAATTTAGATTGTTAAGTGGTTGTTCTGACAAAACTACCTATATCTTTGATGATTTGGAAAGAAAGAACATCAAAAAACTCCATAAAGATATTCAGAATCATTTGTGTTTTATTTTAAAAGATAATTCTGAAATGCTGTTCTTTACGAAAAATGCAACTTCACCAGATGAACCATTTGCAATGTGGACAAATTCAAATTCTATGGTGTATGCAATGAAATTGCTTTTTGAGTCCCTATGGACAAATTCTAAGAATATTCATTTGTAAAAGTATCATATATGATAGTTTGTAAGATTGAATCTATTCTCCTTCTTTATATAGAAAATTTCATTACTTTCAGTATCAAATGGATTCTACATATTCTAAAGTAAAGACTGGAATTCCGGGATTAGATTCTGTCATTTCTGGAGGTTTAAAAGCAGGTCGCTCTGTTACGATTTCTGGTCCTCCCGGCAGTGGAAAAACCACTCTTGGATTACAATTCCTATATTCGGGGGCTAGAGATTTTGATGAACCAGGAGTATACGTTTCCTTATCCCAGAATATTGAGGAAATCAAAAATGACTGTAAATCATATGGTTGGGATTTTGATGATCTAATATCTATGGATAAAATATTGATGGTTGATGCAAGGCCCTTCAGAATTCAGGATGAATTGATTGGTAAGGATGACTCTCTTTACAGAGGAGAACAGTTACCGTTTGAACATTTAACAAAATTGCTCTTGAGCAGTATCAAACGTATTGATGCAAAAAGAATTGTAATTGATTCTGTAACAATCCTATCTATGCAATATTCTGATAAATTTAACATGAGACAAGGGCTTCAAGGGATGGTTCAAGCATTGGAAAATTTTGGAGTAACTAGTTTAATTCTATCAGAAAATTCAGAAGATGAGATTCCATTAGAATGGTTTGTAACTTCTGGAATAATTCAACTACGACATACTAGAGCAGGAGATGCTATGGAGAGAACAATTCAAGTTACAAAAATGCGAGGCATAAAACATAGTGAGCAAATACATCCCATAGAATTAGATTCAGATGGAATGCACATCTTACATCCTAGACTATTGCCCTGATTATTTTTTTTTTCTAATTTGTTGTACTACCATTGGCAAAAATGCACCAACATCCGATACAATTCCTAATGCTTGCCACGTACCCCTATCCATTAGTTTTGTAACTGTTGGCTGATTTATGTCCACCACAATAACTTTTACATTTGCAGGCAACATGTTTCCTGTTGCAATTGAATGAAGCATTGTAGAAATCATAATTACCATACTTGCATCTTTTAGAACTTTTTTGTATTCCCGTTGTGCTTGAGCCACATCTGTTATGACATCGGGTAATGGACCATCGTCACGAATTGAACCTGCTAAGACAAATGGAACTTTGTTTTTTACACATTCATACATTATACCTTTTGTCAATTTCTTAGTCTTTACCATGTTTGAAATGGAACCTGCTTTGAATACTGCATTGATTGTATCCATATGGTTTCTATGACCATGATATGCCAAAGTAGCATCATGGACATTCATGCCTAGTGATGTTCCTAATGTAGCATATTCAATATCGTGAACTGCTAGAGCATTTCCTGCTAAAACTCCATCAACGTATCCTGACTTTATCAATTCAGATACTGCATCATCAGCACCTGTATGAACAATTGCAGGACCTCCTACAATGACAATTTTTCCTCCATTCTTTTTAGTATTGTAAATGTCATCAGCTACTTTTTTTGCAATGTGCTGTGTTGGCCTCTCACTTGAACTTGAACTTCCCATAAACTCGAAAACATTGACTCCTTCTCTTGGTCTTTCTGGAGGTGTTATTTTGATACCTTCTTCGCCGACAATAATTTGGTCTCCTTTTTTAACATCTCTTACTGGAACACAAAATGCTCTATTTTTCTTTACGACAATACATTTGTCCATCATCATATTTTCAACTTGAATCCATTTTCTTTTATGGAAAATTTGAGTATGATTATTAGTTGTACTGTAAAAATTATCTGGCATTACATAGTCTTTTGGAGATTTTTTTAGTTTAATCTCTTTTTGAGTTTTAGATACTGCGCCTTCTCGATAAACTGTTTCTAAAATTTCATCCAAATGTTTTTGATTTTTTCCTTTGACAAGTAAACGTGCATAAGATTGATCTTTTTTTCTTTTACCTATGTCAATCTCTTCTACTTCAAATTCGCCTTGAAGATCCATTATTTTATCAAAGATCTTTGTAAGAATTGATGAATCTATTAGATGGCCGTTTACTTCAATTTCTTCAGAATATTTACTCATTTTATTATGGTTCACATTGTGATAACTAAAGGTTTACGTTTTGTTTTAAGGCTGAATGTTAAACGGGCAGGATTACTTTGCCTTCAAATTTTGAAATGTTATCTGCCTCAAATGTTTTTTCCAAATTTTCTTTTTGTTGCTTTGTCACGCCTTGAACAATTGTTTTTGATGAACCCGTTTTGTCTACTAAGGCTAGAATGTAACCACTATTGTCAGTTAAAACAAATCCTGCAGATTCGTCAACAAACGCATAAAGATTTTCCTCACCTACGGGCTCCCAAACATTGGATTTAGTGTCAACTAGAGCTAATGCAGGCATTGCACGTCCATCAGTTAGTTTGTTAAGATATTCCCTAGCTGATGCAACTCTTTTTTGTCCTAATTTTAAGGCCTGAAAATATTGCATAATTTTCAATTTATCTAATTGTTATAAAAAGACTGATGCTTCAAAAGATAGTTATAGAATCTTATCCTTTCACAATTAATGCCTCTTACCAATAACGTGATCATAAAATTAAATGAAATCACAACCATGGTTGAAGATAAAACAAAATTATCTGAATCAGACATTGTTGAAATTAAAAAAATTTTCAAAAAACTTGTTGAAAATAATGAGCGATATGATGTAGATGAAATTGAATTTTGGTTTGAAAACGAAGGGAGTTGGACTACAAAAGAACCTCGAATTAGAATTACAAATCTTTCAAACTATATACAAGACAAATATCAACAAACTGCACATCTAAGAATAATTTCTGATGATGATTGTAGTTGTGGCCATTAAATTTCTAATTGTTCAAGCAATCTTCCAACAATTTTTGAGTTTTCTGCCCTCTCATCTAAAATTTCATTAAGGCGTTTTTCATTTTTGTTTTCTTCTGAAACAATTTTGAAATATTCTTCATCTAGATCATTGTTTGCTTGCAATCTTTTGATTACCTCAAACAATACTCCGATTATTTGTTTTTGTGCATCAATTAATTCATCTTTGCTTCTTTCTGACATTTCTACTGATTGTCTTCGGATATCTGTGTAAATAGTTTTTTTAACTTTGGATCCATTATTTCTTTTTTTGATGACTCAAAAAAGGATTCCATTTTTTCTTTTGGGTATCCTTTTTTTTCATAATCTTTTGCCTGTAATGCCATTTCTAATTTATCTATTTGATGGACAAATTTTGATTCTGCTGAAATATTTTCTTCGTACTCTTGCCAAATTTTTAAGTAATATGATTTAATTGGCTGAGGTAATTTTTTAATAATTTCCAAAAAAGCATTTTGTTCTAATCTTTTCTTTTTGTCTCTATCTATTTGTCCGGGAGTATAGTCGCCTGTTTTTGATTCAGCCAAATCATGAAGTAAAACCATTTTTAGAATTTTTTCAGAATCATAATTTTCTATATCTGATATCACCATACTCATCAAAGCCATAGAATAGGAATGGTCTGCAACGGATTCTGGATTATCCATGTTTAGCTTATCAATCCAACCTTGTCTGGGAATTTTCTTAAGGTTTAATGCAATTTTGAAAAAATCTAACATTACACTAATCTGAAAATATTCTCCTAATGAATTTTCATATTGATTTCGAACAACATAATAATTGATTTGGATGTTGTATGTTGTTGAAAATATATACAAAAACAGGAGATGATGGAAATACTGGAATTCAAGGAAATTATAGAATATCAAAATCACACCCTAGAATTATTGCATATGGAACTGTAGATGAGGCAAATGCTGCATTGGGAGTTGTTTTATCAAATTCGTTGGATGATGATGTTGAAAAAATTTTAACCGGGATTCAAAATGAATTATTTTTAGTTGGAGCCGACCTTTCAAATTCAAATTTGAATGATCTAAACAACAGAGTATCCTTAGAAATGATTGAAAAATTAGAAGTGTATATTGATAAATTTGAATCAGAATTGCCTCCACTAACTAATTTCATTTTACCTGGTGGTGATATTGCAGGTGCTCATTTACACTATGTTAGAACCATAATTCGTAGGGCAGAAACTCAAGTTGTCCATTTGAGTGAAAAAGATGAGATTAATTCAAACTGTATCAAATACCTCAATAGACTATCTGATTTATTTTTCGTAATGGGACGATTAATCAACAAACGAAAAGGCAGAGAGGACATTCTCTGGAAGATCTAAAAAGACAAACTGTTACCAACTTTTGTTAACCAAAATTATATTATTCCAGTAATGAATTCAAAATTGAATGATCTTTTCTAATTTATTTTTCAAACATAAACTCATACGTCATACATTAGTTCTTCTAAAGTAATTTATGAGATTTTGCAAAAATTTCTGAAAAAATGAGTGCTTTTCCCCATCATTGAATAATCAATGATTTGAATTAAGAAGAAACAGATTGAATTAAATGAAAAATTTAACACTTATTGAATATGACTAACAAATTTTATACTATCTTATTGATGGTGATTTGATTTTTTATGGTAATTAGATTCAAATAAATTATTATCTGATAAAAATACTATTTGTATGGTGAATTATTTTGGATGTGAATTCGGATAATCCTCGACCACGTTCAGCTATTTGGTATCTATTACCTATTTTTCTTGGGTTTGTTGGGGGTACGATTATGTTATTTGTATTAAAAAATGATCACAGAGATCGTGCAATTCATGGATTTATTTTGGGAATTATACTAACCTTGTTGCCATTTGTATTGCCAATAGTGTTATTGACGCTGTTTAGTATTTCAATTCCATCACCGCCATATATCGATGAAAATTTGTTCAGGGCATAACAAATTTTCAAAGGAAAAAATTAACTGGAATTTGTATAAAAAACAAGCGTTGATCTAGATGTGAGGACAAACTTTAATTCCTCAACTGAATCTTTTTTTTCTAAGTGCCGTGGTAGCTCAGCCTGGGAGAGCACTCGGCTGAAGACCGGGCTGTCGCGCGTTCAAATCCCGCCCGCGGCACTTTAATCATTCAAAAAAATTTCTTGTTTTAGTTATATTTGAGGAAATATTCCCAAAAATCAACATCCATAATTTTTTACCCATAACTCATCCTTGAATTCGCTTTGAGAGCATTGTATTGAATTGATCCCTCCAATACCTTCCTTCAAAATTTCTTCATTGAGCATGATTCCTTTACAAAAGACTTTTCCGACAATCATATCATAACTACTTCCAACTTGCCCGTCATCTTCATCAACTAAAACGTCAGAACCAATCGGACATATTTTTTCTACAAACTCCTTTTGTTTTGAAAATTCTAATTCGGGTATGGATATCAATGTTAATCTAATTTGAGTACCATCTACTAGAATTGTTCCTCCATCTAGAATCTCAGTGATCTTACCTTTCACACACATTGCATTTCCAGTACAATCGATATTTGTTTGTGGAGTCACAATGATCAAAATTAAAGGAATACTACATACCATAATTATCCAAGAGATTTTAGATTTCATGATTTACCGAATACATCTTAATTAAAAAATTAATGAGATATATCGTATTATTATGGTTTTTTCGATTTATACAATCATACAAAATCTTTAAAAACAAGGCGAACTCTTGTTTTTCGACATTCATGGCTGAAAAAAAAACAGCAAAGAAAACCACAAAAAAAACACCTGTAAAGAAGACTGTATCTAAAGCAAAAGCATCCAAAACAGGTAAAACCACCAAAGCAAAATCTACTAAATCAAAGAGTAAAAAACCAAAAGAAGAACCTATTGGAGATATGGGAATTGTTATAGTTGATGATGATATAGAAATTGATCAAGAAAAAGTCAATGAAGAAAGACGAGCATATCTTGAAGAAGCAAGATCTCAAGAAGCATTTGACTAGGAATCTTTATCAGATTCGGTGACATATACTAACTGTGCGTGCATTATGTTTGATCACAGTTAAACCTGGAAAGGTTGATTCTGTGGTTCAGATTTTAAAGAAAAAACGAAAGGTTGTAAAACAAATCATGGTGGTTACTGGAAGGGCAGATATCAGCGTTTTATTGCAAGGCAATATTGATGAAATCAATAACATTGTGATTGATTTTAAAAAAATCAAAGATATTGTAACAACTGAGACATTAATTGAAGTGGAGGTAAATCTAGGATGGTAAGGGCCATAATTTTAGTTAAATCTCCAAAGAAACTCATAGCTGCTAGATTGAGAAAAATTTCATCCGTATCTGATTCTTTTCCAACAAGTGGACAGTTTGATGCTGTTGCCATAATTGACGTTAATGAACTTATTCAGATAAAAGAAGTGGCAACACTCATTCAAAAAATCAGCGGTGTTGAAAGGACTGAAACTATGGTTGAAGTACAATGACAATGGATTTAAAGAACTTTGAGGTAGAGTATTTGTGAACATCAAAAAAGTTGGAAATGTCATATTGGCTGTTAAAGACATAGACAAATCCATACAATTCTATCATGAGCTCATTGGCCTTCCGATCAAAAATCAGAGAAGATCATGGGTTGATTTAGGCACTTCAGGAGCAATATTGAGTTTACATCCGGCATCACTAACTGCACAACATATCGGTAGTTCTATTGAAAATGGAATCACAATAGGTTTTCTTGTTGGTGATGTAAAATCCGCAGTGGAGGAATTAAGAGAGAAAGGTGTTACAATTTATCGTGACATTGTAGAAAAAGACGCAGGAAAAAATGCAGTGATTTTGGATCCTGATGACTATCTGATTTCTTTATTTGAGCCAACCTTTGAAGATAAAGCACAACAAACTGGCGGATATCATGGATTTACCCCATCTTAGATGTCTTTTCAATTGAAAGATTATCTCAAACTTTTTCTTTTTACAACATCTAAAATCATTTGAGAAATGTATTTTTTAGATTATTTTTTTAATTGAGGAGATGATCTTTTCCAAACCTTTTTCTTTTTTATTAATTGATATGTAATACGTCATATCATTTTTTTGTAAAAGAACAATAGTTACTTTTTGATGTTGTAAAATGACATGTTCTAATTTTCCAACCGAATTTGCAGTCTCTTTTCTTAAGGACATCAAAGTAGAGATTATAAAAAATTCATTTTTAACTTGTTCGGATTTTAATAGTGGTTTCAGATTGGGTTTTACAATACCTGTTATTGTTCTGCCATATGCATTTACAATACCTGCATATCTAATACTGTCGGATAATTTTAGAATGCTCTGACACTGTTTTCTGTATTTTACAACAGTATCTTTCCATTTATCTGCAGGTGTTTTAACCACGATAAGAATTTAGTTTTGAAACTAATAAGGATTCTTACTAGCTAATTTTATAATTTTAGGATTATTTTTTTTAATATTATTTAGATTCTGATTCTTTATCGAGTTTTTTCTTTAATTCTAGGTTTTCTTTTAGTAGTTTGTCGTTTTCAGTTTGTAATGTCTCAACTGAATTTTGCCTAGTATACAATGGATGACCCGGAGGAATAATGGCAGAATTCATTGTCAGCAATCCTGCTGCATATTGTTGATACATATGCTGGAATCCTTGAAGTTTTTGAGTGACTGTGCTTGCATTTTCTAAGAATTGTTCTTTCATTGGATTTTCATGTATTTTGAATATTGGATTTGTCAAACTCGGTGGCAGCCTTGGAAATTGAAAAGCTAAATGTGGGATGTTTGGATTCAGTCCGTATAGGTCTTGTAGGTGATTTATCGCCATACTATCCATAACAATCATTAATTTTTGCTATATTTCTGCCTTACTTTAGGCATTTGATATACTGTTTAGTAAAATCTTAGTCATTTTTGCTCAAATTGAGCTGATCGCAGATCCTTATAGATTCGCAATTAAGATCGCTGGTACGCATGATCGAATCAAAAAAGACCTGTCTAAAATGTAAAAAAGACATTGAAGAAAAAGATCTACATAAAATTGTGATATATGTAGTTCAAGAAAAATTCACGGAACATCATTATGAGCATGTCGAATGTCCGGATAAATTTACTGTTTGAAAATTTTATTTGAAAACTTAACCTTTGTACTCATATACTTTGTAAATTTCGCCTGTTAAACGGGACCTGTATCTCCATTCGTTATTCTTCCAAATTATTTGAAGGAAATGTCTCTGAGAACTCGGATGTAGTTTTTCATAAACATCACTACCAATCAATATTTGATTAGGTTTTGCCATGTTTTGGATTTTTGCTGCAATATTCATTGCAGGTCCCATTAAATCTACATGAGAATTTTCTGCATCTGAACCATATCTTACAACAATGTTTTGCCCAAAATCAACTCCAACTTTTACCATTAAATCAGGATAATCATATTGATCTAAAATTGGATTGATGCCTTTTTGAATAACTGATATCATTGATTTTGCACAGTTTACCGCATTATCTGCAGCCAATAGTCCATTACCTTCTGCAACAAAATATCCGATCACAGCATCACCTACAAATTTTAGTACATATCCATGATGTTGTCTAATCACTGAGGCCATTTCTTGAGAAAAAGAACTTACAATTATTGCAATTTTTTCTGCAGGCATTTCTAATGTCATAGTGGTAGAACCTACCAAATCAACATACAATACTACCATATCTAATTTTGAAAAAACATTTTTTCTAAGAAATTCTTCTGAATCGTCAACTATTCCTGTATATTCGTAACCTTTCTTAAGAGCCCCCCAAACTCGTTTTTGAGTTTCTAAAATCATTGTTTCAGAATCTAGGGTCTTCTCCGTATTTTTACTTAGTAGCATATCTACAACTTTATTATTAGATTCAGTTGATTCTTGATTTTCATTTACTTTATTTTCAGTATTGCCTTCAGTCATAATATGTTCCTCATTCTAATGGAAAATCTACTCCACAGCAAGGGCATTTACCTCTTACTCCTTTATATCCATCATCATAATATTCTGTAATCACTACTTTACAATAGATACAGGTAATAATGCTATTTTTCATGCCTAAAATTGTAATTTTGTATATTTAGATATTGATGAAGGTTTAAGGAGAGCAATGATTTGTTATCTTTTGTGCGTTTAGGAACACGTTCCCCTAATGAGTTTATCCAGAAATTAAATCAAAAAAATGAGAGTATTCAAAAAAAATTCTTGTCTAAAATTATTGATTTGATAAAAACGATCGATATTAAAGTGATGATGGGTGATGCTACAATTACTGAACAAAAAACATTTGATCCAAAACAAGTCATGGATTATTTTCAAAAAATTTGTCAGTCATTAAAAGAATAGTCCATACAAGATGTATCTATTTCCAATAATGAAGATATTAGACGGATTTTTACAAAATTTGAGATACAAGAAGGAAATTACATTATCTCAGGACACATGTCCTTGCAATTTCATGTTTTATTATTTTACAAACCAGTTCAAAGAGTAATTGATTCACAAAAAGAATTAGCCGAAATTGTTGATTTGACAAAGAATAAAGAGCAACAATTATCTGACAACAGTGATCACTTCGTGTTAAACAAATTAAAAGAAATGGGATACAAAGACTTTGATCATCAAAAATTATTTGAAGTATTTTATGAAAATGATGAGTTTAGGGAAAAGATATATGCAGAAATTGAAAAAGATGCAGGAGTTAATTTTAAAGAACTTTCTGAAAAAAAGAAAAAACTATTTAATGAATTAGATTCCCTCCTAGTAGAAACTTATCAAACAAGTCCTGTGTTAATTGATGATACAAGATTGGTTTCTGGGGAAGAAGGTTGTCTGTGTACTTTTGATTTAGAATTTATTAAAAATGATACGCGTGAAGGATTATTTGATCCTAGAAAAATGTCTGATTCGGTAAAAGAAAATATTTTAAAAAGAATACACGAGTTTGAAAATATGATTAAATAAGACCAAGGAATCGGAAAATGAGAATCATCTCAAAGGGGAGTTCCGATCCCTTGATATAATTTGAACGAGATTTTTGAACTATTTAGGCATTCCTGTAAATTTACGCATAAAATTTGACCAAAAATGTAATTTTTGTATAGAAGAAGTCAAATACGGCATTTCAATAGCAACATTTCCAATGAACCCATCATATGATGAAATACAAAGAGCAAACTCATTACGAGGAAATGAGATTAGAAAGACGCCGCTAATTCATTCTACAACATTTAGTGAACTTACAGAATCTAATGTTTATTTGAAAGCAGAGTTTAGACAAAAAACAGGTTCATTTAAAATTCGTGGAGCATATTTCAAAATCCAATCATTATCAGATGAAGAAAAAAAACATGGTGTTGTAGCAGCATCAGCTGGAAATCATGCTCAAGGAGTAGCATTTGCTTCTGAATTGGAAAAAATTCCATGTACTATTGTAATGCCAAAAAATGCTTCACCTGCAAAGGTAGCTGCAACAAAAGGATATGGTGCCAAGGTGATCTTAGAGGGAATAAATTATGATGAATCATCTGCAAAAGCAAAAGAGATTGCAAAAGAAACAGGAGCTACTATGATTCATGCTTTTGATGATCCTCAAATAATTGCAGCACAGGGAGTGATAGGATTGGAAATTTTAGAAGATTTACCAGATGTTGATGAAGTATATGTTCCAATAGGAGGGGGTGGACTAGCCGCAGGCATATTAATTGCAATAAAAGAAAAAAACCCAAACATAAAAGTAATAGGTGTTCAATCTAGGTCTTTTCCTTCAATGTATGAATCATTCAAACAAGGTTCAATTACTTCAAGTGGAGGTGCAAGAACAATAGCAGATGGGATATCCGTTAAAGTTCCAGGCCAGATAACATTTGGAACAATAAAAGAATTGATAGATGATGTAGTATTGGTAGATGATACTGAAATTACAAAAGCTATGTTTCTGCTAATGGAGAGAATGAAATTTGTCGTCGAACCAGCAGGAGCTGCAAGTTTAGCGTATCTGATAAGTAAAAAACCATCACCTGGGAAAAAAATAGTTGCAGTTCTTGCAGGTGGTAATGTTGACATGTATCTATTGGGACAGATTGTAGACAAGGGACTTGCTGCAATGGGTCGATTATTGAAAATATCCGTATTACTGCCTGATAGGCCAGGTACATTCAAAGACATAATTGATGAGATTGCAAAGGCAAATGCCAATATTATCGAAGTTGTTCATGACAGATTAAGCTCAAAT
>Ga0114931_10003457_pt1 | contig 20003 bp, 22 predicted proteins | sample 2SBtaG_FD_89579 | JGI IMG/M metagenome (GOLD analysis project Ga0114931, IMG submission 89579) | Deep subsurface microbial communities from Kolumbo volcano to uncover new lineages of life (NeLLi) - 2SBTROV14_V59a metaG | ecosystem: Environmental > Aquatic > Marine > Volcanic | place: Kolumbo...
GGAGACACAAAGGACACTAGACTTAAAATCTACTTGCTAGTGTGGTTTATGTCTCTCAAATACCTAAACGGAACTTGCAGCCTAGTTTATAGGTATTTGAGAGACACCACACTAGTCGCGGTTCAGTCTTGAGTTCGCTCAATAAGTGGCGACAGATCGGGCAGCGTACTTAAGACCCACCTCACTAGTTGAAGTGCCCCCGGACAAGCAAGCGCCCCCGGACAGGAATGTGAAAAAAGCGCATCAGGATCCGCAGTTCTGTTTGATGATTGCTTTACCGTCCTCCACGCCCACGAACTCCAGTGCGCAGCGTTTGCCGTCAAATTCGAAATCTTCCGGTACGGCTTTACGCAGCTCATAAAGATGCCCGTTCATGCCGACGCGCGCGCTCTTATTGCCCGGATAGATGTAGGCCAGAGTGACATTGAGCTTGTTATCGACGAGCCAGGCACTCTGTCCAATGGTCAGCCTGACGCCATCCCTGTTTGCCGGCGCAGCAGCCACCGCTTTGGCGCCGGCTGCCGGCTCCGCTGCCGACATCGCCATCCTTGCCATCCTGCTCTTCATCTTCTCGTGGAACTCGGCAAACTCGGCAAGCTTTGCTTGCAAAGCAGACATCCTTTTGTCAGTGGATGCCATTTGCTCGATTGAAGCGCTTTTCATGGCAGCAATGCCGGCGCCAAGTTTTTTCATCTGGGCGGAAAGCGCACCGACTTTGCCCGACAGCGGCGCTGATGCCTTGTCAAGCGCCGTTAATTTTTGTTCAAGCTCGCCAAGCTTGCCGCTGGCCTTCCCCAATGTCTCCAGCTTGCTATCGATGTTCTGCATTCTGGCAGCCAGCTTTTGCTCCAGTTTCGACAGCCCCTCGTCACCATGACCGAACAACATGGCTCCGGCGAGCAGGCCGACCGCCCCAGTTAGCAGCAACGCAGCATTCTTTTTGATCCACTCCATAATATCCATGGTAACTCGCCCTCCATAGTCGCGATGTTTTCAGCCCTTAGCGTTTTCATTTCTCAAACGCTGGTTGTGATCAGCCCCAGCTTTGCGCATTTTTGCTCTCGGCTCCAGCATTGAATGTCATGCGATGCAATGATAGGCGATGCAGTGAAAAAAACCTAGGATTGACAAACTCCATGCCCCGCTTTCGGCGCCATTTTCACTGCTCAAATTACTAAATACTGGATTGCTTTTGCAAGCCACATGGGCAAGACTTGATTGAAATCTGTTCGTTGAGCCCTGCCGCACCCCAGGTCCCGCCGCACCTCAGCCAATGTGTTTTTTGACCAAGGGCGCCGGCTGCAACGCATACAAGCACATAGCATGAGCCGGCTGCAGTTACGGCCCGCCATAGTTCGGGGCCACCATAGTTCGAGGAATGTCGGATGCCTAAATCACCTCTGGTTTTCACTGTGACTTTTCTGATTGCATTACTTCTTGAGCTGGCCAATGCGCAAGCCTACACGGTTTACGTCAGCAATGAAAAGGACAACACGGTCAGTGTCATCGACAGCCAGACGCTCAAGGTTACGCGCACGATCAAGGTCGGACAGCGCCCAAGAGGGATACTGCTGTCAAAAGACGGCACTCAGTTCCTGATCTGTGCCAGCGACGATGACACAGTGCAGGTCTTTGACGTCAAGACGCGGCGCCTGCTGAAAAGCCTGCCATCAGGACCTGACCCGGAGCTTTTCATTCTGGCGCCGAGCGGCAATCCACTTTATGTCGCCAACGAAAATGACAACCTGGTCACGGTTATCGACCTGAAAAAGAACAGGGTCATCGCCGAAGTGCCGGTCGGCGTTGAACCGGAAGGCATGGCCGTCAGCCCTGATGGCAAGATCCTGGTCAACACCTCCGAAACGACCAATATGGCGCATTTCATCGACACCACAACGCACAAGGTTTTTGCCAATGTGCTGGTCGATCAGCGGCCGCGCTTTGCGCTTTTTGCCGCCGACGGCAAAACATTATGGGTGTCGTCGGAAATCGGCGGGACGGTCGCCGTCATCGATGTGGCGACGCGCAAGATCATCAAGAAAATTTCCTTTCAGATCCGCGGCGTGCGCGGCGAGGCGATTCAGCCGGTCGGCATTCACATGTCCAAGGACGGCACAAAGGTCTTTGTCGCGCTTGGCCCCTCCAATCGCATCGCGGTCATCAATGCCAAAACTCTCACCGTCGAGAAATATCTGCTGGTTGGCGCGCGCGTCTGGCATATGGACTCGACGCCGGACGGAAAACTGCTGTTCACCACCAATGGCATAAGCAATGATGTATCGGTGATTGATACCGAAAAGCTGAGAGTCATCAAGACGATTCCCGTCGGCCGCTATCCCTGGGGCGTCGCCATATCGCAGAACTAGAGCGGAAAACCTTTATGAGTGCCAAGCAAACCCTGCCGCAAACAGCTGCCGGATACATCAGGCTGGTCAGCCTATCGCCACCGGGGCACAGATTGTGGCGTCTATGTGGGCGGCGGCCTGCGGCCTTGATCGCATTCGCATTGCTCCTGCCTGCCGTCATGATGCCCCTCATTCCGCTTTCGTCAGCGCGTGCGGCGGCTTTGCGCGCCAAGGCCTGGCCCTGCATGCAGCGCAAGGTTCCCGAACTGTCGCCGGGCATGGTCTGGGCCGGGCCGGAGATCAAGGCAAATGACCAAGGCTGGAGCAAAGACGAGGCCGTCGCGGCGCTGGTAAGAGCCACGACGTCGCGCCGCCGCTCTGTCGAAGATGGCAAGGCGATGATTGATGCTTTCGCGGCGAAGCTGAAAAAGAGCGATAAGGCCCGCCGGCTGGCGCAGGTTTTTACCGGCGAGTTCCAGTTGATAAATGCCGAACGGCGCCAGGTCATGGCCGGTATTGAGCGCTTTGCACGCCACCAGCAGGCGCTATCAAAAGCCATCAAGCAGAAAATCGTTGAAAGTGAAAAGCTTGGCGCAAAGAGACCGATAAGCAAGGCGGCGCGCAAGCGGCTGGACAAGCTGGATGAGAAACTGAAGTGGGACACCCGTATCTATGACGAACGGCAGAAATCATTGCGATATGTTTGTGAAGTGCCGGTTCTGCTTGAGCAGCGATTGTTTGCGCTCGGCCGGCATATCATGAAATTTCTGCCGCAGTAATGACCGGTTCAGATTGTGCCCATAAGGCCGCCGCGTTTGGCAAAGAAGTTGGACGCGGGGACGCGCGGGCGATGCGGCGTGGCGGCGGCGACGCAAAAGTTCAGCCGATTTATTGCGCCGGCAACTTACTCTGGACGGGTTCCATCAATTCGACCTTGCCGCCGATGCTTTTCCAGCCGTCCGTGCCCTCGCGGTACCAGTAGACATGAGTGTAACCCCAGCCAATCGCGCGCTTCGCGGCATTCCACGACATCCAGCATTGTTTGAGGCAATAGAACAGGACGGGCTTGTTGTGCTGGCCGGCAGTGACCCGCGCCAGATTGTCCTTGAAGTAGGCTTCGAGTTTCGGGCTGAGCCTGCCGAAGCCGACGTTGACCAGCCAGATGCTGCCGGGGATGTTGCGCCTTTTTTTGTCGCGCCAGATCGTTCCCTTCGGCAGATTTTTGGGTTTGTCGGCGCGCGGCAGCACGTCGATGAATATTGTCTGCTTCAGCTTCCAAAGGCGCATGGCCTGGTCATTGCTGACGACCGTCCCGCCCCTTATTGTTGCCGGGGTTGGTGCATGAAAATGGCTCATGCGGTAGGACGCCGGTTCGTCCACGGCAGCGGCCTTGAATAAGGCATCATTGCCATCCCCAGCCTGCACGAAAATCGGCAGCAAGGCTGTTGCCGCAAACAGGACCATGGCAGATGGCAGGAAACTTAAGCGCGCCGGCACTGCAAACATGGTCTCATTCCCGGGCCGCAGAATTCATCGGCGGTGATGTCCCGTTTCATTCAGTTCGGACCCAATTGGATTGTCTTATACCGACCAGCTAAATTACTGACTCGTATAGCCATCAGTTAACGTAGAGAACTCAAAGGGATACAGAAACGCTAAAGGTCAAAACATGATACCTATGGTATTACGATAATTCGGATCGATCATCTTCTCCCCCTCCCCCCATGAAGAATGGGCAAGAGGCCTGACTACGGCCTGGTTTTGTGAATGGCTCGTTTTGTGAGTCTCACCATCAGAGACGTGACATTAGTGCCCCTTGGCTTCGCTAATCGGCTTGTTGTCCTCGTCAAACAGCGGCACGCCATAGCTGAGCAGGATATGATTGATCTCGCTTTGGTGTTTTCGGATCAGCCGGTTGAGTTGCCGCTTCCAGTCGCGCTCGCCGCGCCGCACCGCCATGGTAATGCGAAAGCTCATGCGCGCGCCGCCCTTTTCATTGATCAAGGGCACGATCATGAGGGCCGCGCGGCTCTTGCTCTTCTTGACATAATAGCCGCCGATCGGCCCCCACAGCAGGCCGGCGTCCAGGGTGCCATCGGCAATCTCCCTGACCATTCGTTGCGACGGGCTGAAATAGCGGCGGTCAACCATCAGCGGAAATGGCTTGGCCGTTGCCATTAGACCATTGATGGCAAGATTTGTGGCTGGCGGCGTGCCGGCGATGACGCCGATCTTGCGGGTTTTGAGGCGGGGGTCGGTGAGGCTCGTGACGCCATCGAGACCGTTGCCCTTGCGATAGACCAGCACATAGGACGAGCGATAGTAGTGATTGGTATTGAGGACCAGCTCATGGGCTTGCGAAAATCCGATAATGAGGTCGCATCTTCTGGCGCGCAATGTCCGCCTGAGGAATCCGGTCGCCTGAGGGAACCAAGTATAAAGAACGGGAATCTTGAGCGCCCTGCCGACCAACTCTGCCAGCTTGTTTTCAAAGCCGCTGCCATCCTTGCTGGAAAACGGCAGATTGGCCGGATCGGCACAGACGCGCAAGGCCGATCGCACCACCAGGTCCGAGGTCTGTGCCGCAGCCGGCGCCGGCAAGGTCATCATTCCTGCCAGCGCCGCGGCCACCGCCGTTCTGCCAATTGCCAGTATCAGTTTCGCCAATCTAGTCAATGCAGGCAGACTCCTCTTCACCGGTTTCCTTGGATTTGGCGACCCTTTTTTGCGGTCTGCCACGCGGCAACGCGCCGTCCGCACGCGCCTTCAGATAAATATAGATGTCGTCAAGATAGCACATGACATTGCGGTTGGTACCCAAGGCTGGCATTTCGCTGATTTTGTCAGGGCGGACAATTTTTCTGCCGTTGACCACCACTTCCTGGAACTGGTCGTAGGTCATGGTCTTCAGCGAGTCCCTCAATGCCGGCGCATAGGAGCTGCCCAGGCCGTCCGGGCCGTGACAGACGTGGCATTCGGAATGATAGCGGCGGAACCCGCTGTAGGTAAACCAATCCACCGTCCCGTCTTTCTTGATGTCATAGGTCGGGTTGCCGTCCTTGTCGAAATGCTTGCCGTTTTCCGATCTCACTGAAGGTCCGGCAAATGATATGGCCGAAAACATCGCCGTCATTGCAGTTGCGGCCAGGGCGGCACATATGAATTTGTAGAGGTTGCTAGGATATGCTTGCTGTCTCATGTATTCCTATCCGAAAGCTAAGTGTCACTGTGTTCTGACAGTAAATCAGATGTCTGTAGCAGCACTAAGGCTGATCCGCATCAGGTCGGGGCTGTTTGTGTCTGTGTTGGCAGCAAGGCAGCATGATCGCAGTCACAAGCCGCAAGCATCATGCGATTGTTTCCTTGCGACTTGCCATTGTCCGAAAAACAAGACCCGGCGAAACATCATCAGACGTCGCGCCGGGTCTTTTAGTGTCTTGGCACATTTATTGTCTTGGCACACTGCCAATGGCATATTGGCCAGACTTTATCGACTCATTGCCACTCCACTTTTGGGGGCCGTTTACGGCAGTTCGAAAACTGTCAATTGACCGCCAAGCGAGGTGTATTTCTTGAGGCCGGCATAGCCACCAACAGCACCAAGTCCAGCATGTGCATCGGTCAGACCAGCCGCCAGGCCGATGCCTGCCCAACCGCCAATGCCGGACAGAATGGCGATATACTGCTTGCCGCCATGCATATAGGTGGTGACGTTGCCGATGATGCCCGATGGCGTCTTGAACTTGTAGAGTTCGCGGCCGGTCTTGGCATCGACTGCCTTCAGATAACCTTCCAAAGTGCCGTAAAAGACCACATCGCCAGCGGTTGCCAGGGCGCCTGACCAGACCGAGAACAGCTCGGGGTTTGACCAGACAATCTTGCCTTTTGCAGCATCCCAGGCAATGAAGTTACCCATATGCTTGCCACCAGGAGCCGGGTACATGGACAGCGTGGCGCCGACATAGGGCTGACCTGCCGTGTAAGCGACCTTGAATGGTTCATAGTCCATGCAGACATGGTTTGTCGGCACGTAGAACAAGCCGGTTCTTGGCGAGAACGCAGCCGGTTGCTGGTCTTTTGAACCAAGCGCTGCGGGACAGACTCCCTTCGAGTTGACGTCAGCGCCATTGTGCCCCGGAGCATATTTGCCCACAACCTTCGGACGTCCATAGGTCTTGGAGTTCTTGTCCATGTCAACACCGCTGGTCCAGTTGACGGCTGGATCATATTTCTGCGCCACCAGCAGTTCGCCAGTCGCACGGTCAAGAGTGTAGCCAAGGCCGTTGCGATCGAAATGCACCAGAACCTTGCGCATCTTACCGTTGATCTTGATGTCGGACAGGATCATTTCGTTGACGCCGTCATAATCCCATTGGTCATGCGGCGTCATCTGGTAGACCCATTTCGCCATGCCGGTGTCGACATCCCTGGCCCAGATTGTCATTGACCAGCGATTGTCGCCTGGACGCTGTCCCGGGTTCCATGTACTGGGATTGCCTGAACCATAGTACATGAGGTTCAGCGCCGGGTCATAGGACATCCAGCCCCAGGTCGCGCCGCCGCCGATTTTCCATTGATCGCCCTTCCAGGTGGACAGAGAGGAATTCTTGCCGACCGGCTTGCCTAGCTGCGTTGTCTTGGCGGGATCGATCAGCGTGTCTGCATCAGGGCCCATCGAATAGCCGCGCCAGACCCGCTTGCCGGTCTTGCCGTTGTAAGCGGTCATATAACCGCGGACACCGAATTCACCGCCTGAAATGCCGACATAGACCTTGTCCTTGACGACCATCGGCGCGCTTGTGCCGGTGGCGCCTTTTTTGGGATCGCCGTTCTTGGCTTTCCATATGACCTTGCCAGTCGCCGCATCAAGCGCGACCAGGGTTGCGTCGGCCTGATAGAGATAGATGTGGCCATGCCCGAAAGCCACGCCACGATTGACGGTATCGCAGCACATGACCGGGATGGTGTCCGGGTTCTGCTTTGGTTCATAGCTCCAGATGATGCTGCCGTTGTCATCCAGATTAAGCGCGTAGACCTTGTTTGGGAACGGCGTATGGACATACATGACATTGCCGATGATGAGCGGGCCACCTTCATGGCCGCGCAGCACGCCGGTCGAGAATGTCCAGGCGACTTTCAGGTTCTTGACATTGCTGCTGTTGATCTGCGCAAGCCTGCTGTAGCGGTGGTTGGCATAGTTCCCTGTGGGCATGACCCATTGCGCGGGATCCTGCGACATCGTTGTCAAGTTGTCGCCGGCACTAACCGGCCCGGCTGATAGAGCCAACACAGCGGCGGTGCCAATGAGTATACTGGACCATTTCATCTGATTTCCTCCTTCGTTTTTCTTGTGGATCGGACGGCTTTTCCGAGAGATCCGAAAACAGCGTCCGGCAACTGTCCCAGCAACTGCCGTTGAGCGTCAAACCGCAGACCTATCGGGCAGCAGACTTAGTAAAGCCTGTGTCCGATGCGAAGCCTGTGTCGGGTCAACTCGCCGGCCTTAGGCTGGTAACTAACGAGTACAGCTTCCAGAGTTTCGATCCCGCAACGCTATGGATCGTTCCGGCAATGCTAAAGTCGCGCAATGCCAGACGCCAGATAAATCGGGGTGCCAATGCTGAAAGGGACTTGTGACTGGGACGCGCAATGGATTGTCTGATAACCATGCTTTAAGTTTAAATTGGCCTTCGAACAAATGGCTTGCAGCTCGCCGGAGCTATTCACCACTCTCGCTGTTCGTCATCGAAAAAGCGCCAGTCAGCTTGCATCAAGTCAGCCTGCATCATGCCAGAGGCCTGTTTCACAGGATGCGAGTGGTGGATGGGTTGGCTAAAATATTTAACTATGCGAATATCAGCATGTTCAGCCTTGTAAATTTGTGACTGTGAAAAATAGGAGCAGCCTCATGAACCGCAGATTTTTGGACTGCAGGCTCAGGGACCGTCGCCGGTTGTTGCCGATGCTGGTGCTGCTGGGAAGTCTTGTAATCTCGCCTGCCGTATCGCCCGCCGGGGCGCAGGATATGATGCGCCATGTCGACCTGAACACTCCCGACATGGTGCAGGCTGAGATGACGCGCGATGACATAAAGACGGCGCTTGCTGGCGCAACACCCGCTCATCCGCTGGATTTGTCTGGTCGCATGCTGAACGGGCTGGATCTTAGCGGCCTCAATCTGTCAGGCGTCAATTTCCGTGCTGCCAGGCTCAACAAAACCAATCTGTCGCGGGCCAAACTCGTTGGCGCCATGTTCGATCAGGCGTGGATGCTGAAAGCCGATCTCAGCGGCGCCGATATGACAGGCGCCCATTTGTTTCAATCGCAGATGATTAGCGCCAAGCTTGACGGCGCCAATCTTGCGGGCGCGCGCATCACCGCAAATCTGACGCGGGCCAGCCTGAAAAACGCCAATCTTGCCGGCGCCGATCTGTCCGCCGACATGAAGAACCAGTCCATGGGGATGATGCGCGGCGTTCTGAAATCAGCAGATTTGCGAGGTGTCAATTTTACCGGCGCCAATCTGTCAAGAACCAATCTGGAGTTCGCCGATCTTAGAGGCGCAAAGCTGTCCGGCGCCAATCTGATGAGTGCCGAGCTGGCCGGGGCCGACCTGCGCAAGGCGACGGTGAACGGTGCCAATTTCAACAATGCCGATGTGGATTCGGCTGACTTGCGGAGCCTCGCCGGTAAAACGGTTGCAAATATGCGAAAGGCGCGAAACCTTGCCAATGCGATCCGCGAATAGGGCCGTGAATGGAGCCGTGACGAGTGCAACGAATAAGCTCACGGCGCGTGTTTCTGGCGGTTTGCCGGCAGGGCGTCTGCACGGGTGCCGCCGCGGCCTGATTGGCAAGCTGCGGGGCGCCGCCGGGGCAATCGTTATCGCCACTCGTGCCACCGCCACCGGACCCGCCATCGCCAGTCTCGTCAAGGCCGCCGGAACCACCGCCATCGCTGCCCTCGTTATCGCCGCCGGAACCGCCACCATGGCTGCAACGCCGGCCCATGCCCAGAATAATGCCGCAAAGAATCATGCGCCAACCCATGCGCCAGATCATGCCGCAAATCATGCCTATAACTGCCCCAGCAGCCCCCTTGTCATGACCGAGGTGGCAGAGGGCATATTTGTTCGCCACGGCAAATATGACCTCATGCGCGCCGCAAACCACGGCGGCATCGCCAATATCGGTTTCATCATCGGCAAAAGCGCCGTTGCTGTCATTGATAGCGGTGGCAGTCTGTGCGATGGTCAAAGGCTGGCCCGCGCCATCGAAAAGCGCACCAGCCTGCCGATCCGCTTCGTCATCAACACGCATGTGCATCCCGATCATATCTTCGGCAATGCCGCCTTTGCCGACAAGGCTGCGACATTTGTCGGCCATCGCAATCTGCCGCGTGCCATGGCCCAGCGCGGCGCGCATTATCTGCAAGCCAATCTGGCATTAATGGGAAAATCGGCTTTGCGCGGCATCAAGATCATCCCGCCGACCCTGCTGGTAAAGGACCGGCTGACGCTCCAACTTGGCGCCAGGGAGCTTGAGCTTACCGCCTGGCCGGCAGCCCATACGGATCAGGATCTGACAATTTACGATCGCAAGACGGCCACGCTTTTTACCGGCGATCTGGTGTTTTCCCGCCATATTCCCGTTGTCGATGGCAGTCTTATCGGATGGCTGCAGGTCATACAGCGTTTGCGCACCAGCAAGGCCCGCCGTATCGTTCCAGGTCACGGCCCGGTGTCGATGACGCTGGCCGATGGGCTTGCGCCCGAGCAGCGCTATCTGACAAGGCTGGCGCGCGACATCAGGGCGGCCATAAAAAATGGCGAGACCATGAGCACGGCTGTCGGCAAGGCGGCAATGTCGGAAAAACATAAATGGAAGCTGTTTGGCGACTTCAACGCGCGCAATGCCACCGCCGCATTTGCCGAACTTGAATGGGAGTAATATGATTAATGTGATTTCGCAGCCATGTGACGCGAGCCTATCAAGCTCTCTGGCAAGCTCTCTGGCAAGTTCTCTGGCAAGTTGTCTGGCCGGCCGCCTATCCAGACAAGTGGCCATGCCGCCGGCCCGCCGCCACAAGAGACATCGTTTTTTGCGCAACATCTGCTATGGTGACACATGAGACACTGCCTTGGCCTGCTTTGGATGCTGCGTTAGCTGCTGCCTTGACGCATTTGTCTCTGCAAGAACTCAGAAGGTTAAGACGCCAATGTTTACTCAGGACATCCATCGAACCTCTTTAACATCATTGATCCTGCGGGCCTGCTCGCGTGCAGCCCCCGTCATGGCTGGTATCGTTATGCTGGCAGCTTTTGCTGCTCTCAACGCATCATCAGCTTTTGCCATCGAGGATGTGTGGAGCGATCTGAAGCCTGATCTGTTCGGCAAGCGCGTTATTCTTGACGGCAAGGATCGCCTGGCGCTGGAGGCGCCCTACCGCGCCCATGATGCGGCGCTGGTGCCGGTCACCATCACGATCAAGTCACCGCTGCACCATGCCGATCATGTCAAGACCCTGACCCTGGTTATCGATCAGAACCCGGCACCGGTCGCCGCCGTCATCAAGGTCGGCCCGGACAGCGGCCTGGGCTCTTTGTCGACGCGCCTGCGGGTCAACTCCTACAGCGATATTCGCGTGATTGCCGAAATGACCGATGGCCGGCTTTATATGGTCAAGCGTTTTGTCAAGGCGTCTGGTGGCTGTTCGGCGCCGGCCAGCAAGAATGCCGACATGGCCCGCAAACATCTTGGCGAAATGAAGCTGCGGCAGTTTACGCAAAAGCGCCCGCCCGCCAACCAAAGCGCCTTGCGGGAAGTGCAGATCATGATCCGGCACATGAATAATTCCGGGTTGCAGCGCGATATGCTGACCGGCCTTTACATCCCCGCGCATTTTGTCAATTCGATTTCCATCAAACAGGCGGGCAGGCCGCTGCTTGACATCCAGAGCGCCATCTCAATTAGTGAAAATCCGACCTTTCGATTCAGCTTCCTGTCGCGCGGGGCGGCCAGGCTTGACTTGCGTGCAACCGATACCGAAGGGGGCATATTCAAGGGCGCCTGGGATCTCATCCCTGCCGCCAAGAATGGCTCATGAGCAGATGCCGGCGGGGGTGTGACGGGGCGCCAAGGCCCAAGCTTGAGGCTTGCAGCCGGCTGGCAGATCAAGTCCTGAGTCTGAGGGCCGCGCGAGAACGACAAGGCGCCCGCTCACGACAAGTACTGCTAACGACTTAAGGACTGCTGTCGTGTTGCGGACCATGTCTCACCTCGGCCTTGCAGCACCACCGCACCGCCTTGGCAACAGCAACGCTCCGCGCGCCCGCGCTTTGTCAGAAGCAGCGCACCTCGGCTTCGGCCTGGGCGCGCTTCAGTCTGGCGACAGCTTCCTTCATCCATGCGGCGCCACGGAAAACCGAACTTTTTTCACCGTGGATCATGCGCATGCTAAGGATTGTTTCGGCTTCGACATAGTTCTCGTGATTCATCAGCGATGCGATGACGTCAATACTGCAAGAACATTTCTCCAGTGCCGGCCGGGTGTCGCCATTTGCCGCCATACAGCCAAAGACATAATCGGCAATCGTACTGGTTGGATAATCGTTGTGCTTTGCAGCCAGCAACGTGGCTTGGGGCGCAGATGCTGTCACCAGCAAACCGGCAAGCAGTACAACAAGACTGAAATGCCTCATCGCTTGATCTCCCTGGTGCTTGTTCGCGGCCTGTCTGCGGTGGCGCCGCTTGACCGCGGTTTCAATTCCGCCACTGAGGCAAATTTAAGAGTTTCTTCGGCCAAGGGCGGCAACGACTTGTCTGTATTAGGCACAAAACTGCGCAACATATATACCTCTCCGGGAATGCCCGGCGCCAATATGAACTCATAGACTTTGTGCTCATAGGCCTTGAACTTGGCGCGGTTACGGTCGCCTGCATAGGGGGTGATGGTGATTTTTTTGCCGGCGATCGCTCCGCCTGTAGCCGCTCCGCCCGCGCCTGTTCCGGAAGGTCCTGCAACCGTGACATCTTCAACGCGCGCCTTGGCGGCCAAGGCATCCCTTATTCGATTACGGAAATAATTGACCTGCCCGCCAAGAACCCGCCGTTGTGCGCGAAGATCATTATTGAGGAACAGCATCAGGATCGGATTGCCATGAAAATTCCCGATGTCAGCATAAGGCAGGCGGTGTTTGCCGGTAAAAAACTCAAAGGATATGTCCTTTCCCCCTCCCGCACGCACCCTGTCAATGATGACACGAACGCGGTCCTTGAATGCCAGACCAAGTTTTTTCAGCTGCATGCCTTTGCGTTGGAAATCGTAAATCAACACGACGGGCTTGTGGATCTTTTTGAGATGCGGCCGGTCAAACATCAGTTTTTGCGCCGCACTCAAGGGTGCTTTGGCGCTTGATGCCGCTGCTGTCTGCTGAGCAAGCGCCGGCGCCGCCGCGCAAAGCCATACTGCCAGAGCCGGCATTGCGGAGCGCACTATAGATGCGCCAATCGCTGTGTAAGTGTCTATTGATGGTGATTTCATACAGCTATGGTGCTCGTTCAATGCTACTCACCGGCGATCGATGCCGGCGGAGCGACTGCAGATGCCGGCGGAGTGACTGAGGCGTCCCCGACAATCAGCACGTCCCGTCCCGCAACCTCACCAACATGACCTCACCAAGCATAACCGCACCCGCAAGACCTCAGCCACGCCAGCTCACCCAATTGTGATAATCCCACGAACTGCGTAACTCCTGTGCCACGAGCTTATGCGCCGCAAGCTGTCGGGCGAAGGTCTCGATCTTCATTCGCTCTGCACTCAATCTTCAAATTGCACAGCCGGGTTGCAGCCATATCAGATCAAGATCGAGCTATATGCAAGCCATCAATGGTCAAAACAATCATTCCTGATGTCGTCACACAGTAGACAGGCCTGCGGCATGGGGCGGCGGCCCGCCGGTGAATAGAACAGCTTTGAGGATAATTCCAGCTACCTGCCTGCCGCACATTTCATGATAACTGCCTTGCGCGCATTGCCTCTTGGATGGTTTGACCCTGTCGGCCGGTTGCCATAGCCGCTCATCACTTGTTCGGCAGCCTTGATTGCACGATGCTCACGCAATCTTGCCAGCGCCCGCGCGGCGCAGCAGTCGGCATCCAATTCGATTTGAACCATCGCACGCCCGACCATCAGAATCGGGCCTTTGTGTGCCATTGCCTTGTACAGGCGTTTCACATGTCCGCGCGTATGATGACAGCACTCATGGGCCAGCAGAAACCTCATATAGGCCGGATCGGACGTGCTTCTCCTGGCCAGATAGATGACCGGCTCGCCATTGGGGAGCATCGACGCCCGTGCCTGGTCCGCAAGCTTTGGCACAACCAGCGTCGTTACTGAGCAAAAGGGGTTTTTGATCTGTTGCATGGCCTTTGCTTGGTGCCCTGCTGTCTGGTTCCGCAGCGGGCCGGCGTCGGCAGGCAAACAGCCCAGCAGCACAGCCAGCAGCGTAATGGTAAAGATCATCCTCGCCAGCTTGAGGTTGAAGCCATGCTCTGTGAGAGGGGGCGCTGTGCGAGGGATAGGTGATCTGCGCGCAGTGCTGATGTCTGGGCGTCTGGGACGAGCGCCAGGATGAGCGTCTTTGCGCCTAACTATAGCGTCAGGACGTTTGTGCGCCGCGAGCCTGTCCGGAATGGGGCCGTTCACATCACCGCACCCAAAACCGCCAGGGCGCAGTGTTCGCTTCTGGCCGCGCGCCTGACTGTGCTTCTGGTCGCGCTTCTGGCCGCAATCCTGACTGCGCCCCTGACTGCGCCCAGGCATTCATGTTCCGCCATAGTCCTCCCCTTCCCGTTTCATCCCGAACAGCTGATGGCCGAACAGCAGATGGCCGTTATACTCTCCCGGAAGCTGGCCGCAATTGCCAAAATTTCCGGTTCGGACTGGACGCCACCACCATAGCTGGGGCATGTTGGCGTAAAGATCGTGTCGCAACGGTATGCTTGCCAACAATGCTGTATATAAGGCAAAATACGGGAGAATAGAAATGGAAATTCATGAGATGCGCGTGTTTGCAAAAGTTGCGTCTCACCAGAATATTTCGGCGGCGGCCGCCGAATTAAACATGACGCCGGGAAATGTCAGCAAGCGCATCCTTGCCCTGGAATCATCACTTGGCGTGCGCCTGTTTGATCGCTCAACGCGCATCATCAGGATCACCGAAGAAGGGCGCATTCTGCTGGGATACGCAGAGCGGGTCCTCAATGACGTGGAGGAGGCCTGCGCCGCGGTTACACTCAACAGCTCGACGGCAAGAGGACTGCTGCGCGTTACCGCGCCAGCCGCTCTCAGCGTTCGCCACATCAAACCGGGGATCTGTAAATTCCTGAAGCAATATCCCGAGATCCGCATATCGCTCAGCCTGACAGACCGCATTGTCGACCTGATCGACGAGGGCTTCGATGTCGCCATTCGCACTGGCTCGTTGCAGGATTCGCAGCTGATCGCCAAGCGGCTTGCACCGGATCGATATTTTATCCTTGCCTCGCCCGACTACCTTGCCGAGTACGGCATCCCGGCGACACCCAAAGACCTTACCGATCACAATTGTCTTATTCTCGGCGAACATTCGAACTGGATTTTCACCAAAGGCGGGGACCATCTTTCGGTTCGCGTGTCCGGAAAACTTGTCTCCAACAGTGCCGAGATGCTGCTTGACGCGGCGGTTGCCGGGCTGGGCATCATCAGAACTTCGCAGATCAAGGCACACAAGGATATTCAAGCTGGACATCTTGTCCGCCTGTTGGCTGACTACGATGTTGCAGAAAACTCTGCGATCTGGGCGATATTCCCCTCTTCCCGCCATGTGCCTCTGAAATTGCGTGTTTTCCTGGATTTCTTCGCTCAGAGATTCCAATCAGTGCGCAGTGCCACCCCCCCCAACTGGCCGCAGGACAGCCAGGCGAAGACTGGAGCGTCCATCCTTGAACTGCACGATTAGTCGTCTCCGCCATCCAACTGGCAACTGGCCCGAACAGCAACGCGCGGGCTCCTGTCTCGGGTTCCTGCCTCAAGCCGCCGGCTGCGTCTGATCTGGTCCTGCCTGCTCTCATGGCTGGCGAGGGACACAGCGCGTTTGATGGCGGTTGCTGCGAAGCAGAAGAAAAGGTCCAGTGACAGGCAGTCGCTAGTTCAATTGCTACTGATGAAGGATACTGCGAGCATAAGCAGAGGTCAGCTCTGCCATAAAAGTGAGATCTGCTGGAGGAAACTAAGGCAACGAAACGGTTGCATTAGTAAAGCGCATTAGAGGAAAAGGGTATCACAATGGCTTTTTGGAAAAAAGACGATCAGTCCGCGTCTTCTGTCGGCAGCGGCATTCCGATTCATCCGGCGGTCGATAATGGTGTAAAACCGGGACGCGCCGATTTCGCGGGCGGTACCCTGACCTGCAAATGCTCCTCAAATCCGGTCAAAATCAGCGTTGCGGCACAGACCGCGCATAACCACGTCTGCGGCTGTACGAAATGCTGGAAGCCGGCGGGCGCGACCTTCTCACAGGTTGCCGTGGTGTCGCGCGATAAGGTCACTGTCATCGAAAACGCAGACAAACTGGCCATTGTCGATGAGAGCGCCGCCATCCAGCGCCATGCCTGCAAGGACTGCGGCACGCATATGTATGGACGGATCGAGGATACATCGCATCCCTTCCACGGCCTTGATTTCATTCATACCGAATTGTCGGACAGCGATGGCTGGTCGGCCCCCGAGTTCGCGGCATTTGTGTCGTCCATCATCGAATCCGGGACGCCTCCCGACAAGATGGATGCCATCAGGGCGCGGCTGAATGAGCTTGGCTTGCCGCCTTATGATGCCCTGTCCCCGCCCTTGATGGACGCCATCGCCACCCACATCGCCAAATCAAAAGCGACGGCTTAGAGGCCGGCATTTGCCCGGACGTGGCGCGCCGGACCGACGCCGGACCGGACCGGCATAGAGTGAGAGTGGCCGGACAGGCATGGTGCAACGGACAGGACAGGCAGGCATATTGCGATCAAACGCAAACCTGCCTGTCTGTTAAAACGCTGCAAACTGCAACAGCCGCGCGAGGCAGCAGGCACCATGTTGCAGCAGGTCAGCAGCAGATACCAGGTTGCGGCAGGCGCCGTGCGATCTTGCCTGGCTGCCGGGCCCGTGAAGGCAGCCGGTTTCTGTTTTTTTCCGTTTTCGTAAATACCGCCAGTTTGCCCCCGTCCCGAAGCATTCCCGGCTAGTTGTGCCGGCTGAAAACGCGCGATGAACCATCCGCCTTGAAGGCTTCGACATTATAGGCATCGCGCGCGCCAGAGGGCACTTCCATGCCGGCCGAGCCGATCGGCATGGCGGGAACGGCAAGCCCGAGGATTTTCGGCCTTTCGGTCAGCAGGCGCTTGATGTCTGCCATCGCCACATGGCCTTCTATGCGATAGCCGCCAATCACCGCGGTGTGGCAGGAGCGCAAACGCTTCGGGATATTGGCGAGCTTCTTGACAGCATCCATGTTGCGCGTCTCGTTGACTTCAACGGTGAATCCTGCTGCCTTCAAATGCGCGACCCATTTGCTACAGCATCCGCATTGCGGGTTTTTCCAGACTTTGACTTTTGCTAGTTCAGCAGATCGCGATTGCGGCTGAGGTGCTGCTACCATCAATCCTATTGCGATTGCCAAACTGGCGAGCAGGTATTTCATCATGTCCCTCTGGTCCTGATTTAACTGTTCAATATTTGTAACATTTTATACGACGTAATGACCCTGGGCCTTCTTGCCGGTGGAAGGTCAAGGCCTGGCGCTGGACGTCCCCGGATCGCGCCATACCGGCCTTCGCGCCATGCCGGCCTCATTGACGCCGGGTTCGGCACAGAGGTTGCGCGTTGTGCCGCTGCCCGGGAACGCACCGGCCATGCCAGAGCGGCAACAGCGCAATAGCTTCCCTCTCCAGCAAATGACGCTGCAGCAACAGCAAGATGACGATTTAGCGAGACCGTTGCTGCTGCCATCGACAAAAGTTATTGTTATGTGATAGCAAGGCCTTTAATCGATTCTACGATAGAGCGAATGATGACTCGCGTCTGGGCAACATTGATGAAACGCATCTGGACCACATTGTTAACGATGGCGCTGATTCTGGCGCCCTGTGCGCTCACTCATGCCGCGCAGCATCGGCATTTGGACGGGCAACAGGCGCTCCAGGCCAGTCATGGTCATCAGGCCCCTTACGGTCATCAGACAGGGCATGGTCCTCAGGCTGGCAATGTTCATCACGCCGGCAGTTGGCATAGCCATCATGGCAGCAGCGCCCGGCATGGCCTGCCTGACCTGACCAAGAACCTTGATGGCGAAAACAGCGGCAAGGGTGATGTCAACGGCCGTGTTGACGGCCATGTCAACGGTCATGGCAAGCATCACGGCGAACATGGCTGCCTGATGAATTGCCAGGGCTGGGCATTGGCATCTTCGCAGATCGTACTGAAACGCCATGTATTGGCCGGCGGCGATATTCAACCGTTGCCCAGGCTGTTTGCAAGCCTGCCGCAACTCGGCCTGATGACGGCATCGCGATCATCGCTTGCCACCACGCCACCTCCTGATGGCGCGGACATAACTCCCCAGATTTCCATCCTCCATGAGACGGCCCGCCTGCGCATTTAAGCCTGCAGATACCGTCTGATTGCTGCCGCCGCCCGCCGCCGTGCGCGCTGTTGCAGTCGTTTTGCGTTCAAGCGCAGGCGATTGCGTCATCCGGGTTGCGATAGCGGTTGCGGTTTTGTGCGCGCGGCCTGCTCTGCGCAGCGCAAGACATATGACAGCTGACTTTCAGGGGAATTAGAGGGGAATGAAAATGATCAGGCTGCTTGCGATTGGAATTTTCATCATGACAGGGATAGCCGGCTGCTCGCCAAGCCAGCCTGACGTTTTTCTGTCGAACAACCACCCGGCAGAGCCGACGGCGCCGGCCGGCCAGCCCATTGCGCTATCGGCGGCGCTGCGCCCGGAGCTGCAACAGGCGTCACCACGATTGCTGCGCGCCGTGCCCGGCAGGCGGGGCCGCAATTTCGCTCTGCCGCCGCGCCCCAAGCCGACCGCGCCAACCAGCGGCGGCCATGACATGCGCAACATGCCCGGCATGCGCGACATGAACAAGATGTGATCGGGGGAGCACAGCAAATGAAACGGATTTTAATAATGGCAATCATGCTGACAGGAGGGCTCAGCCTCTCAGGCTGCGTATCGCTATCGCCCGATGCGGCCTTTACCGACGTTGCCGATGTCGTCAAGGAGCGCACCGGCAAGCGCATCCTGTGGGATTCCGGCAGCCCTGATGATGTCCGGGCGCATGTCCATATCTCAAGGCTGCTGTCGCGGCAACTGACACCGGCGAGCGCTGTGCAGATTGCGCTCATCAACAACAAATCGCTGCAGGCATCCTATAGCGGCCTTGGCATGGCGCAGGCCGATTTGGTGCAGGCCGGGCTGCTGACCAATCCGGTGTTTGATGGCGAGGTGACCTGGCCATATACGCCGAACGTGGCGGCCGCCAATGTCGTGCTTAGCGTTGTCTTCAATTTCATCGAACTGTTCTGGCGCCGCTACAAGGAAGCTGTTGCGCAGTCGGCCATGGAGGAGGTCAAGATCAAGATCTCCAGCCTCGTTATCGACCACGCCGCCAACAGCAATCGCGCCTATATCGATTATGTCGCTGTACGTCAGGAAATCGAACTTCTGAAACAGGTGGTAAAATCGGCAAGGGCAACTGTTGCCGCGGCAAAAACCATCCGTGAGGCTGGCAATTCGACGGCTCTGGACTTTGAGCAGCAGCAGAACGTCCTGACTGCGGCCAAGCTTGCATTGGCAGCCGCCGAGGCAAAATCAGCCCAGGCGCGCGAGACGTTGAACGTGTTGATGGGGCTGTCCGGCAATGACACGCGCAACTGGAGCGTAACGGCCCGCCTTTCTGCTCCCAAGGGACGCATGATCAGCGTCAGCAATATTGAAAGCCTTGCCGTCGAGCGCAGCCTTGAGCTTGATGCATTGCGCCAGAAGATCATAACGCTTGGCTATAAATATCAGTTGACGCACAAGAAGTCGATCATCCCGGATCTTGGCCTCGGTCCGCAATGGGAGCGAAATGATACTGACAAGCAGATCGGCGCGCGTTTCGATGTGACGATCCCGCTGTTTGATCGCGGCGAGGCCAAACGGGCGCGCAACATCATGGAGATCCGCCAGGCTCAGGATCAATATTGGGCGATGGGCATCAAGGTGCGTTCGAGCGCACGGCTGGTTCGGGCGGCGCTGCTGAGCGCGCGCAAAACCGCAACCTATTACCAAAGGGCCGTTCTACCGCAGCAGGCGCGGCTGCTTCGGGCAACACAGCAACAGTATAACGCCATGCAGGAGGACGTCTTCCGGCTGGTGCGCGCCAAACGCGAACAGATACAGGCAAGCCGGGCCTATATCGCGGCGCTGCGGTCCTACTGGCTTGCACGCATCAATGTGCAGCAATTGAAAAGTGGCCGCCTGCCCCCAGACGCTGGTGGCGGCGCAATGGTTGTGGCGTCGGCTGCTGGCGCCACCCCGGAAGCCAAAGGGCATTGAATGCCAAGGAGACCTGAAATGCC
>Ga0114931_10003458_pt1 | contig 20001 bp, 16 predicted proteins | sample 2SBtaG_FD_89579 | JGI IMG/M metagenome (GOLD analysis project Ga0114931, IMG submission 89579) | Deep subsurface microbial communities from Kolumbo volcano to uncover new lineages of life (NeLLi) - 2SBTROV14_V59a metaG | ecosystem: Environmental > Aquatic > Marine > Volcanic | place: Kolumbo...
AACGTCTCAGGAGCACGGGCGCAGGGCCGGGTCAGGGAGTGACCCAGAGAAGGATGGATCGGGGTTGGACGGATCGGATTCGGACGGATCGGGGCAGCGCGGGCCGGCGCAGGATCGGCCCGGCGCGAGCCCCGGAAGGAGTGTTGGCTGATGCCGGCGAAGGCGACTGAAAGCGACATCCTCGCCTGGATCGAGGGCGAGCTGCCCCCGGAGCGGGCGGACGCGGTTGAGGCCGCGTTCGGTGAGGATCCGTCGCTGCGCGCCTGGGCCGCGTCGATGCGCGGTGATCGGGCGATGCTGCGGTCATGGTCGGAGCGTGCGGTTTCGTCGGCGCCCGGCGGGTTGGCCGAGAGCGCGCTCGAGATCGTCGAGCGCGAGGCGCTGCTCGGGCCGAGCGTGCGCGAGGCGCTGGCGTTCGAGCACGAGCCCGAGCCCGAGCGCGAATCGGTGACGATGGTCTTTCGGATCAGGCGGTACGCGACGGCGGCGGCGATCGTGCTGCTGGTCGGCGTGATCGGGGTGACGGGGGTCCGGCTGGGATCTCGGTCGGGCTGGTTCGGGGGCGAGATGGCGGTCAAGGCGCCCGCCGGTGGTGATCTGGCCATGCTCCCGGATGAGGCGATGGACGAGACACCCAGCGATCCGCGTTCGGATCTGCTCGAGGCGGTGCATCGGGCCGGTCGTTCGGCCGGTGAGGCGAATGGCGGTCTGGCCGGTGGTCTGGCCTCGGTCGATGACGACCCGGCTCTTGAGCCGGCGCCCGAAGCGGATTTGATGGCTGAAGAAGATGCGTTGAAGCTGGCGCTTGCGGCGCCGGCGTCTCCGGATGAGTTTGGGGCGATGTCGGGTCCGGGTGCGTCGCGGGAATACCCGATCCGGCCCCTGAGCAAGCAGACCACACTCTCGGCGTTGGTCGAAGAGCTGCTCGGCAAGGTGGCGATCGACGGGGGGCCGGCGATCGCGATCACACCCGAGCAGGCGAGCGGGCCCGATGTCCGGGATCGCGTGGTGGTCCGCGCGTGGTCGGCTGATCCTGACGAGGTGGTGGCTTCGATGCGGACGCTCTCGGGCGCCCAAGGCAGCCCCGCGGTCGGGTGGCATGTTGTTTCAGGGCGCCCCGAGGACGTCTCTCCGGTCGACGGGATGGTGTGCACGGTGAGCCTGCCCGGTGAGGCCGCGGGGTTTGCCTGGTTTGTCGAGGCCTTGCATCAAGCGGGGGCGAGCCGGGTCGAGTTGACGCTCCGCGACGGCTCGGCGCCTGGAGCGGCGAAGACCGGTTTGACCGACGCGGCGGGGGCGTTGTGGTGGGGCGAGCCGATCCGGGTGTGGGCGGGTTGGACGCGCGTGCCGGTGCTGATTTCCCCGGCGGAATCGGCCGAACCCGGTTCGGTCATCGATCAGGCTGATCGGGCTGATCCGGTGAAGACCCCCGAGTAACAAACCGTCCTGAAGACATCGCGGGCGGCGTTCGACGCCGGGGCGGTGGTTGTGGGTCCGCCGGGGGCCAAGTATCGTCGCGTGTCTGTGCGACGAGATCGACCGAGTCATGGAGGATGGTTCATTGCAACTGCTTGCATTGGACTGATCGCGTTGCTGGTCAGCCCGGGGGTTGTCCCGCGGGCCATGGCGCAGGATGACGCCGTGATCGAGCAGGCCTCGCCGTACACCGGGCGCCCGATCGTGGAGATCCGGTTTGATGGGATCGAGGAGGCGTCGCCGGCGCTGGTTCGGAATCAGCTGCGCACGGCGGTGGGCGATCCGTTCGATTCGCAGACCGTCTCGGAAGACATCCGCCGGCTCTTCCGCCTGGGGCGGTTCTACCGCGTCTCGGCGTCGGCGGAGCTGCTCGATGATGGCGGCGTGGTGGTGATCTTTTCGTTTGTCGAGGCGCCGACGATTGTCGATGTCGCGGTTTCGGGCAATACGAAGCTCAACGATGAGGAGATCGCCTCGGTGATCGACCTGGTCGCGGGGACGTTCGTCGACGAGCACCAGATCGACAACGCGAGGCGGTCGATCGAGGCGCTGTACCGGTCGCGGGGGTACTACCTCGCGGAGGTGACGGTGGACGAGAACGAGCTGCGCGACGGGGTGGTGCTGTTCCTCGTGCGCGAGGGTCAGCGGGTGCGGATCACGGACATCCGGTTCCGGGGCAACAAGACATTCACCAACGGGCAGCTCATCCGCCGGGTGACGACCAAGCGCGCGGGGATCCTGAAGAAGGGCCCGCTGGATTACGAGAAGCTCGACGCGGACGTGGCGGCGCTGGTGCGGTGGTACCTCGATCACGGGTTCCTGGACGTGCGGGCCGATCGCGAGGTGATCATCAGCTCCGACGGCCGCGAGGCCATCGTGACGTTCCTGATCGACGAGGGCTCCCGGCACCGGTTGCGGTCGGTGAAGATGATCAACATCGAAACGCCCGGGGCGCCGCTGATCATCTCGGACGAGCAGGCGTCGGGGTTGATGCGTCTCAAGCCCGGGGACGTGTACAGCGTGGACAAGCTCAGCGCCTCGATTGAATCGGTGCGCAAGGCGTACTGGGCGCTTGGGTATGTCAACGTGCTCGTGGATACGCGCGAGCGCCGCGCGGTGGACTCGCCCGAGATCGACCTGGAGATCCGCGTCCGTGAGGGCGAGCAGATCCGCACCGGCGAGGTCGTCGTTCAGGGCAACAGCATCACCAAGCGGGACGTGATCCTCCGGCAGACACGGATGCTCCCGGACCGGCCGCTCGATCGCGCCGACGTCAACGAGACGCGCGACCGGCTGATCTCGGGCCGGCTGTTCCGGCCGCCCGGGCCCGGCTCGCCCACGCCCGGGGTGAAGGTGACGCTCCAGCCGGAGGATCCGGAGATGCCGGGGTACCGGGACGTGCTGATCCAGGTGGAAGAGACGAACACGGGGCGGTTTTCCGTTGGCGCCGCGGTGAACTCGGACGCGGGCGTGATCGGGTCGGTGTCGATCCAGGAGAGCAACTTTGATCTCGGCGCGTTTCCGAACTCGATCGATGAGCTGATCGCCGGCGAGGCGTTCCGCGGGGCCGGGCAGTCGTTCAACCTGACGCTGGCGCCGGGCACGGAGGTGCAGACATACTCGCTAACGCTGACGGAGCCCTATTTGTTTGAGTCGGACAACTCGCTGACGGTTGGCGGGGCGTTCCGGACGCGCCGGTTCAACGATTATGACGAGAAGCGGCTCGGGTTCTCGACCAGGATAGGGCGCCGGTTCGGGGACCGGTGGGTGGCGGCGCTGACGCTCCGGGCCGAGCAGGTGAATCTGGACAACATCGACGCCAACGCGCCGGTGGACCTGTTCGAGGTCGAGGACGCGAACATGATCCTCGGCGTCGGGGTTCAGCTGATCCGGACGACGGTGCCGTTCGCCGAGCGGATCTCGCCGTCGCGCGGGGCTCGGACAGAGCTGGGCATTGAGCAGATCTTCGGCGATTTCAACTTCACCAAGCTCCGTGTCGAGCACTCGCTGTTCCTGCCGATCCGTGAGGATATTGATGGGCGCGTCTCGGTGTTGTCGTTCGATTTCAAGGCGAACTGGATCCCGCAGAACAATGAGGCGCCGATCTACGAGCGGTACTTCCTGGGCGGCCGGTCGTTCCGCGGGTTCGATTTCCGCGGCGTCTCGCCCCGGGGGATCCGGGCGGACAACGGGCTGATCGGTGTGGACCCGGTGGGCGGGACGTGGTCGTTCTTCGCGGGGACCGAGTACCAGCACCCGCTGTACGGGGTGAACCCGAGGACGGGCCAGCCGATCATGGCGCTGGTGGTGTTTGTGGATACGGGCACGGTCACCAAAGATCCCGGATTCGATGACTACCGGGTGAGCGTCGGGTTCGGGTTCCGGCTTCGGATCCCGGCGCTGGGGCAGGCGCCGTTGGCGTTCGATTTCGGGTTCCCGCTCGTCAAGCAGGCCCGGGACGAGCAGCGGCTGTTCAGCTTCAGCGTTGATCTGCCGTTCTGAGGGCGGTTGGCGGGGTCCGGGGATCGCCGGATCCGGGGGGCGCCGGGGTGGTTGGCGCCCGGCGATTCGCCGCAACCGGGGCTATCATGGCTGAATCAACCCAGTTGACGCGAGAGCCCCGTGTGGGGCTGGCGCTGTCTGGCGGCTCGGAGATTACACAATGCGTCAGAAGATGAACCAATCGGGGCTCATGCAGTGGGCCATCCTGTTCGGGATCGGGTTTCTTGCACTGGGCCTGATGCGGTCGAACACCGGCTCGGTCGACGCGGCTCCGGTCAACGCCCCGGTGATCGCCAGCGTCCGGATCAGCGAGGTGATCAACGGGCTGGAAGAGTTGAAGGATCGCGAGGCGGAGCTGCGGCTTTTCATCGATGAGCAGCAGGCCGGGATCAAAAAGATCGGCGAGGACCTCCAGAGCAAGGTTGATGAGCTGAACCTGCTGCCCGATGGGGCGGCGCAGAGGAAGGCGCTCGTCCAGGAAGCGATGCGGCTTCGGCTGAACCTCGAGGTCGAGGGCGAGATCAGCTCGCAACTGATCGACCAGCGGCGTGGCGAGGTGTACGCGGACATTTTCAAGAAGATCGAGGACACCGCCAAGGTGCTGGCGCAGCGCGAGGGGTACAACCTGATCCTGTCCGACGACAGCGACGCGGAGGTTCGTGCGGATAAGGAGCAGAACGTCCGCGCCGGGATCCTGATGCGGCGGGTGCTCTTTGCTGACCCGTCGCTGGACATCACCGGCGACGTGATCCTGACCATGAACAACGCCTGGAAGGCGGGCAACTGAGCATGACGCCCGCGTCGCCCGCGACCACGTCCTGCTGTGCGCTCACCACCACCACCGGCGAGCTCGCGGCGATGCTCGGGGCCGAGCTGATTGGGCCGGCGGGGCTGCCGCTGCGCCATGTCGAGACGCTCGATCGCGCCGATGGGCAATCGCTGACGTTCATCCGTGATGAGCGGTACGCGTCGATGTGGGCACACTCCGGCGCGGCGGCGGCGATCGTGTCGCGGTCGATTCCGATCGCCGGGCATGACCCGGCGACGAGGGCGCTGCTGGTGGTCGATGACGCCGACCTGGCGCTGGTGCGCGTGCTGGAGATGGCCGCCCCGGCGCACCGGGGCCCCGAGCGCGGGATCAGCGACAACGCGGTGATCCATCCCAGCGCGGCGATCGGGGTTGCTGTCTCGATCGGGGCGGGTGTGTCCATCGGGCCGGATTCGGTCATCGGCGATCGGGTGACGATCAACGCGAACGTGGTGATCGGGGCCGGCGCGCACGTGGGCGACGACTCGGACCTGCGCGCGGGCGTGGTGATCGAGGACCGGTGCGTCATCGGTCGCGGCGTGCTGGCGCATCCCAACGCGGTGATCGGCGCCGACGGGTTCGGGTACCGCCCGGCGGACGACGGCTCGGGCCTGGTGAAGATCCCGCACGCGGGGATCGTGGAGATCGGCGACGGTGTCGAGATCGGGGCGTGCTCGACGATCGATCGCGGGAAGCTCGGCGCGACGGTGATCGGCGCGGGCACCAAGATCGACAACCTCGTGCTGATCGGGCACAACTGCGTGGTCGGTCGGTCGTGCGTGATCTGCGGCGCCACGGGGATCGCGGGGTCGGTGACGATCGGCGATGGGGCGATCATCGGTGGCGGTGCGGGCATCGCGGACAACCTGACGATCGGCGCCGGCGCGAAGCTGGGCGCCCGCAGCGGGCTGATGCACGACGTGCCCCCGGGCGAGGACTGGGTGGGGATCCCCGCGCAGCCGGCGCGGCAGTTCATGCGTGTCATCTCGGCGACACAGCGGCTGCCCGAGCTGCTCAAGCAGCTCTCTGGGATGAGCAAGGGCGGCGAATCGTGAGCGTGACGCCCGAGGAACAGCAGCGGACCCTGCGCTCGCCGGCGACGGTCACCGGGCGTGGGTTGTTCACGGGCCTGCCGGTGACGGCGACGCTCCGGCCGGCGCCGGCGGATCACGGCGTGCAGTTCCGCAGGACGGACCTCGAGGGCACGGACCCGATCCCGGCGACGGTCGAGTACCTCGTCGACACGCCGAGGCACACGAGCCTCAAGCTGGGCGACGCGGAGGTCCAGACGGTCGAGCACTGCCTGTCTGCGATCGCGGGGCTGGGTGTGGACAACGTGCTGGTTGAGCTGAGCAACCTGGAGACGCCCTGCGGCGACGGGTCGGCGATGCCGTTTGTCGACGCGATCCAGGCGGCGGGGTTCGAGGAGCTCGACGCGCCTCGGCGTTCGCTGACGCTGACCGAGCCGGTGACGGTGCGCGAGGGCGACGCGATGATCGCGGCGCTGCCCAACTCCGGGGCGGGGCTGGACCTGCTGTACGACCTCGATTATGGCGACCTGAACCCGATCGGGCGCCAGCTCCAGGTCTTTGCGCTCGATGACGATTCGCCGTATATCCGGGATATCGCCCCGGCGCGGACGTACGCCCTGCTCGAAGAGGCCGAGGCGATGCGCGAGCGGGGGATGTTCTCGCACCTGTCCCCGAAGGACATGCTGGTGCTGGGCGAGCACGGGCCGATCGACAACGAGCTGCGGTTCACCGATGAGCCGGCGAGGCACAAGCTGCTGGACATGATCGGGGACCTCTCGCTGATCGGGCGGCGCCTGAATGCCCGGATCGTGGCCCGCAAGAGCGGGCACGCGCTGAATCACCGGCTGGCCCGGGAGATCCTGGCGGTCACCAAGACGAACGAGCTGTCGGGGACGGCGCCGGGCGAGCCGGCGATGAGCATCCGGCAGATCCTGCGCCTGCTCCCGCACCGGTACCCGATGGTGCTGGTGGACCGGGTTCTGGAGATCGAGGGCGATCGCCGGGCGGTGGGCGTCAAGAACGTGACGATCAACGAACCATTTTTCCAGGGGCACTACCCCAGCACGCCGATTATGCCCGGGGTGCTCATCGTCGAGGCGATGAGCCAGCTCGCCGGGCTGATGCTCAGCCAGAAGCTCGAACGGACCGGCAAGGTCGCCGTGCTGATGAGTCTTGACGCCGTGAAGATCAGGAGGCCGGTTGTCCCGGGCGACCAGCTGGTGATGGAGACGGAGGCAATCCGGGCCGGGAGCCGGTTCGGTGAGGTGCGGTGCCACGCCTACGTGAGCGGGCAGCTCGCGGCAGAGGCGGTGGTGAAGTTTATGATGGTGGACGCCGAGCAGGAGTGACCGAGCCGTGACCGGAAGCGACACGACAATCCATCCAACCGCCGTCATCGGCGAGCGGGTCACGATCGGGCGGGGTGTGCGCATCGGGCCTTACTGCGTCGTCGAGGACGGCGCGGTGATCGGCGACGGGTGCGTCCTGCACGGGCACGTCACGGTGTACGGCACGACAACACTCGGCGCCGACAACATCATGTACCCCTACGCGGTGCTTGGCGCCGAGCCGCAGGACCTGAAATACCACGGCGAGGAGACGACGCTGTTCGTCGGCGACCGCAACCGCATCCGCGAGCACACGACGCTGCACCGGGGCACCGAGATGGGCGGCGGCAAGACGGTGATGGGCGACGACTGCCTGATCATGGTCGGCGCCCACGTCGCGCACGACTGCGTGATCGAGGACGAGGTGGTGATCGCCAACAGCGTGATGCTCGTCGGGCACAGCCTGATCGAGACGGGCGTGACGATCGCCGGCGGCGCTGGTGTGCACCACTTCGCGACGGTTGGGCGGTACGCCTTTGTCGGCGGTCTGACGCGGGTGGCCAAGGACGTCCCGCCGTTTGTCGTGTACGAGGGCAACCCGGCCGAGCCGAGGAAGCTGAACACGACGGCGCTGCTGCGTCGCGGCTGGGAGGTGGAGGTGGTCGAGCAGCTGCGCAGCGCGTACAAGCGGCTCTTCCGGAATCCCGAGGAGCCGATGCAGGTGTCGATGGACCGCCTGCGGGCGGACCCGGAGCAGCCGCCGTGCGTGGTGCACCTGTGCGATTTCCTCGAGCGGATGCAGATGGGCGTGCACGGCCGGTTTTTGGAATCGACGCGCAACCCGGCGGCGCCGAGGAACGGGCGGGGGTGAGTCGGTTCGGTTGACTCTGTCCTTCGTTCTCGCGCGTATCATCGCCCCCCATGCCCATCCTGGCCGCCACCAATATCCATGTTCATTACGGCCCCGACGTCATCCTTGACGGCGTGACGCTGTCGGTTGAGCCCGGGGAGCGGATCGGGATCGTCGGTCGCAACGGGGGCGGGAAATCGACGCTGCTCAAGGCGATCACCGGGTCACTGAAGGTCGATGGCGGTGATATCAGCATCCAGAAGGGTAAGCGGATCGGGTATCTCCAGCAGGACCCGGACCTGAAGCCGGACGAGACGCTGCGCACCGCCGCCGAGGGGGCGTTCGCCGAGCTGCACCACCTGCACGGGCAGCTCGACGGGGTCTTCGACGCGATGGCGACGGCCGATGGTGTGGCGCTGGACAAGCTCCTGAAGGATCAGGAGCGTCTTGAGGCGCGGATCGAGTCCTCCGGCGGGTACGCGATCGATCACAAGATCGACGCGACGCTGCACGGGCTGGGGTTCACCGATGCGCAGTTCGCGATCCGGTGCGAGGACCTCTCGGGCGGGCAGCGTGCGCGGCTGTCGCTGGCGAAGCTGCTGCTCGAATCGCCGGACGCGATCCTGCTCGACGAGCCGACCAACCACCTGGACATCGAGGGCTGCCTGTGGCTGGAGTCGTTCCTCAAGGAGGAGTTCACCGGGGCCGTGCTGATGGTGAGTCATGATCGGTACCTGCTCGACAACGTGGTGCACCGGATCATCGAGGTGGAGTTCGGGCGGATCATCGATTACCCGGGCTCGTACACCGCGTTCCGCGAGATCCGCGCCCAGCGCCGGCTGACGCAGCAGCGTTCGTTCGCCAAGCAGCAGACGAAGTTCAAGCAGCAGGAGGAGTTCATCCGCAAGTTCAAAACGGGCCAGCGCGCCAAGGAGGCGCGCGGGCGCCAGCTCAAGCTCGATCGGGAAAAAGAAATGGCGATCGAGAAGCCGATGGAGCTGAGCACGCTCCGGCTGTCGCTGCCCAAGGCGCCCAGGTCCGGGGATCAGGTGATCACGTCGCGCTACCTGACCAAGCAGTACGACAACATCGATCACAGGACGGGCGAGCCGATCGAGGGCGAGGCCGCGCAGAAGGCGCTGTACCGGGACCTGGACATCACCATCAGCCGCGGCGAGCGGTGGGGGATCATCGGGCCCAACGGCGCCGGCAAATCGACGCTGGCCAGGTGCATACTCGGCGAGCAGAAGCCGGACGCGGGGTTCACGAAGATCGGCTCGAATGTTCTGGTGGGTCACTTCGCGCAGACGAGCGAGGGGGTTGATCCGGAGCTTTCGGTGTACCGGTACATCCAGCGCGAGGTGAAGCGGAACACCGACGGCGAGGTGGAGCTGAGCGAGCAGCAGTCGCGGGACCTGGCGGGGGCGTTCCTGTTTTCCGGGAGCGAGCAGGACAAGCAGATGCTGGTGCTGTCCGGCGGCGAGAAGAGCCGGTGCAGGCTGGCGGCGTTGATCGCCAGCGCGAAGAACCTGCTGGTGCTCGACGAGCCGACGAACCACCTGGACATCCCCAGCGCCGAACGGCTGGAGGAGGCGCTGTCGATCGAGGGCGGGTACGCCGGGACGGTGATCCTGATCAGCCATGATCGCGCGCTGATCGACGCGGTGTGCGACCATGTGATCGCCCTCGACGGGGAGGGCAACGCCGAGGTCGTGATCGGCAACTACACGGACTGGCGCCGGAAGCACACGCAGCGGCAGCGCGCGTCGAAGGACCGGCTTGAGGCCGAGCGCGAGGAGGAACGCCGGAAAGAGAAGCAGCGCCGGGCGCAGCGCGAATCGAAGAAGGCCAGGCAGGCGCCGGCGAAGTCGTCAACGAACAACAAGCAGCGGATGCTCGAGCGGATGAGCGTTGAGCAGCTCGAGAAGAAGATCGAAGAGATCGAGAAGGGGATCGCCGGGGCGGATGCCGAACTGGCGGACCCCGATGTCTGGCGCGATGGGAAGAAGATGGACAAAATCAGCGGCGAGCGGCAGAAACTGGTGGAGGAGTTGGAGCCGTTGGAGTTTGAGTGGTCGAGGAGGGCGGAGGGGGAGTGATCGAAGATCAGTCCTTTTTCGGCCATACGACCTCGCCCTTGTAGTTGATGTATCCCCGGACACCCTTATCAGAAAATTCGGCAATTGGCCCGTTGAATTTATAAATATAATCGTAGGTCGGTGGCACAATTACTTCGTCGTTAATCGTGCTCAGGCCCCAGAGGCCGTTCGATCGGAATGGGTAGACATCGTGAGGCCTCGGTGTGGGTGGTTCCGGAGTGTGAACAGACTTCGCAACAAAGTTCCCTTGCATGTCGATGTATTTGAAATCAGCGATGCGTGCATCCGGGAATCGTTCCAGCCCTCGTACAAACTCGAATTCATAAATGATAACACTCGCTGTGCCGTCATAGAATGGGGTGGCATAGTCGAATTGGAACGGGTAGATGTACGAGCCAGAGTGATCGATGTAACCCCATTTTCCATCGGTCATCACCGCGGCGGTGTTTTCATTGAAATCACTTGCGGAATCGGATTGAGGCTGGATCGACCAATTGCCTGTTGAATCAATGAATCCAAGTTTGCCTCCGGACAGTGCTCGGGCTAATCCGTTGAAAAAGTGCGTCATCGCCATCGTGAATCGAAGCTGGATTACAACATCGCCGCGCTGATCGATGTATCCGAACTGGCCGTTGATTTCTACGGCGTAGAATTCCGGATTCGCATACGTAATCGACGAGTATGAAACCCCGTTCGGTGCGGTTGAATACCCGTTGAATTTAAGTCGTGGCTCGCGGAACAATATGAATGCCACAATCAAGGCCGAGAGAATCAGGAGGGCAGAGATAATGGTCCGTTTGCGGCTCATCACTGATTCATTGTAGGGCCTTCACCGTCTCCAGCACCTCATCAGCGTGCCCCGGGATCTTCACCTTGTCCCAGCGCTGCGCGACCGTTCCGCTGGGTTTGATGAGGTAGGTCGTGCGCACCACGCCCATGTACCTGCGGCCGTACATCGATTTCTCGACCCAGACGCCGTACTTGTCGCAGACTTTGGGGAGTTTGTTGTCGTCAGGGGTGTCGGCGAGGATGGGGAAGTTCAGGTTGTTTTTCTGCGCGAACTTCGCCTTGCTCTTGACGTTCTGGGGGCTGACGCCGAGGACGACGGCGCCGGCGCGTTTGAATTTGCTCATGTCGTCGCGGAAGTCGCAGGCTTCCTGCGTGCAGCCTGACGTATCGTCCTTGGGGTAGAAGAAGAGGACGACCGGCTTGCCCTTGTACTGGGTGAGCCGGTGGGGTTGGTCGTCCTGGTCGCAGAGTGTGAATGCGGGCGCGCGTTTTCCGGGGGCGATCAGTGTCATGCGCGCCATGGTAATCCAAGCAGCGCGGATCCGTCACAGGTTTATCCCGCCTCAACCCAGCCGATGAGCGCCATGAGCATGCCCATGGCGAGGATCAGCGCGGCGATGGCGATGCCGGCGCCGACCATGCGCTTGCGGTGGAGCGCCTCTTGCACGAGGTCGAGCTTGGCCTGCACCGCGGGGCGCGAGAGGTCCTCGCCCCGGCGGGCGGCGTCCTGAACCTGCGCGATGACGAGGTTGGAGTTGAACGTGGACATGCCCAGGCGCCTGCCCAGGGCGATGATCCGTTCGCGGCGTTCGGGGGTGAGCAGCGCGCTGGCGCCGCTGTCGAGCTGCTCGACGACCCGGCGCCCGAAGATGGATTGTGCGTCGAGCGGCGGGATCTGCGAGGCGGATCGGTTTTCACGGACGATCTCGGCCCGGCGGAGGCGCTGCTGGATCTCGGGCGCGCCGGGATCATCGTCGCTCGCGACAAGGCGGAGCTTCGGCGGCGCCGGGGTGGCCCTTGCGGGCCCCGGGCTTGGGGTGTTCTGGTCGTCGCCTGGGCGCATGGATGCGGGAGTAATCGGGCGTCTGCCGCCTTGACGAAAGCCCATCCGGGTGGATGGTCGATCAGGGTCGGTACACTCCCACCGCCCGCCGTTGGGACCGGGACAACCCCAATAGACCGCCGCGACGGCTCGCGGCAGCCCGTGACACCCCGCCGGAGCATCCCTTGACTGAAGGTCCGATCACGATGACGCCAGCAGAGACAGCGACCAACTCGCCGAGGCCATCGGGCGCCGATTCCGTGCCGGATGTTCCTCTGACGGGTGCGATCGCCCCGCCACCCATGGTGCGGGCGCCGATGTCGCCGGCAGAGGCGATCGGGCGTCTGGACCGGGCGTCGAAACAGGGGAAGCTGCCGGGCTTCGAGCGGCGCGGCGACACCGGGTTCCGGGCGCTGGTGTACGGCGAGCCCTTCGATCGAGCGGTGCTCGGGTCTGTCCGGCCCGGGGGTGACGGGTGTGTGATCGAGTTGCAACTGAGGCTGCTGAGGAAGATGCCGGCGATTTCGATCGCGCTGGTCGTCGTCTCGATCTGGCCGGGCGTTTGGCTGACGGACTCGATGATCCAGACGTACTTCCCGGGGTACCCCAACTCGTTCTGGGTGACGGCGGCGTGGTACCTGCCGCTGACGGTGATCCCGCTGCCCTGGGTGCTGCGGAAGATGTGGCGCAAGAGCGAGGGGGTCGCACGCGAGGAGCTTGATAAAACAGTCGGCAAGATCGTGCGCGCGGTGGGCGGGACGGCGGGTTAGGCGCACGCACCGCTGTTTATTCATGCCGGCGTCATGCGGCCGACGGTCCTGGGCTTGAGCGGGAACGCCTCGCACAGCGCGGCGATGTCGTTGAGCGTGACGGCGTTGATCGCGGCGAGTTCTTCTTCGAGCGTGCGGTGGGCGCCGAGGTAGGTCCACATCTTTCCGAGGCGCTGCATCCGGCCGTCGGGGCGTTCTCCGGCGAGGGTGACGCTGGTGGCGAGCTTGTTGCGGAGCCGTTCGAGGTCATCGTCGGTGATGGCGCTCGCGATCACGTCGGTCTCGCGATCGAGGACGGCCCAGACCTCATCGGCGCGGTCGGGGTCGCAGGTGGCGTAGACGGAAAAGACGCCCGTGCCGTCGTGCGGGTCGTAGAACGCCTGCGCCTCGTCCGCGAGCCCGGGCTCGATGAGCGACCAGTGCAGCTTCGAGTTGCCCGAGTCTCCCAGCGCCAGCGCCAGCAGCGTGGCGGCGTACCGGCGGTCATCGCCCATCGCCGGCGCCTCGGCGGACATGAGCATGTAGCAGCGCGTCACCGAATCATCGGTGAGCGTGAACGACTCGTCCTTGAAGACCGGCGATCCGAGATCCCGCTCGGTCCCGGACGCCGACCAGCCGGCGCACGCGCACCGCACCCGATCGACGGCCTCGTCGAACGCGACCTTGCCCGAGAACGCGACGACGGTGTTGTCGGCGGCGTACCGATCGTTGAAATAGCGGCGCATCTGTTCGGCGGTCATCGCGCTGACGGTCTCCTTCGTCCCGAGCACGCGGTGGGCGAGCGGGTGGGCGCCGAACCGGCGGGCGGTGAGCTCCTCGTAGAGCACCCAGAAGGGCTCATCCTTGTACATGGCGATCTCTTCGAGGATCACGTCCTTCTCGTTGGTGAAGTCCTCTTCGCGCAGCGCGGGGCGGAGGATGTCGGCGAGGATCTCCGTCGCCTGGGGCAGCGACTCGGGGAGGACCTGCGCGTGGAAGGCGGTCATTTCAGATGACGTGAAGGCGTTGTAGCGGGCGCCGATCTCATCGAACTCGCGGTTGACATCGTCGGCGGAGCGTTGCTCGGTGCCCTTGAACATCATGTGCTCGAGGAAGTGGCTGACGCCCATGACATCGCCGGCCTCATCGCGGGCGCCGGTCTTGACGAAGAACCCGCAGGCCGCGGTGTGCGCATCGGGGTCGGTCTCGGCGATGACGGTCAGGCCGTTGCTGAGGGTTGCCTTGTGGAACTCGACGGGCATGATGACTCCGGTTCGGTAGGGGGGATGGGGGTGTCCAGTTGTTGTCGGATCGATCGGGCGACGGCTTGCGGGTTGTCGGCGGCGCCGATGGCGGCGGAAACGGCGACGCCGAACGGGGCTCCGTTGGCGGCCTTGAGGAGCCCGGGAACATTGTCGGCGTTGATCCCGCCGATGGCCAGCGCCGGGGGCAGGGCGGGGGCGTGCGCGAGGTACTCAGACAGCAACGATGGGCCCGCGATGGCTGGTTTTTGCTTGGTCGTGGTCGGGAACATCGCCCCGACGCCGCAGTAGTCGACCCCGGCGTGCTGGGCGTCGATGGCCTGCTCGACGGTGGAAGCGGAGACGCCGACGAGGAGGCGGCCGCCGGCGAGCTTGCGGACGGACTCGACACCGAGATCGTTCTGGCCGAGGTGCACGCCGTCGGCGCCGGCGAGCATTGCGATGTCGGGGCGGTCGTTGATGATGACGCTCGCGTTCATCGGGTGCGCCAGCTCAACAAGAGCGCACGCCCGGGTAAGCAGTTCGGAATCGCTGAGCGATTTTTCACGGAGTTGCACACAGTCGGCGCCGCCGGTGATGGCGAGGCGGGCGGTTTCGAGCCAGGGTTGTTTGCACAACGCCTCGGTGACGATGACGCACAGTTTCCACCCACGGAACCCATCGCGGTCGACGCCGAGCGCGAGTGACAGCCGCTTGTGCGCCTCGTACAGACGGTACCGGAGCGATGCGGTGGTCTTTGCCGCGTGTGATGTCCCTGGGTTGAGCTTCAGGGTTTCTTCGATCGACCGCAGTGCTTCGGCGGCGCGCCCGGCGGCGGCGTCGATGACGGCGCGACAGGACAATCGGGTTTGTTCTTCCTTTGTTTCGATCATCGTCCCGACGTCGCCCGGCGTGTCGCGGTTGGCGATCAGGGCGAGCGGATCGACACCGGCGTCGCGGAGCAGCCCGCGGACCGTGTGGCGGACGGACTTGAGTTCCGCCGTCAGCGCCGCGTGATCGAGCGAAAAACGCGAGCAATCTTCGAGGACGCGCAGGCCCTCGCTCGCGCGGTTGGCCGCGGCGTCGAGGATCCGGAGGGTGTCGGGGGCGAATGCGGGCATCGGGTGTGATGGTATCCGCGATGCGCATTGCGCGTGCCGAGGCCTCTGCTCTGAGTGGCCACGATTCGGGCTGAATCAGGGTCGGATTTGAATAGCAATCGAGTGAATATCGAATGAAAACATGGCCATGCAAAGCCGAGGCCATGCCACGCGATCTTTACGCCAGCGCCTGTTCGAGGTCGGCGAGGAGGTCCTCGGGGTCCTCGATGCCGATGCTCAGGCGGACGAGGTTGTCGTCAATGCCGAGTTCGGCGCGTTTCTCGGGCGGGACGGAGGCGTGGGTCATGATCGCCGGGTGCTCAACGAGCGACTCGACGCCGCCGAGCGACTCGGCCAGCGCGAAGATGTTGACGCGCTCGAGCATCGTGCGCGACCGGTCGATGCCGCCCGAGACGAAGATGGTGATCATCCCGCCGAAGCCGGTCATCTGTTTCTTCGCGATCTCGTGCTGCGGATGCGAGGGCAGTCCCGGGTAGACGACGCGCTCGATGTCGTCGCGGGCTTCGAGCCACTGCGCGATGCGCATCGCGCTGGCGTTGTGCCGCTCCAGGCGCACGTCGAGGGTTTTGATGCCTCGCAGGACCAGGTAGGAATCGAAGGGCGACAGGACGGGCCCGGCGGAGTTGTGGATGAATCGGATGCGCTCGGCGAGTTCGGGCCGGCTCGTCACCAGCAGGCCCGCGATGCAGTCGGAGTGCCCGTTGAGGTACTTCGTGGCGCTGTGCATGACGATGTCGCAGCCGAGATCGAGCGGGCGCTGGTTGATGGGCGTGGCGAAGGTGTTGTCGCAGGCGACGATCGCGCCGGGCGCCTTGGCGCGGGTGATGCGGACGATGGACTCGAGGTCGAGGACCTTCAGCAGCGGGTTGGTCGGGGTTTCGAGCCACACGAGCGCCGTGTCGCCGGTCAGCGAATCCTCGAAGCGTTGCAAGTCGGTCATGTCGACGGGGACGACGGTGAGACCCTGCGAGCGCTCGCGCACGCGGTTGAAGAGACGGTGTGTGCCGCCGTAGAGGTCATCACCGGTGACGATCCGGCTGCCCTGATCGAGGAGGTCGAGGGTCAGCGAGGTGGCGGCCATGCCCGAGGAGCACGCGAAGCCGCCTCGGGAGGGGTCGGTCTCTTCGGGGATGGTCGAGCCCTCGAGCAGGGCGACCATGCGCTCGAGCGCGTAGCGGGTGGGGTTGTGCGAGCGGGTGTACTCGTACCCCTTGTGGACGCCGGGCGAGTCCTGCGCGTAAGTCGAGGAGAGGAAGATCGGCGGCATGACGGCGCCGGTGATGGGTTCGGGGCGTTGGCCGGCGTGGATGACGCGCGTCCCGGGGCGTTATTCGCGTGGGTCGATCATGTACAGACTCGGGTGTGAAGTGGTGCGGTCGGGTGTCGGTCGGGATCAGTCGGTCGGACGCTGGGCGCGGAGGTAGTTGATCAGGTCGATGCGGGTGATCAGCCCCATGAAGCGGTCGCTGTCGTCGGGGTCGGCGATGATCGCGACACGGTCGGAGCGGAAGATCGGCACGAGCGTCTTGATCTCGGCGTCGGGGGGGATGGTTTCGAGCCGCTTGGTCATGAACTCGCTGACGGGGCTGTCGAGCGACGTGCCCTCACTCAGCAGCGCCAGGAGCACGTCGCTCTCATCGATGATGCCGATGGCCCTGCTCCGGCGTTTGCCGGTCTTCTCGGGGTCTGGCAGCGGCTCGACGATGGCGACCTGCGAGACGTCGTAGAGCTTCATGGTCTTGAGCGCGCCGCCGAGCGTATCGGTGGGCTTGAGCGTGAAATCCTCGCGATTGCTGTGGCGGCGCGCGATGAGGTCGCGGAGGTCGTTGTGCTTGTCGCGCTCGATGAACCCGTTGTCGATCATCCAGAAGTCGTTGTACATCTTCGAGAGGTACTTGGCGCCGTTGTCGCAGACGAAGGTGACGCAGGTCTTGGGCTCGGTCTGCTTCCTGCACCATTCGAGCGCCGCGTGGAGGAGGCAGCCGGTGCTCGAGCCGCCCAGGAGGCCCTCTTTCATCAGCAGCTCGCGCCCGGCGAGGAAGGACTCGCCATCGGTGACGGCGATCGCGTCGTCGACCAGATTCATGTCGCACACGTCCGGGACGAAGTCCTCGCCCATGCCCTCGACGAGCCACGCGCCGGCGGTGACGTGCTCGCCCCGGCAATGCAACGGCTCGAGGATCGAACCGGCGGGGTCGGCGAGGACGATCTTGCAATCGGGGTTGTGCTCCTTGAAATACCTGCCCGCGCCCGTGAGCGTGCCCCCCGAGCCGACACCGACGACGAAGGCGTCGAGCGTCAGCCCCAGCGCATCGATCTGGGCGGCGATCTCGGGGGCCGTCGTGTCGTAATGGGCGGCGGCGTTGTCGTCGTTGGCGAACTGGTTGATGTAGAGCGAGTTGGGCGTCTCCTTGGCGATCCGGGCGGCGACGTCCTGGTAATAGTCGGGGTGGCCCTTGGTCACATCCGAGCGGGCCATCCGCACGTCGGCGCCCATGGCCCGCAGGTGCATGATCTTTTCCTTGGCCATCTTGTCGGGGACCACGACGATCAGCTTGTAGCCGCGCTGGCCGGCGACGAGCGCCAATCCCAGCCCGGTGTTGCCGGCGGTGCCCTCGATGAGCGTGGGCTTCTCGTCGGCGTTCGGGTCGATGCGTCCGTCGGCCTCGGCGGCCTCGATCATCGAGATCCCGATGCGGTCCTTGATGGAGGCGGCGGGGTTCTGCGATTCCATCTTCAGGAACAGGCGGCAGGGGCCGGTGTCGAGTTTCGTAACCTCGATCATCGGGGTGCGCCCGACCATGTCGAGGACGTTCCCGAAGACGGGGCCTCCGGGGGTCTCGATGGCGGTGAACCGGTTGTCAGTCCGGGCTTGCGGTGAAGGGGCGTTAGGCATACCCGGAGTGTAGCACCGGGAGGGCGGAATCGAAGGGGCAGGGCAGGGGATTTGGGCGGCGTTTGGACGCCGAGTCTGAGCGGAGCGAAGGCTCGGATTTCGGACGGGTCGGGCTACTGATTCGCGATCGGATCGGCGGTCCAGAGGTTGAGGATGGTCTGGATGCGGGGGTCGTCGGGGTCGCGGAAGTAGAGGGCGTGTGCCGGCCGCTGTTTCCCGTTTTCATACCACTCAATCCGAGTCAGGTGTTTCTGTGCGTGGATGAAGCAGAACGCATCATCGGTGGTGTGTCTGCGGCGCCGCATGAACCTGCGGAATTCAACCACACCATTTTCGATGATGGCAGTTCGCCGAGTGGTGAATAGACAGAGCTGAATGTAGTTGACGATAGGCGACACGAGAATGATGACGAAGAACGGCAGGAACGTGCTCCATATCGAGTTTGTCATATTTAGCTTGTGAAGCATGCGGGCTAGTGTCCAAACAATGTACAACGAAGGCGCCGCCATGACGACAAACAGCAGCAGGGAGTGACGCCTCGACATCGGTGGATCGCTTTTGAAATGCTGTGGGGAGTGGGGTTCTTCCCGAATGCGTCGTGGTCCAAGCACTCCCGCAATGAGCACGCACGGCGCCGAAGATCCTTTTGAAAGATAATGCTCAATAAAAACGCCCGAATGGAGCCAGCGTATTGAGGACCGTGAGCAAACGCTTGCGATGATCGCGCCCCGATGTATGTCGAGCGCCTTATCCGAAATGGCGTCAAGCGCGCGCCGGTCTGATCTTTTTAGCAATCGGAGAAGCCATCGATATACACTAAGCGTAACGATAAGATATCCGCCAAACGACAAGTCGATCATCCATAGCGGGAACCTGATTTGTCTTGAATATAAAGCAACTATTGTGATACCGATGAATCCGAGTCCGCAAGCAATCCCGTAGATAAAACCCAATTGAGTTGTTTTCTCGATGAACCGCAGCCCGACCACCCGCACCCATCGCGGCGGATCGTGCTCTTCGTCAACCGTGATCGTGCATCGGGTCTCGGACGCCATGCACGGAGAGTATCAGCGCAGAAAAATGGCCACGATCCCTCGTGGCCATTGGTGTGAGTCAGGTTGTCCGTTACGCCCTATTCCAGAGCCGCGGCGCCCGAGATGATCTCGGTCAGCTCCGTCGTGATCATCGCCTGGCGGGCGCGGTTGAACTGGCGTGTGAGGGCTTTGCCCATCTTGCCGGCGGCGTCGGTGGCGGACTTCATCGCGATCATCCGCGCCACGTGCTCGGAGACGATCGCGTCGGAGAAGCACTGCGCCAGCGTCGTCCGCACCGTCTCGGGCAGCAGCTCGGCGAGCAGCTCGCCCGCCTCGGGATTGAACTCGTAGAGCGGGCTCGGGCCGGTTGGCGCCCCGCCTTCAGCGGTTTCCGTCGGGGGCTTGAGCGGCAGGAGCTGGATGATCTCGGGGCTCTGCTTGCCGGCGCTCTGGTAGCGCATGAACACGACGCGGATAGCGCTGAGCTCGCCCGCGCTGAAGCGGTCCATGTATTCCTGCGCGAGGTGCTCGATCTCCTCGCGGTGGGGGTTGTCGCCGAAGTGGGTGTGGTGGCGTGTCGCCGGCGAGCCCTGGAACTTCAGGTACGCGACGCCCTTCTTGCCGACGAGCTCGGTTTCGTACGGATGGCCCAGCGACCGGAGGTGCTTCATGGCGAGGCGGAGGACGCCGCCGTTGTAGGGGCCGCACAGCCCGCGGTCGGACGTGAGGATGAGCACGAGTTCGGGCTTTTTGGAGATGTCGCCGGCGGGCCCGGAGATAAGCGGGTGGTTGATGTCGCCGGCGGTGGCCGCGAGCTCCTGGACGAGCTTGAAGACGCCCTCGGTGTAGGGCTTGGCGGCGGTCGCCCTGGTCTGGGCGGCGGCGAACTTGGCGGTGGCGATCATCTGCATCGTGCGGGTGATGCGTTTGATGTTGCCGACCGCCTTCATGCGGTTCTTGATTTCGCGGATGGTGGCCATAGGGGGCAAGTGTAGCCCCGGGGGAGGGGGCGGGGAAGGGTAGGAAGGGGCCTCC
>Ga0114931_10003459_pt1 | contig 20000 bp, 13 predicted proteins | sample 2SBtaG_FD_89579 | JGI IMG/M metagenome (GOLD analysis project Ga0114931, IMG submission 89579) | Deep subsurface microbial communities from Kolumbo volcano to uncover new lineages of life (NeLLi) - 2SBTROV14_V59a metaG | ecosystem: Environmental > Aquatic > Marine > Volcanic | place: Kolumbo...
CGGGCGATGCCGGCCAGCGGCGCGCGCAGGTTGCGCTCGATGTCGTACACCAGCGCCTTGAGCGGCGACACGTACAAGACGCGCACCCCCGGCTCGGCCGGCGGCTCGTGGGCCAGCCGGTCCACATAATAAAGGAAGGCGGCCAGGGTCTTGCCGCTGCCGGTGGGGGCGCAGAGCAGGGCGTGCTCGCCCGCAGCGATACGCGCCCAGCCGCGCTCCTGGACCTCGGTCGAGCCCGGGAACGACGACTCGAACCAGCGCTGGGTCGCCGGGCCAAAGCGGTCCACGGCCGGGAGTCTGCCCCGCGGTCCGGTCCCACACAATGACGCATTGGAAATGCGTCGTTGTGGAAGGCGTTTGCGTATCACCGAGCCGATTAGGCCGTTGGCCGGGCTCGCGCGTCGACAACGGCATGGCCACGGGAATGTCCAGGATCCTCGCGCTCTGTCTACCGCTTGCCGCCTGCTCGACCACGCGGGCGCCCGGATCCGGGGTTGGCACCGAGCCGGTCTACACCGCGGCCGCCGGCGCCACGGCGCGGGCCGGGTTCGACTCGCTGGGATCCCCCGCCATCGCCAGGGCGGCGCTGGCCTATCGCGACACCGCGGAGGAATCGGCCCCACCGATGCAGCTGACCGCCTCGGATGGCACCGGCCTGGCACTGGTCGGGCTCGACGCCCGCGCGGTGGTCGACGGGCCGATCGCGTTCACCGAGCTGCACCTCACCTTTGCCAACCCGACCGACCGGCGGATCGAGGGCCGCTTCACCATCACGTTGCCGCCGGGCGCGGCCACCAGTCGCCTGGCGATGCGCCAGGGTGACCGGTGGCAAGAAGCCGAGGTGGTCGAGCGCCAGCTGGCGCGCCGCGCCTACGACGATTTCCTCCACCGGCGGCAGGACCCGGCGCTGCTCGAGAAGGAGGCCGGCAACCAGCTCAGCGCGCGGGTCTTTCCCATCGCGCCGCGCGAGCGCAAGCAGCTCATCGTCTCCTACTCGCAAGAGCTGGCGTCGTCGGAGGCGACCTACCGGCTGCCGCTGCGCGGGCTGCCGGCGATCGACGCCCTGCACGTGAAGGTCTATCGCGGCACCGGCGCGCCGGGCGCGCCGCTCACCTACGAGACCGCGAGCTTCGACAAGAACCGGTGGAAGCCGGACCGCGACTACGAGCTGCCGCTGGCCAGCCGCGTGCAGGGATTGTCGGCGGGCAACCTCGCCGTCGCCCGCATCGATCCCGGCCTGACTGCCGACACCTCTCCGGTGAAGAGCGCGCTGATCCTGTTCGACACCAGCGCCTCCCGCGCGCCCGGGTTCCATCGTCAAGTCGACCGCCTGGGCCAGCTCATCCAACGGATGAGCGCCGCCAGCCCCGAGCTGCAGATCGAGGTGGCGACCTTCGACAACGCGCCGGCGCCGATCTACGCCGGTCCGGCTGCTGCGTTCGGCGAGGCTCAGCTCGACGCCGTGCGCGCGCGGCGCCCGCTGGGCGCGTCCAACCTGTCGGCGGCGCTGGCGTGGGCGGCGACGCGGCCCAGGCGCGAGCGCGCCATCATCATCTCGGATGCGGTCGTCACCGCCGGTGACGACGACGGCGCCGCGCTGATCGCGGCGGCCCGCGCGTTGCCGGTCGATCGCATCGACGTGGTGCTGGTCGGCGGCATTCGCGACGACGACACCGCCGGGCAGCTGGCCCTCGGCGCCGCCGCCCGCGACGGCGTGGTTCTCGACGGCGACCTCGAGCCGCGCGAGCTGGCCCAGCGCATCAACCAGTCGACCGTCAGTGGCATCGACGTCAGCGTGCCCGGCGCCGACTTTGTCTGGCCGCGGCGCGTCGACGGCGTGCAGCCCGGCGACCAGTTCCTGGTCTATGCCGAGCTGCCCAAGGCGGCCGCGGGCAGCATGACCGTGCATCTGGGTGGCGCGATCAGCCGCGATCTCACCGTGCCGCTGGTTCGCGCCGAGCGCCCGCTGGTCGAGCGGGCCATGGCCACCGCTCGCATCGCCGGGCTCACCGCCGAGCGCGCCGCCGCCACCGACGCCGCGCGCAAGAAGGAGCTGAAGGCGCGCATCGTCGAGCTGGCGACCCGCCACCGCGTGCTGTCGGACTTCACCGCGCTGCTGGTGCTGGAGACCGCCGCCGACTACGAGCGCTTCGGCATCGACCGCAAGGCGCTGGCCGACATCCTCACCGTCGGGCCGCGCGGGGTGACCCTGGAGAAGCGCGCCGCCGCGCTGAGCATCGCCACACCGGTGGCCAAGAACGACAAAGACAAGGGCAAGATCACGACCAAGACCGTGGACGGCGACTTCAAGCAGAAGGCCAGCTCGTCGCGCGCCGCCACGGGTGAAAAGCGCGACCAGCTATCGGCCGACGCCGATGACTTCGGCGAGGTCGAGAAGAAGGAGCTCGAGCCGGCCAAGCCGGAAGAGACCACCGGCGCACCGATGGTCAACGCGCCGCCGCCGCCACCCGCGGCCGATCCGACCTCGCCACCGGAGCGCCGCCCGGCACCGGCCGACCAGCCGGGTCCTGCCGGGCACCTGGCGCGCGGCGAAGAGGGGCTGGACCGCGGCAGGCGTCTCGCGGCAACCGACGACGGCACCATCGCCACCGGCGCCACCGCGCAGGGCGTCGCGGCCGACGAGAGGGTGGCCGACCCGAACGCCGCGGAGGCGCAGGAGGAGAGCGGCCCGCCGCCGCTCACCGGCCACTTCGCCACCCTGAGCAAGATGATCTCCGACGGTCACGTCGACGAGGCCGTGGTCGACGCCCTGTCCTGGCGCAGCGAGGATCCGGGCGACGTCATGGCGCTGGTCGGCCTGGGCCAGGCGCTCGAGGCCCGCGGCGACGCCGCGCTGGCCGCCCGCGCCTACGCCTCGATCATCGATCTGTTTCCGTCGCGCGCCGACCTTCGCCGGTTCGCCGCCCAGCGACTGGAGCGGATCGCCGGCGACCCGTCGTCGCTGGCGCTGGCCATCGACTCGCTGGGCAAGGCCGAGGCGCAGCGCCCGGACCATCTCACCGTGCATCGCCAGCTGGCCTACGACCTGGTTCGCGCCGGCCGTCTGGCCGACGCCTTTGCAGCTCTCGAGCACGGTCTCGAGCGCCGCTATCCCGACGGCCGCTTCGCCGGCGGCGTGCGCATCCTGCGCGAGGACCTGGGCATCGTCGGCGCCGCCTGGATCGCCCGCGAGCCCGCTCGCCGGGCCGAGGTGCTGAAGCGCCTGGCCACTCACCACGCGACGCTGGCGACGGCGCCGTCGACCCGCTTCGTCCTGTCGTGGGAGACCGACGCCAACGACGTCGACTTTCACATCTACGACGCCAAGGGTCACCACGCCTTCTTCCAGCACATGAAGCTCGAGACCGGCGGCGAGCTGTACGCCGACGTCACCACCGGCTACGGCCCCGAGTGCTTCACCATCAACGGCACGCCCGAGGCCGGCCCGTACCACCTGAAGATCCACTACTACTCGCGCGGGCCGATGGGCTACGGCATGGGCGAGCTGGAGATCCTGCACCACGACGGCAAGGGCGGCCTGGGCATCGAGAGCCGCCCGTTCGTGGTCATGAACGACGGCGCCTTCGTCGACCTCGGCACCGTCGCGGATTGAGCGGGCGGGCCGGCGCGCGGACTTGGCGCCGGCGTAGGCGATGCCGAATGGCATCCACGAGGTAAAGGATGCGAAAGGGCGTGACCGCCGGCCACATACTGTAGTAACTGCGTGCTTCTGATGAAGTATCTTCGTGTTCTGGTCCTGGTCTCGTCGGCTGCCCTGGTCGTCGGCTGCGGCGGCTCCCACTCGAACAACCCGGACGCCGGCCCTGGCAACCCGGACGGCGGTGGTGGTGCCGATGCCGGCGGCATCACCGGCTGCGGTGACGGGGTGGTGGTGGCGCCAGAGCAGTGCGACGACGGCAACTTCGTCCCCGGCGACGGCTGCGAGCCGGACTGCACGCTGACCGATGCCGAAGAGGTCCAGTGCGAGACGCTGACGCCGCTGTCGTCGGGAGTCTGCGAGGTGACCGCCGGCGGCAGCAACCAGCTGATCAAGGGCGACATCCTGACGCCGGGCAAGATCTATCGCGGCGGTCAGGTTGCGGTGGACTCCAGCGGTAGCATCACCTGCGTCGGCTGCGACTGCACGGCGATGGCTGCCGGCGCGACGGTCATCACCTGCCCGCAGGGCGCGGTGTCGCCGGGCCTGATCAATGCCCACGACCACATCACCTACACGCAAAACAGCCCGTACAACGACACCGGCGAGCGCTACGAGCAGCGCCACGACTGGCGCAAGGGCATTCGCGGTCACACCAAGATCTCGGCCGCCGGCAGCGCCACGGCAGACGAGAAGGACTGGGGCGAGCTGCGCCAGCTCATGGGCGGCACCACCTCGCTGATCGGCTCGGGCAGCGGCAAGGGACTGTTGCGCAACCTCGACGTCTCCAACGCCGAGGAAGGGCTGGGGCAGAAAGCGGTCGACTACTCGACCTTCCCCCTCGACGACTCGGGCGGCACCCAGCGCGACGGCGACTGCAACTACGGCTCCAGCCCCGACACCGAGGACAGCATCGCCATGGATGATTCGTACGTGCCGCACGTGGCCGAGGGCATCGACAAGGTGACGCGCAACGAGTTCCTCTGCACCAGCTCGATCACCTTCGACACCATGGCGCCGGGCGTCGCCCACGACCTGACGCAGAAGCAGAGCGCGTTTATCCACGCGGTCGGCCTCGAGCCGCAGGACTACGAGCTGATGGCTCACGACGGCACCGGGCTGATCTGGTCGCCGCGCTCGAACATCACCCTCTACGGCAACACTGCCGAGGTCACGGTGGCAGCGCGCGCGGGCGTGCTCATCGCGCTGGGCACCGACTGGACCCCGAGCGGCTCGATCAACGCGCTGCGCGAGCTGCGCTGCGCCGACGGCTTCAACTCGACCTACCTCGACGGCTACTTCACCGACCAGCAGCTGTGGCGGATGGTCACCGTCAACGCCGCCGGGATCGCCGGTGACGCCGGCGTCATCGGCCTGCTTGCTCCGGGCAAGGTCGCGGATATCTCCATCTTCGACGAGTCGACCAACGACGGCTTCCGCGCCGTGGTCGCCGCCGATCCGCAGGACGTCGCGCTGGTGATGCGCGCCGGCAAGCCGCTGTACGGCGAGGATGCGGTGATCGCCGGCCTGACCAGCGACAGCTGCGACACCCTCGACGTCTGCGGCACCGGTATGCACGTCTGCATGCAGAGCGAGATCGGCAAATCGCTGTCCGACCTGCAGACCTCGGTCGGATCGATCTACGGCGCCTTCTTCTGCGGGACGCCGGACAACGAGCCGACCTGCGTTCCCAGCCGGCCGCAAGCGGTCAACGGCTCCACGGTCTACACCGGGCAGGTCACGGCCACTGATTCGGACGGCGACGGCATCGCCGACGCCAGCGACGACTGCCCCAGCGTGTTCAACCCGATCCGTCCGCTCGACGACGGCGTGCAGGCCGACTTCGACAGCGACGGCGTGGGCGACGCCTGTGACGTCTGCCCGACCGCGGCCGACACCGACACCTGCCCGTCGTTCAACCCGTCCGACGCCGACGCCGACGGTGTCACTGATTCCACCGACAACTGTCCCGGCATCTACAACCCCGACCAGGCCGACAGCGACAGCGACGGGGCTGGCGATGCCTGCGACGCCTGCCCCAACGCGGCCAACCCCGGCGGCGCCGGCTGCCCGACCACCATCTACGACATCAAGAGCGGTGTGACGCCGCTGGGCAGCAACATCTCGCTGTCCAACGCGCTGGTCACCGGGCGATACACCGACGGCTTCTTCTTGCAGGTCAAGGAGACCGACTCCGGCTACAACGGCGCGGACAACTCCGGCATCTTCGTCTACGCCCCGGCCAACACCGTGGCCGTGGGCGACCGAATCGACATCGCCAGCGCAACGCCGGCCGACTACTTCGGTGAGATCCAGCTGGGCAGCGCGGTGGTGTCGGTGACGTCGTCGGGCGACACGCCGCCGGCGCCGATTTCGGTCAGCGCGAGCGACATCGCCACCGGCGGGTCGCGAGCGGCTGCGCTGGAGGGCGTGCTGGTGACCATCACCAACGCCACCGTCGCCGACGTCGCGCCGACGCCGGGGCCGGGCGATTCGGCGCCGACCAACGAGTTCGTCGTCGATTCGATGCTTCGGGTCGACGATCTGCTCTATTTGATCACACCGTTCCCGCTGGTGAACCAGAACTTCGCCTCGATCACCGGCATCGTCGCCTACCGCAACAACAATTCGAAGCTCGAGCCGCGGGCGGCCGGCGACTACGTCGCCGGGGCGTCGACCATCGCGTCGTTCGGTCCGGCGCAGGCCTACACCCGCGTCGGCGCCACCGGAGTGGCGACGATTCCCCAGCCGCTGACCGTGACCCTGGTGTCGGCGCCGTCGACCGACACCTTCGTGTCGATCGCTTCGTCGGACATCAACGCCCTGACCGTCGTCGGCGGCGGGGTTACGGTGATGGCCGGCCAGACCAGCGCGCCGGTGCGGGTCAACGGGTTGGCCCAGTCCGCCAACGTCACCCTGACGGCGACCCTGGGGCCGACCATGCCCACCGCCCGGGTGCGGGTGGTCGACGCCAGCGAGCAACCCGCGGTGGTCACCCTGACCCCCAACCCGGCGGCGGTGCCGCCCGGCGGCATGGTCGCGCTGACCGCGGCGCTCGACATTCCCGCGCCGATGGGCGGCGCCACGGTGGGCCTGGCGGTGACGCCGTCGGGCGCCGGCAGCGTGCCGGCGAACGTGGTAGTGGCCGCCGATCAGCTCGAGGCCACCTTCGACTACACCGACGGCAACATGCTCACCACCGGGACCGTGACGGCGACCCTGGGCGCGTCGATGGCGTCCACGGACGTCCATGTCCAGACCGGTCCCGACCACCTGGTCCTCAACGAGATCGACTACGACCAGTCGGGCACCGACGCCAACTCGTTCATCGAGGTCTACAACGGCACCGGCGTCGCCGTGTCGCTCACCGACCTGGCGGTGGTGCTGGTCAACGGCTACGACAGCACCGAGTATGCGCCTCGCTTCGCGCTGTCGGACGCCGGCGCCTCGCTGGCCGACGGCCAGTACCTGGTCATCGGCAATGCCACGGTCACCGGAGCCGTTCCCGGCGGCGTCTTGACCATCGACGCCACCGGCGACTTCATCCAGAACGGCGACCCCGACGGCGTGGCGCTGATCGACACCAGCCGCAGCACGCTGGTCGATGCGCTCAGCTACGGCGGCTCCATCACAGCGGCGAACATCAGCGGATTTCCGGCTGCGGTCTCGCTGGTGGAGGGCACGGCCCTGAACGCGACGATCATCGATCTGGGGACCGACGACATTCACTCCCTGGTCCGCGACCCCAACGGCAGCGATACCGACGACGCCAGCACCGACTGGAAGCTGACCTCGACCCTGACGCCCGGCGCCGCCAACTCGGTCACGCCCTGAGCGCTTTCCCCGAGGCGCCGCGCCCTCCCGACAGCCGGTGGGCGGGGCCTCGGTTTGGCTTGTAGCCTGCGGCGGAAATTTGCACCGGGGAATGCGACCCATGCGCCACCTGCCGTATAGCCTGGCTCGCCACCCGTGATAGGGTTCCGAATCGCGGGCAGTGGGTAGCAGTGACGATAGCGACGCGGCCACACCAGAGACCGTAACAGCGACGTCGATCGACGACGCGGCGGCGACCGAGGGCGACCCGGTCACGCCGGCCGGGCCTCAGCGCGACCGCCCCGGCCTCGGAGCGGGGCTGCCGCCGATCCGCGAGGACCGCTACGAGATCCGCGGAGTCCACGGCCGCGGCGGCATCGGCGTGGTGTTCGAGGCCTACGACCGCACGCTGAAGCGCCGCGTGGCGCTCAAGGAGCTGCAGTCGTACGGGCCGCGATCGCAGGCGCGCTTCGTGCGCGAGGCGCTGATCACCGCGCGACTCGATCACCCGTGTATCGTGTCCGTGTACGAGGCGGGCACGTGGCCCGACGGTCGCGCCATCTACGCGATGAAGATGGTCGAGGGCAGGTCGCTCAAGGAGGAGTTGGCGTGCGCGGCGACTCCGGCGGAGCGCCTCTCTCTCATTCCCCACGTCATCGCGGTGGCGGACGCCGTCGCCTACGCACACTCCAAGGGGATCATCCATCGCGACCTCAAGCCGGCCAACGTGATCGTCGGCGAGTTTGGCGAGACGGTGGTCATCGACTGGGGCCTGGCCAAGGATCTGGGCGCAGAGGACGACGACAGCTCGGAGCCGGTCGTCGACGGCGACGACCAGCTCACCAAGACCGGCGCGTTGATGGGCACGCCGGCGTATATGGCCCCCGAGCAGTTCGCCGGCGGGCCGGTCGACCAGCGCGCCAGGCCGCTCGATCGCTACGTCGGCCGCTGGCGCGGGCTGTACCGCGAGTCGTGCCGGGACACCTACTGGCGCGGAAGCCAATCCCACCAGCTCCTGGACCGCCGAACCCAGTGCCTCGAGCAGCGCAAGGCCGAGCTGGCCGCGCTGAGCGCCAGGCTGAGCGATTCCGCGGACGCCGCCACGCTGCAAAAGGCCGCCGGCGCGGTCGAGCAGCTGGTGCCGATCGACTATTGCCGCGATCCGAACAACCTGCGCGCCGATTCGCCACCGCCGGCGACGCCGGCCGTCGCCGAGCAGCGCGCGCGGGTGCGCGGCGAGTTGGCCCGGGCACGGGCCCAGCGACTGACCGGCGACTACGCGGGGGCCAAGCAGCGCATTCTGGGGCTGCTCGGCCGCGAGTCTGACATCGAGCCGTATCTGATGGCCAAGCTTCAGCTCGAGCTGGGCACCGCGCAGTCACTCCTGGCCGAGGCCGATGCCGCCAGCGACGCGTTCGAGTCGGCCTATCTGGCCGCGCTCCACCAGCAGAACTCGCAGGTCTTGCTCGAGGCCAGCGCCGGGCGGGTCGAGGTGTCGGCGCGCAACGGCCGCTTCGGCGACGCGGACCACTGGGAGAAGCTGCTGCTGGCGCGCATCGACATCGCCACCGATCCGCGGGCGCAGGTGCGCGGCCTGCGCGCGCTGGGCGTGCTGGAGGTCGCCCGCGGCAACGTTAGCAAGGCGGTCGAGCTGTACCAGCGCGCGGTCGACGACAGCGACGCCGCGGCCTATCCGGTCGAGCACGCCGAGAGCATGCTCGACCTCGGCCGCACCATCTTCGACGGCGGCCTGAGGCGAACGCCTGGCTACCAGCACTACTTCGAGCGCGCCTACCAGCTGTTGGTCTCCGAGCTCGGGGCCGAGCATCCGGAGACGCTGCGCGCCCTGGCGGCGCGCCCCGACGAAGCGGCGCTGCGCGAGGCTCTGGGCGTGGACGACCGCCTCCAAGTCATGCCGGTTCGCGTGCGGCTGCGGGCGATGAACGATTTGGCGCGGATCCTGGTGAGAGCGCACCGGTTCGACGAGGCCGTCGACATTCTCGATCGAGCGCGGACGCTGGCCGTGGATCGGCTGGGCGAGGCCTCGGTCGAGCTGTCGGGCATCTACAACCTCTTCGGCAACCTCCACTACAAGAAGGGCGAGCTGGTCGACGCCCAGGCGGCCAACCTCCAGCGCCTGCACATCCTCGAGCAGGTGGTGGGCGAGAACCATCCGTTGATCGCCAGCGCCCACAACAACATCGGCCTGCTGGAGAACGAGCTGGGGCACCCGGACGAGGCGATGCGTCACTTCAAGCGCGCACTGCAGATCTACGCGCGCGAGCCGACGGGGCTCCATGGCCGGCGCGGCAATACGCTCAACAACATGGCGGGGATCGCGGAAGACAACGACCGGATCGAAGAGGCGATCGATCTCTACCTGCAGTCGGCCCGCGAGCGGCAGCTGGCGTCCGGACCCATCGGCAACAGCGCCGGCGACAGCTACACCAATCTGGGCGATCTACTGCGCGGGCAGAAGCGCTACGACGAGGCGGAGAAGTACCAGCGCCGCGCGCTGGCGATCTACGAGAAGGCCCACGCGGCGGAGCGCGCCGAAACCGGACGTGAGCACCCCGACCTGGCCTGGCCGCTGACCGCGCTGGGCGAGATTGCCCTCGAGCGCGACCGCCCGCGGGAAGCACTGCCGTATCTCGAGCGGGCAGAGCGCATCCGCCGCGAGGGCAACGTCGCCCCGCGCTGGCTGGGCCGGACCCAGTTCTACTTGGCCAAGGCGGTCTGGCGCGCCACTCACGATCGCCGCCGCGCGCGGCAGCTCATCACCGCCGCCGCCGCCACCTATCGCCGCGGCCAGACCGACAGGGACCGGGCGCAGCTGAAAGAGGTGGCGGCGTGGCGGCGCGCGACCGGGCTTTGACGGCGCGCCGCCGGCACGCCTACTTCGCGACGACGCCGCGGCTGCAGTAGGGGCCGGTCATCGACTTCGACGCGTAGCTGCTGCAGCCGAAGCTGTTGCAGGCCCGCCCGCGCACCGACACGCTCGTCCGGCTCGGGGTCTTCACGGTCCCGGAGGTAAGCGTGGTCCAGGCACCGCTGCCGATGCGGTACTGCTTGTTGAACGAGGTCACGCCGACGACGCCGCTGGCGGCCACGGTGGCCACGAAGCTGTTCGTGCCCCACGAGCAGCCCAGGTAGTCGATGCCGATGGTGGGCGGCGGCGGCACCTGGCCATCGTTGGGATAGGTGCAGGTGCTCCACTGGCACGATCTCGGGCAGTACTGGCGGCCGTCGCCGTTGGTGCCGCAGCTCCGGCGCTCGCCGGGCTTGCAGCCGCACACCGGGTTGCTGTGCTCGATGGTGATGATCGTGCCCGCCTGGTACGACGTCCCCGGGATCGAGTAGCCGAAGTCCATGTCCAGATCGAGGCCGCTCTCGAAGCGGCTCTTGCCCACGTAGTCGATGACGTGGAAGTCGCTACTCGCGTTGTAGGCGCCGAAGTAGCCGGTGGCGACCTCGTAGTGCGTGCCGCCGTGGACCAGGACGATCACCGGAGCGGCGGCGGCCAGGGCGCTCTTGACCGCGTTCATGTCGACGCCGCTGTGCGTGCGGACGATGAAGTCACCGTCGCCGTACTCGTTCAGCATCCGTTGGAGGCCGCTCGCCAGGTCCCCGGGCAGCGTGGCGATCTGATCGCTGAATGGAATGTCGTAGGTCGACATCCTGCTGCGGATCGCCTCGAGGGTGAGGTTCAGCCCGTAGAAGCGGAGGACGTTCTGCGCCGCCTTGGGGCCGCAGCCGAGGTAGTTGGCCTGTGGGTGTTCCTTGAACAGGGTGCCGTTGGCTTCATCGGCCGCGCTTTCGAACAGGCCGACGTAACTGGATCGAGCTCCGCAGTCGGTCTGCCACTGCGTGCACCAGTGGACCACGCCACCTTCGAGGTCCTCGCTGCTGTATTTCACACAGCGCTTGCCACACACCTTTTCCTGGTACCGGGTGTGGCCGTAGCCGATGTCGATCGGGTGCACGACGACCGACTCGGCCTGCGCGGTGCCGATGGTGTCGTCCTCGTCGACCACGCACGACGGAATGGAGAACAAAAAAAGGGCGAGGAACGCCCAGCGATGGAGGGCAGGGAGGTATCGAGACATGCCCGGGCGCCCTTGCAGAGGCCGCGCCAACTCCAGGGCCGCCGAAACCCGCGCGAACGCCCATGAGGAGAGATACAGGTGTCTCATCGATCTGTCTCGTCTCCGCTCGCGGCGTGCGATGAGACGCTGCAACGGGCCGAAAGCCGATGCGTGGTCATCGGCACGGGTGTTGCTCGGCAAGGCCGCACCATGCTCACCAACACCTCCTCGCTCATCGCCTCTCTTCTCGGCGCCGCCGCCCTGGCCGGCTGTCTGTCGACCGATGGGCCGCCCGACCCGGAGCCCACCCCGTTCGTGCGCGGCATCTCGACCGGCAGAAACTTCGGTGGCGGGGGTGGCGCCGCCCAGCCGACGCTGCCAGCCCCGCAGCTTGCCTCGCTCTGGCGGACCAACAGCAGCGTGGGATTTCGTTGGTGGGACAAATCCAGCGACGAGTCGGGCTTCCGCTTCGAGGTCCAGCAACCGGACGGCAGCTGGACGGAGAAGGAGCATGTGGATCCGCAGCCGTACAACTACAGGACCTACGACTACACGGTAGGCGGGTTGAACTTGGACACGGACTACTGCTTTCGCTTGACGGCGTATCGCGACTCCGACGGTGCCAAGGCGAGCTCGCCCAAGGTCTGCACGCACACGGCGCCCACGGCCACCTGCCCGGAGTCGACGCTGGCCGACCTGATCGCGCCGGCAGACGCGCCCGGCAGCCACGTCGACATCGACTGCAGCGTCTACCTGGAGCCAAACGTCGTCGTCAGCAGGCAAATGCACATCTACGGCGAGAACGCGCACGACCTCGTCATCGACCTCAACCATGCGATCTTGAACGGCGCGCCCGGCACCTACAACGACGGCCGCGACATGATCCAGGTCGAGTCGATGAAGGAAGATGCGTTTGACGCGGACAACTATCCGCACTACGTGCGGCCCGAGAACATCACCATCGAGAACGGCGTGGTCCACGGCTCGATTCGCTTCTGGGGGATGGCGCAGAGCGCCATTGGCGACCTGTACAAACGCTCATCGAACACGTGGGACCACGTCATCCGGATCCAGCGCGACGCGCCCACCCACATCGTGCTCGACAACATGGAGATCATCGGCTATTCGCACATTCCGCTCTACTTCGGTCCGGGGGTAACCAACTCGAAGCTGATCAACTCGAGCATCACTGGCAGCTCGGCGAACGCGAGCATCTATCTCGGCGCCGAAACCCGCGGCAACGTGATCCAGAACAACGACATCGAAGCCCACACCAACGCTCCCCAGATCAACATCGACTCCTCGTCGTACAACAAGATCATCGACAACGTCTTCGCCGAGCTCGAACACGGCGGCATCTTCCTCTACCGAAACTGCGGCGAGCACGGGATCGCGCGCCATCAGACGCCGTCGTACAACCAGATCATCAACAACCAGTTCATCTACGTCGACTACCCAAGCCTGCTCGACTTCATCGTCCACCCGGCGGTCTTTCTCGGCGAACGCGACGGCCACTCGCCCGGTCTCGACTACTGTGACGAGGACGACGGCATTCCCTACGGCAGCGGCAGGTACGACCTGGACTACGCCAGGTACAACGTGGTGATGCAGAACCAGATCTACCGCAACTCGGTGGACGAGATGATCGTGACGGAGCGACCGGCGGTGAACACGCCCAACTTCATCGACTACAACACCACCGTCACCCGTGACACCGCCGTGACTCGCAAGGCCGGCTGCTACATCTCGGGCGGCTCGGTCGATTTCATCGTCGACGGCGCCCCCTACAGCAACAACGGGTTCCTCGGCCACTGCGACGACGGGTTCGTGGTCCCCGGCTACGCGCTGCCGGGCAGCGGCGATCCCGGCTTCGGCGGCTGACCGCTGTCGTCGATCAGCTGTAGCCGGACCAGAAGAAGAGCAGCCCGGCCCAGCGCGGCTCGCGCCGCGCCTCGTCGAGGTCGGCCGGCACGGCGATGGTGCCGGCGCCCGGCCACGGGTCGACCATCACCACACCGTTGCGCTTGCTGACGTCGCCGCCGGAGATCAGTCCCACCGCGTGATCGGCGGGCGCCTTCTCGTCCGGGTGCATGACCCGCGCGCTGGTGGGGAGCAGGGCGCCGCGGAAGCCGTCGCCCGCCTTGACCCAGGCGACGATGCCGGCGGTGCGGAAGGCCACCCGGCGGGCCATGAAGCGGTAGCCGAGATAGGTCAGCTGTTCGTTGTAGGTGGCGAACCACCGCTCGACGTCGTTCAGATCGATCGACAGCCGCTCCAGCTCGTCGAACATCCGCTCTTCGATGCCCGGCGCGTAGCTGCCCGCGCGGGCGGCGATCGAGCGCAGGAGGTACGCCGCGGCGGCGCCGGCACAGCTGGCCTTGGTCGATTCGACCTGGATGACCAGCGCGCCCTCTTCCTTCTCCTGGGCCATCTCCTTCGCCATCTGATCCCCCGCTACCGGGCAGGAAGTATACGGAAACCGCCGGGTGGGGATCCCCGCCCGCGGGCACCGAAAGCCCCGGTTTCGGCCTGCGAAAATTCATTGACAGTATGTCGAGTAATCCGTATAAATCGACATACTGTCGAGTTATGGCACGGACCGTCGATACTGAACGCCGCCGCGAGCTGGCCCTTCGCGCCTTCGAGGTGATCCGCTCCCGCGGCGTCGCCCGGACCACCATGAGCGACATCGCGACGGCCCTGGAGATGAAGCGGCCGACGCTGTACTGGCACTTCAAAGACTTCGGCGAGATTTTCGATGCCGTCGTTGCCGACACCGACGCCGAGCTCGAGCGCTTCGTCCGCGGCCGGCTGGCCGGGGTCGGCCATCCGATCGACACCCTGGCCGCACTCGTCGAGGCGACCGTCGACTTCTACGCCGAGCGGCGCGACCGGGTGATGGTGCTGTTCCAGCTGTTCGCGGTCGCCGGCGACGAGGCGGCCAGGCGCTTTGCCCGGCGCGCGCAGGAGTTCGTGGGCCCGGTTCGCGAAGAGCTGCGCGCGCGGCTCGAGCGCGGCATCGCCGACGGGAGCGTGGCGCCGTGCGATGCGACCATCGTCGTCGACCTTTGTTTTGCCGTCATTGACGGCGCCCACGTGCAGAAGATCGTCCGCGACGCCGACCCGCGTCGCGTCGCGGAAGGACTGCGCCGACACGTGCTCGAGCCGCTGCGGCTCGGCGACGGCGCCCAACCGGCTTCACCGGAGAAGAACCGATGACTCAACAGCTCAGCCAGCCCGTCACTGCCAACCTTCGTCCCATCCACCGCCGCGCGCCCAGGCCCGCGCGTGAGCCGCAATCGCTCGAGCCGCTGGCGGTGATCCGCCTGCGCGGCAGCCAGGCCGAGATGGGCGCCCAGCACGCGCGCGCTCTGCGCCAGCTCGGTAGCTGGGAGCAGGTGGTCGACTTCTACACCGAGCTCCCCGAGCGGATGATCCTGCACGCCGATTCGTATACGCGGCCGCGGTGGATCGTGCGCAAGGCGGCGGCGCGGCTCAAGGATGCGTTGCTCCGCCGCGTCGAGCGCAAGTGGCCGGCCGCCTACCTGGCGCGCTCGCGAGCGTTCATGGAGGAGCTGGGGATGCCGGCCGATCACAGCCGCTACCTGGCGGTGATGGACGTCCTGCAGAACGTCGTCGGCATCGTCGGCCGCCTCGGGTTGGGGCCGTTCTCCCGCATCGCAGCCGACGCAGCGGTGCCGGCCTGCTCGACGTTGATGGTGTGGGACGGCGCCTCCGACAACGGTCAGCTGCGACACGCGCGCAACTTCGACTTCCCCGGTATCGGCGTGTGGGATCGCGTGCCCGCGGTGGTCTTTTGCGAGCCGGACGAGGGCGAGCGCTACGGCTTCGTCACCGCCCGCGGCGCCGATACCCCCGGGGTCAGCGCGTTCAACGAGGCCGGCATCACGGTCACCATGCACACCCGCTTCCACCGCGACGTCACCTTCGACGGCGCGGCCATCGTCGACATCGGCCACGACATCGCCCGCCGTGCGACGTCGATCGACGAGGCGATCGCGATCGTGCGCGAGCGCCCGTCGGCATCGACCTGGGGCATCGCCGTGTCGTCGGCGCGCGAGCACAAGGCGGTGGCGATTGAGGCCAACGCCCGCAAGGTGTCGGTGATCGAACCCGGCGATCGGGACTACGTGAGCTGCGCCAATCGCTACCGCCACCCGGAGATGGTGGTCGGGCAAGTGGCCGCGTCGGCCGCGTGGGACGCGCATTCGACCGGGCGGCAGGGGCGACTGGAGATGCTGGTCGCCGAGCACCGGCCATCCGGCGGCATGTCCGTCGAGGCGCTGCAGAATGCGCTGGCCGATCGCGTCGACCCGTCGGCGCCGCACGCTGCGCGCGGTTGTGGCGCGGTGGTGTCGCAGCCGGCGACGGTCAAGAGCATCGTCGCCTGCCCCGAGGAGCGCGCGATCCACGTCTCGGTCGGTCCCGCGCCGACCTCGCGCGGGCCGTACGTCCGCGTCGACTGGTCGTGGGATGGTCCCGTCGGTGGCCGCGAGCTCGAGCGGGTCGACGTGCCGGCGTCGACCGACCCCGCCGAGCGGGCCTTTGACTGCTACACCGAAGCGAGTCGACTCGATCGACAGGTCGACGACTGGCGCGGCGCGCTCGCCCAGCTCGAGCAGGCGATCGCGCTGCAGCCGGATGATCCCAGCTATCGGCTCATGGCCGGTGTGCTGACCATGCGCACGGGTGACTTCGCCGTCGCGCGCGCGCACCTCGAGGCCGGGCTCGAGACCGAGACCATTCCGCTGCGACGGGGGCAGCTGTTGCTGTGGGCGTCGCGTGCCGCCGACGCCGCCGGCGATGCGCTGGCCGCACGGCGCCACCGAGCCGAGCTACTGGCGATGGATCACGACGCGCTGGTCGAGCACCGCACCCTGGCCGGGCGAGAGGAGCGCCGCGCCTGGGATCCGAAGCGCCGTCGGATCCAGATCAACCTGCTGACGTCAGACGCCTGGTAAAGTGCAACCGTTGCGCCCGGGTGGACCCTGGGTCGCATAACCTGCGCGACCCGGGGGCCGGGTTTGCGAAAAAACCTTGAAAGTTCATGTGGCACGGCGGTGGCATGCGCCGTTCGTATGACCTTCCCTCTGCAGATCACGTACCGGCATCTGGAACCGAGCGCCGCAGCCGACGAGCTCATCCGAGAGAAAGCCGACAAGCTGGGTCAGCTCGACCGCGTCACATCCTGTCGTGTGGTCATCGAGGCCCCCCACCGCAGCCAGAGCAAGGGCAACCACTACAAAGTCACTATTGATCTGAGCATCCCCGGAACCGAGCTGGTCGTCGACCGCAGCCCCGATCAGCGGGTCGAGCACGAGGATCTGTTCGTCGCCATCCGCGAGGCGTTCGATCACGCCTGGCGCGAGCTGGAGACGTACGAGCAGCGCCGACGCGACAGGCGACACGTCAGCAGCATCTGATCAGAACTGCGGCTCGATGCCCTGACCGGTCGGCTTGATTCGCCAGACCGGACGGCGGTCCTCGACGAGCACCACCTGTCCCTTGCGGAACGGCTGGAACGACGGCTGCCCGGTGAGGTACGCGGCCAGCGCCGAGATGCTCGGCTCGTGGCCGAACAGCGCCAGGTTCACGCCGCGGCGGGCGGCGTCGGCGGCGATCACCTGCGGCTCGCAGCCGGGAACCAGTCCGCAGTGCGCCTGGATTTCGCCCAGGTAGTCGACCGCCTCCGCCATCAGCTCGGCGGTCTGCACCGCGCGAACCAGCGGGCTGGTGAGCACGGCGTCGAAGGAGACCCCTTCATCGCGCAGGATCCGGCCGACGCGGCGGGCGACCTGGCGACCGTCGGCGGACAAATAGCGTGATGAGTCGGGCAGTCCGGGCCCGGCCGAAACCGCGTCGGCGTGGCGGATCAGGTAGAGCTTCACCGCCCGAGGGTGGCGCGGCAGGCGGACGCTGTCAACGCGCGGTTGGCGGGCGGCGCGCTCCGTGCCATCGTCCGACCGTGACCCCGTTTTTGTTCGAGCACGAGTTTCAATGCGCCGACCCGGCGGCGTTCTGGCGCTGCTACTTCGACGAGGAACACGAGGCGCGTCTCGACGAGGCGCTCGGCCTGCAGGCGCGCGAGGTCCTCGAAGACACCGACGACGGGACCACCCGCCTCTTGCGCTACCGCGTGGTGCCGAAGCGGCAGATCCCCGGCTGGCTGCGGGCGGTGACGCGCGCCGGCCTCGAGTACGACGAAGAGAGCATCTTCTACAAGGCCGACAACCGGATCGAGATCAGCATTCGTCCGGCGCTGATGCCGGGACGGACGCGGATCGAGTCGACCTACAGCGTGGTCGCCATCGAGCCGGGGCGGGTGTTGCGACGCTGCGAAGGCGAGATCGAGATGCGCATCCCGGTCATCGGTGGGCGACTCGAGCGCGCGATCGTGCGCGACATGGAGGCGTCGTACGAGGTGGCGGTGCCGCTCACCCAGGCGTGCCTCGATCTGCACCGCTGATCGCGCCGGGGCGCGTCCGGGTGTAAGCGTTGCGGACGCGGGTGCGTTGCCCCCTCGTCATGCATACTCGGACTTACTTCGCCCATCTCGCTGTTCCTCTGATCCTTTCCGCGCTCGCCACCGGTGCGCGGGCCACGCCGTCGATCGCGGTCGAGAAGACGCCGCCGGATCGCCGCACAGAAGTCAACGTCGGCTTCATCGTCGGTGGTGAGGACGTCGGGCCCGCACGTCGCTTCACCCGCGGCCTGCAGCTCGATATCGGCCGTCGTTTCGGCGACCTGGTGCTGCTCGCCGAGTACAACTACCTGGGCGTCGGCGACGACAGCTCCGGCAGCACCGGCACCATGAGCCGCGCTGGGCTGGTCGCGCGCTACTCGCTGTTGCGCACCTCGGGTGACGCGGCTCACCGCGGGCGTCGCGGGCCGCTCAGCGGCGACTTCTGGCTCGAGGGCGGCGGCGGCGTGCAGCGCATCACGTGGGACGAAGGCGGCGTGCTGACCCGCCCGGATGCGGTCCTCGGCGTCGGCTGGCAGCTCAACGGGGTCATCGGCCGCGACGATTCGCGGCCGCGCTACTACGGCCCGTATGTGGCGTTGCGCGTCCATCTGTCACGTGCTCCCGGGCCGGGCGACGACGTCATGCCGACCTGCGGCGGGCCGTGCGATCGCGCGACCCGTCCGTCGCGCAACAACGTCGGTTTCTTCTTCCACTTCGGTATCAACTGGGGCCGGTGAAAGCTGCCGGTGCCGCGCGCGTTTCCCTCACGCAAGGAGATTTCATGACCACGGCAGCTCGTCTCTCGTCGACCCTCGCCCTCGGCCTGGCGGTCCTGGCCGCCTGCGTCGGCGGCGACGCCTTCCGCGCCAGCAAGCCGAGCGCTTCGCCGCACGCGGCGCCGCCGGCTTCGTCACTCAGTGCCAGCGCCGACTACGGCGCTCCCGCCTCGGGCGGCGACACCTACTCGCGGCCGTCGTCGACGGCGACGTCACCACAGCCGGCGCCGACCGAGCGCCCCGGATTGGGCACCGTGTGGGGCGAGACGGTCAGCTCCCACGTCAGTACCAAGCCGTTCGAGCGCTACAGCAGCTCGCCGTTCGCCGCGGTCACCGTGCACTACAACGACGCCGAGGGCGTCGACGCCCAGGCGCGCTACCTCGGTGGCGTCGCCTTGCAGCCGCTCCGCGCCTACACCCCCAACGGCGGCGTGTCGGTGGCGCTGGTCGACCAGAACGGCGCGCTGTTGCCCGGTGGCCAGATGTCCGGCCGCACCCTGGTCGTCGGCGCCGAGGGGCAGCGCTACAACATCATCATCGACAACCGCACAGGTGGTCGCTACGAGGTGGTCGCCTCGGTCGACGGCCTCGACGTGATCGACGGCCACGCCGCCGACCTGCACAAGCGCGGCTACATCATCGAGCCGTACTCCAACCTGGTGATCGACGGTTTCCGCCAGAGCGACGACACCGTCGCCGCCTTCCGCTTCGGCCGGGTCTCCGACTCGTACGCCGCGCGGACCTCGGGGGATCGCAACGTCGGCATCGTCGGCGTGGCTCTGTTCGCCGAGCGGGGATCGCGCTGGACCACCGACGAGCTCGAGCGCCGCGACAGCGCCAATCCGTTCCCCGGCGATCGCGCATATGCGCGCCCCCCCGGCTAGGGGCTGTCCCTAGTGGGAGCGCCAATCTTGGTACCCGGTCGCGCTGAGCGCGCGCAGCGTGCTCAGTCCTGAGCTTGCCCAAGGGTCGAAGGGCGCAGCGTGCGGAACCGGAGCGCTCGTTGGCTGTGGCGCGAGGCGCTTGGGATGCGTCCTTCGACTGCGCCCGCGCGTTGCGCGGGCTCCGCTCAGGACGACCGGATTCCAGGAAGGAGGCGCCTCAGGACGACCGGATTCCAGGAAGGAGGCGCCTCAGGACGACCGGATTCCAGGAAGGAGGCGCCTCAGGACGACCGGATTCCA